>Ga0315277_10001881_pt1 | contig 29612 bp, 53 predicted proteins | sample YL17G05_15_MG_FD_203695 | JGI IMG/M metagenome (GOLD analysis project Ga0315277, IMG submission 203695) | Sediment microbial communities from Yellowstone Lake, YNP, Wyoming, USA - YL17G05_15 | ecosystem: Environmental > Aquatic > Freshwater > Lake > Sediment | place: USA: Wyoming | collected... | reverse complement strand
CTTATTAAGGTGTAAATATGAGCACCGACCGATCCAAAAATTAAGGAATGTACATGATTTACTTTCCACGAAACACATTACAGGGCGAATGCATACTTGTCACAATTATGACCGTAGTTGTGTTTTCATTGCGTGGCTATTTTCGCTTGGTCTTCCATCATGATTGATCTTTCCCCCGCATCTTGTGACCTAATTGGTGAATGTCTCGTTCATGAAGTTTGGATGCTCGAAGAAACCATTTCAAGTCTTCAATATTTTAAGCAAGAACAACCTGAATCTTTCAACGAGTTCCGTGAACTGGAATTACAAAATTCCATAACCAATATGGCCCGTATTGAACAACTATTGTTGATTGTTAGTCCAACGTGGAATGAAAACTTGGCTGCGTGGAGACTTTTCATTGATAATGTTGAGATAGCCCCAATTCCTGATCCTGAACTGGGTGATGATGTATGGTGAAATTAAAATCATGATTACAGAAATCGGTTACGCGCTGGCGGTTGTTTTGATGGTATTGATTACCAGCTTTTCGATATTCACTACAGTTCAGAGTTCTCTAGATTATCGTTGGAGAAACTTCGGGCTTTGGTTAGTTCTGTCGATCTTCTTATCTGTTGCGAGTTTAATGCTAACTTTGATCTCCATTGGCTGAGGCTGCGCGGTTAGTTCAGACATTGTGCTCAAATAGTTGACCCTAATTTAGGGTTGTAGTATAGTCTGTTTCCTTGTTACACACAGCCACTGAGGAAATATGATTCCTTTTGATCCCGAGAAGATCTCGATTGAGATTGTACGACTCAAAGCAGTTTCTATTGCTTTGGGTGGTTCAGTTGTCATCATCGATGAAAAGCATACCACACCTCAAAAAGAGATTCACAAACGGTACGAAGTGCCGATGTCCTTGGCTCGTTCTTTCATTGTTCGTCACAAACGAATGATGAAGTACTTAAAGCCAGTATACACAGCAATTGTTCGATACGAAAATCGTATCATCGCTTTAGAGCGTCATCCTCTTGGTGCACTTGGCAAGTTGGAAGATGACGGTTTGTTTGGAAAGAAACTTTGGAATCCTGACGTACAAGATAACTTCGACAAAATTCTTGTACCACTGACGGTCTATGCTGGTGATCGTAATTGGTACTTTGATGGTCGATACATCTATTCGTTTGAAGCGAATGATGTGAAATCCGTTGTTAATCGCAGTCAGTGGATGTCCAAAGATGGACACTTTCGCAAAGTACATGCTGTGACAATTGATTTACAGGAAATGCAAAACAAAGACAAACTTGAACCTACCGCACGGACATGTATTGCATTCCTTGCTGATAATGGTCAGTTCGCCATTTCACCTCCGATCTGGAAAGATATCAGTGATATTGGCCTCACACAACGTCGCAAAGGTGGACATGTTGACGTTGACGACGAAGATAACAGCGTCACAGTTGAGGTAGCAGAGTCGGTCGATCAATTTGACGGTCATGATGCATTGATGGCTGTTAATCTTGGCTTTGCACTCAAAGCTGGAAACGAAATTGGACGTTTGTTCGGATACGAAGCAGTTGAGCCTCTTCACTTACCTCGTTTGATGATTGAACTGCATACAGTTAATTTGCCCAATCTGCCGAAGGAGATCAAGGCTACATATGATATTGGATTGACCTTCACACATGCTGTTGCATGGTTGCTTGGTATGCAAAAAAGAACGAACACATTGGATAGTTATCTTACTGTTCGAAGCTTGTTGAAATATTTGACCAGTAAGGGAATTTTCCGGCGCAACATTTTTGATGCTGACCGAGTGTTCAAACTTGGTAGGGGAATCAAGGATGTTCCTCAAATTAGTGTTGAAGAGTTGAGAAAAGGTGACAAATCAGATAGACTATCACTTTCGACCATCATTGAACAGGCAAAGATGGCGCGGTCGCAGATCCGTAAAAGTCTGACGAATATTGGCACATTGATGAATGAAGGAGATTAACATCGTTTGACCAAAGTGTTGAGTTACCTAACGCAAGTAGTTGTCTTTCATCTAAATCTAACGTAATATGAACGAAATTGCATAATGCTTATGCAGAATGCAAGTTCACTTTGAAGTAAACTGTAATGTGTTTCAACAGAACAGGAGAAATAAAATGCAATTCGAACTAATTCGCAGTGCAAAGGTTGCTGTACAGAAGATGATTACTGCAAAGCAAAAGCCGTCCGCAGTAATCACTGTTAACGACAAGTATCAACACACCTTCTCACCCAAGTCTCGTGTCTCCAAGCATTTGGAATTGATGGAAACAAACGAACTTGCCCAACGTCTCACTGGTGGTCATTACTTTTTCATCGATGGACAACTCACGCGGTTTCGTGATGGTTCATACGGCAATGGTTTTGTCCACGATGACAAAACCATTGATGTGCTAATGGATGTCATCGGAGTGCGTAAAATCAATCCACGCTTTGGACGACGTAATGCTCGTCAAGATGAAGACCTCGACAACAAGATTGAACTCCGCAAGAATTGGAGTGATCACAACATTGTTGTTCCTGGCTATCCAATTGGCGGTGAATTTAGCTCACAGCTGGCATTTGGTTGGGATCCTTTTGTCAAGACCGTCAACTCAACCTTCGAACTGATGCGCCTAATTTGCACGAATGGTGCAGTTGGATTGACGTCGTGGCTTAACACAAAGATTCCTCTGTTCAACCGTTGGCATGAACACCTCGACATTGCTTCGCGTCAAATTCAGAATCGTGTAAATGATACTGTGATTGATCGTGTTCAGCAAATGGCAGTTGAACGTGCATCTGTGGCGAACTGTTTGCTGGTTGAACAGCATTGTCATGATCGGTTGTACTCGCCGACTGACAAGTCTGATGTTGCTGATCGTGAGCGGTTGCAAATCATTTTGGGTGTGGCATCTCCTCGCCGGCATCTGGCTGATTATTACACCGAACAACTGTTTCGTGATCGTACCCTGAATGCACAAGTGCCAGGACATCTGACAAACTTCGACTTGTACAACTTGGCTACGGAAGTTCGTTCCCACACGAACGAATGTGGCAAGTCGTCCAATAATGCTCTCGATCGTCTTGCCAATGCATTGATGTTCGATCAAGACCGCGACTATGCTGTTTCATCGATCGGCGCTCCAAAGATTGCAGCGTTTTCCTCACCCGAGAGAGCCTTCTTTGGTGATTTGAACTGATACATAAGCACACAATTGTTGTAGCTTATTCAAGTGTGGCAGTGTTTTTCAATCGATTCGCTAACCTGTGCGACAAGTTCGTTTTCAGACGACGGTCCAGGCTAAAAATAAGGTTGAGATCACTGCCACATTCCCCTTTACACTGCCACATTCCCCTTTACATAGCCTAAAGATGCGGGTGTGTAACAAAGGAAACGAAGCCGATAAACTTCGTAAATAGTGGATGAACACAGTATTACACCTCCCAAAAAATACAGTCGGAAGAGATTTAATTATCGGCGATCTACATGGATGCTACGATGAATTGTGGCATCTACTCAAACATATTGATTATAATTCCGAACAGGATCGGATCCTGTTCGTTGGGGATCTTATCGATCGTGGACCAAAAAGTGAACTATGTTTTGATATGGTTCAACGGAATAATGTATATTCCACTCTTGGAAATCACGAAGAGATGATGTTTCAAGCTGTTCTCAATCTCAAGCCTTCACAGTATGATGTGTGGATGGCAAATGGCGGTGGATGGGCACGTGAATTATTTCAAGACTGGTTGCCTGCATTTCAGGCTAAATTAATTCGTTTCAAAGACAAGTTTCCGCTTGTAATTGTTGTTGGTGAGGGAGAGGATCGTTTCAACGTCGTGCATGCAGAATTTTACTCTGGTAAACGTCCTTTAAGTAATAAAGACATTGATGACTGGACATTCACACCAGAAGAAATCAATAATATGATTTGGGGACGTACCTTAATTCAATACGCAACAAGCAACGATCATCTATTTCAATATAATATGTCAACAACGTACGTGGGGCATACACCAACTCGTGCTGTACTTACTTCTCAATCACAAATTTTCATTGATCAAGGATGTTGTTTTGCTGTTAATGCTGGACAAGGACGGAATGCTGATTCTGGGTTGACGATTGTCTGTCATCAGGATAAAAAGTATTGGACGCTTCATCCGAGTGATGGAAATCGTGTTTCACAATATGATTTGCCTCCTATTCGGTGGTAAATATACGTTTAGGAGTAGTTAATGATCAAACACCCACTCGCTGTTGGCACGAAGGTTGAAGCATCTCAAAAAACTTGTGCGTGTTCAGGTGGAAAATTCAAAACTGTGACAGGTACAATTCTCAAGGCAATTGTCAATCAAAGTGGAACGTGGTATTATCTGGACACAGGATCAACAATTAAATCCGAGTTAATCCGACAGGTCCTCTAAGGAGGAAAATTATGTCAATATTTTCTATCGCAATCATTGTAGTGCTGTTGTTTGTGTTTGCCGCCGGTGGCATCATTAATCGGTATCGTAAACAACTTCTTGGCTGTCAACTATGGCTTGGTGTACCACACATGGTTGAGCGGATTGGTCTTACCCCATCCGTTGCTGAATATTACTTGAACAAAACTAAATCTGAACTGCCAAACTATCAGATGCTTTGGCCAACGCTTTGGGCATTTGCTGTTGGTAATATTTTATTGTGTTGGATCATTCTTCCATACGCTGAAACATCGAACGTATTGTCAATATTAACCGCCTTCTTAATTGCCACAATCATAACTCGAGCGCTGACAATTGAAGATGATTGGATAATTAGTTTGTTACAGAAATTCAATGATCCGGCTTCTTTGGTAGATGAAATTGAATCTGAAATGAAAGCTGCTGAACCAGAGCTGAGGAAAGCACTAACTGATTTGTTTGGTACTTCTGTTGAGCTTGAAAAGGCAACTAAAGAACTTGAAGAAGAGCTTCGCAAAATCTATCAAGCAGCACAAAGTATTGCTAAGCAAGACAAAAAGGACAAAAAGGACTAAAATAGTCCTATCACAATCCTGCGGATTTGACGCACAGGAATCGCTGTTAGCGTTTTGTCATGCTTAGCCCACACATACAAATTCTCGATAATCTCGAGAGTATCTAACATAGCACAGAATTCAGGAAGTTGATCGATTGGAATCAACGAGGATGTTGTAGTTGTTTTTTCATCATGCACAGTAATTGAAAACGACTTTGCCGTTTCAAGTTCTTTTGCATATGTACCTAAATCATTAAAATAATGTGGGGTCATTTCATTCTAGCCATGCTACGAAGGGTTCGTTCAAGATCCTCTTTCCATATATCATACTGAATACTGTGTTTTTTTAGCAACTCGGCTCGTGGATATTTTGTACTCACACTACGGCCTTGCTCCTTGCCTGAACGTCGTAGCAAATTGATAACCACATCTATTTCATTGAACTTTGGGTCAAGTTGTCTACAAATATCTCTCACTCCATCGTCCGGTTGGGGGACTTCCAGATACAGTTGAAGAACCGGACTCAACTTGAGAAGATTCATCTGATGTAGTGCATCCACTTCCATGCGCCATTGATCATAGTCTACAAACTCATCTTTAAAAAACAATCGAAGATGATACATCATTTGTGCCAGCTTTAAGATTCTTGCATGCAACCAACCAATATCTCGAAATGATGATGGAAGCTTATCACGCTTGACTAGTTTGACAACTTCAGTTATTTGCATGATCACATTCCTGCAAATTGCTTACGAGTATCTCTAAATTTTTGAACGTACTCTGGACTATCTTCACCATGACGAACTTTTGTCATTCCAATATTATAAGCATGAAGTGTTTTCCACTTGTTGCGAAAACGTTGGTGATATTGTTTGAGAATTTTCGTGCCATATGCAATTTGCTGTTCTACGTCGATGAGCTCTGCCTTTGGAATTCCCCACACGCCTGGTCGAACTTGCATTAGACCACGTGCTGGATCTTTTTTGAGTCTTGAAACTGCGCTGGGATTGAAACTACTCTCAACTCCAATTACGCTAAGAATATCTTTTGCTTTAGGGAATTTTGGATCTTCATACTTGTGAGCCAAATCAACAATTTTATATGCCAACAACTCTTCAATATTGTACTTGTTAGAGATAAACTCTACCATTTTCGAATATGCTGGATTGGTTGCTGGTGCCGACATCGATGATGAATAGTAATTAGAAACACTTGATGGTTCGGACGTACCTGGAGCTCCCATTGTAGCTAACCCGAGCGCACCAGCTGCGGCAGCTTTACGAAGATTAATCTCATCCAGTTGTTCTAATTCATTAAGTTTCATGAAAAATCCTATTGTTGTGCAGTATTTATGTCCTGTGGTTCTTGTCCGTACTTACACAACTTCAGCAATACTCTGGTTGCAGAAATCTTCAATCATTCGTTCTAGTTCATCATACAAATTAAGAATTCGTTGATGTTTTGGAAATTTATCCCACACCATTACTCCGCTCTGAACCAAGGACAAGTTATATTTGTCTAATAATACGGTCAAACGATTTAAGCATGGCAACTCCAATCCTAAAGTACTACCATGTGAGTTATCTATAAAATCAGGATGTTTGAATGCAAGATCAGTCCAAAGCCAATTAGGTCGCCCGAGATAGTTTGAAACATACTCTTGCTGTTCACGCATCAAGTCGTCGAATTCGTCGAACAACACTCTATACCGATGAGCAAAGGCCTGCATCTTGCGGGTGAGGATAAAATCAGTAAGTTTCATTTTTACTCTCCCAACGCTCTACACAAATCATGTGCTGCACGCTGTGCTTCTTTATATGCGATTCTTAGCAGTGGAGTGTTCGGGCAATTTAAGTGAGCATGTACTGATCCTGATAACCGAGGTAGTGAAATTCCCATAATTGTCTTTCCACCAAGTTTGTCTTGACAGCCCCCGGCGTTGCGATCGTTGCTACCGAGCCAAAACAACGTCACTCCATCATAATCCCTTGGATGATCCGACAACCATTGCGATTCGATAGTTACCATATCGGCTACCTCACTGCATAAGTGAATGTAACGGTGAATTAGAGCAAAAATGTGACGAGATGATACGTTTTCAAGCTTCATTAAATTCCCCTTTACTCCACAGCTTAGTTGCATCACATAAGTGTTTAGCAGCAGTTCGCATTAGCATGTGTATCCCAATTACAGTACTCTTTTTTGGATAAGATTGAAAGACAGTTGCAAACGGGCTTGGAACAGAGATCGGATGGTACTTAAACACTTGCTCATTGGCATGAGCAAGTGTTTCAAATTCTGTTTCCGGCCATCGACTAGGCAAGGGAACAGTTTTTAGTACGTCGCGGGATGGTTGTTCATCCGCCCACATTTTCATCTTGTGAAGTTCATCTTTAAACAGATCAAAATTATGCTCAAAACGATGAATGAGAGCAGCCATATTACGAGGCATTGGCTGCATTTCTTGGCCATTCCAAATGGTGTTCAAGCATATCTCCCTTTAGGAGATATTTACTCTTTATTGGTGAAAGTGCTCTTAACTGTTGGAGAAACGATCAAATCGTAGCTATCAGTCGTGAAAATCATGAAACAGTACATATCAGATCCAACTTTGATTTGGTCAATGAATACCCGAGCGCGCACATCGTACTTGTACGTCGAATGTGGGTCAAGAGGAAATGCGCAACAGTACACAACTCCATCAGGAGCAAACGCTTGCATGTTGATCATTGGAGAGGTGTAGTACAAAAGTACAAACTTATCTAGCCTATCATCGTAGTAGACGCGTGATGGCAAATACTTAGACAGCTTAGAATCACGAAATTCGTATAGATCTACGTTGATGGACTCTTCGGGGTAAGGCTCAACACGTAGTGAACCACTGGTTAGTCCTAATTGCTCAGCAGCATTGATGGGTGCCACACGTTTTACGAGGAGGTCTTGTTCGGGGAGCACTTGAACTCGCTGATAGTGCTCAGTTTCAAGAACAACCATCTCAATTTTAACATCATAGTCAACTATGAGATTGGATTCTTGGATAGGTGGCTCGATATCGCTGTTAACGATATCGAGCGGTACGATTTTCGCCATCAGGCGACTAACCTTTCAATGGCACGCTTAGATTGGTCATTTACACGAGCAGCAAGACCTTCTCGTGAGGAATCAATTCTTTGCAATTCAAACCATTCGTCCAGCGCATCACATTCATACCGAACAACGGCTTGCACTCGGCGAACTAGATTTCGCCATTCCTTTGTCAGACGTTCAGCATTATTTTCAGTCATTAGCCCTGTCAACAACAGGCAATGCTTATCAAGATTTTCCTTGATAGCTACGAAACCACGAGATTCCAGGACAATGGATTCCATTTATACCTCCTTCACCCTTCATAATTCAATGATGACCATAATGTCATCGCTCAATGATGCTCACTACTGAACCAGTGGTTCACTACCCTAATTAAACAAACAACCACAAACTGAGATTAATCTCTCATTTAGGGTAACAGCAACAATTATTTTGAATTACCTGGCAAACCAGTCAATGCCGCTCTGCGCGCAAGCAATTGCTGCAATGATGGTTGTTTGGACGTCCAGTTGATGCAGAAATTCCAGATCTGTTCAAGAATGATATGCATACGAACTAATAAGTCTTTCATCTCTGAAATTCGGGAAAATTTTCGCCAAAACACTGGATCAACTTCGATCGTCAGTTCAGGAAGCAACTCATGAAGGTGTGTTAAAACCCGTCGCATTTCCACAGTTGGAAAATACGCTTCATTCTCTGAATTTGCTGGCGATCTCGGGAAGGCGGCTTTAGTTACAATCCCCCAATTAGCCCCACCATGTTGAACTTTATATTCATGCATCATTTCATGGAACAACCTACGGTACTCGTGCATCATGTGATCGTATCGATGAAATTTCGCGGCGAGTTGTCTATCTTGGGATGTATCTTCAAGCTTCATTGAATTTCCTTCATTCCGCAGTTATCTGCTGGTTCAGTGTAACAGCCCTTGGCCAAAACGGCATAATTCATGTGTGATTTTATATATCTCTGCATAAAGCATATACCACACATGTTTCTTAGTAAACTCCGTGTAATACCAAGGACGATTATTCCCATATACCTTACGAAACAGCAGGTGAAGCCGCTCGCCGCCGTCGTCATCCCATCTACTCCGGTCAATTAATATTTTCTGAATCGCCACAAGACAGTCAGGATCAACCAAATGTTCATTATCCTTCACAATAAGTTGTTCAAATTCTTTACGAGCAAGCCCATTCTGCTGACATACTTCAGCTCCACTTCTAACAACATCAACAAAATTATTACCAGAAGCATTCTGAAACGCATTATGCATTTCATCTTCAATAGTAGCAAGTTCTGACAGCAAGTGTGCAAGCCGGTGAACAAGTGCATTGATGCGTCGGGGATCTTCTAATAGGAGTTCTTGTATTTTCATGTAGAGTAGTATTCCGTAGGAATGCTGGTTCAGTAGTGAACCACTGGTTCAGTATTTAGGGGGAGCAGTGATAGACGCACCCTCTTTATGTGATTACACTAAACGCATACCATAACACAATTGTATTCATAAATCTACATAAAGAGGGTGCAAGATTAATCTGTGCTATGTAATAGTAGAATCTATATTGCTGCTAGTATGTAACTCTTTGATAGTACAGAGATATGTATTAGTGTATACTAGTAAACATTTTCGCTGTATAATCATGGGGATCGTGCATGAAAGGCGTAAGGAGCGGATTTATAGGGTATACCCTGTCGAAAGTGCTTAATAATCAATGAGTTATAAGATGTTGTCATAATTTGTACCCTCATGTATACTGACCAGTTCACTACTGAACCAGTGGTTCACTACTAGTACACACCTCACACTTTCGCAGGGGAAAACAATGTTCACAAGTTTCGTCCTTGGCATCGGCATCACCGTCTTGATTTTCGCGATCTTGGCTGTTGTGATAACTATCCTAACAGCTATCTATCACGTTGCGAGACAGGTTGCGATCATGATTCGTAAGCGCCTCTAGGTTAGATATAAGCAAGAACCGCACTGAGTGCGGTTCTTCATTTTCACGCGTTTCACAAGTATTCACGGCGATGGTGGTTGTAGCTGTGATGGTGCTGATCAGTATTATTCTTTTTGAGGTATTCCCATTCTAGCCAAGTAGGAACCACTGGTTCAGCATTCCATAGGAATGCAGGAATGCTGTAGAGATTAATTGATTTTGATTGACCTTAATTCTCAACCACTGTTTCTGCGCTTCTCCACCAAACACGTTTTTCGACAAAACGACGCCCTGCCAGCGTTGTTCATGTGTCACCAGAAGAATCTCTTCTAACTCCTTGATTCATGGAACTGCTGATGAATCAAACAGATAGCCGAAATCCTGCCAGCGGAACATGAAGTTCTCGCAGCATCGCGTTGGCTGTGGTATGTGCTCCACATGTGGAGCTAGTTGTTATAACTACTTGATGAACGTTGGCAATTTGCCTCTGTTTTTGAACATACGTGCACGATAGATGTACAAGAATTGGACGTCAACGCTGACCGTGGGAAATATTGGTCAACATGACCTGAGGAGAAACTCCATACCTCCCCCCTGCGTCCTCGGGGCATCTTCTGCTCGCCGACTCTGCATCGCCTTGCGGTGTACCCCGCTCCGGCTAGACTTTTGTTTTAGTAAAGCCATTATATCATAATACGCTGTTAGGGTCAACATCTATTGACACTTTTATATAAAGTGGTGTATGATGTTCTCCAAATCCGTAAGCGCCCCAGGACAGATATAAGCAAGAACCGCACTCAGTGCGGTTCTTCATTTTTGGACCTTATGAGATAACTGGAAGAATTATTAAGATTAAAGGAGTCGTCCATGTCTGCTGTCACGCATTATCATCCGTTACTATTGAAGTCGTTCCTCGCGGTCGAAATCAAGCGGAAATGCTATTTGACCATTTCATCGCTTTACGGATCGAAATCTCTCGGACATCTATATGTCCAATGTCGTGATCGGTCATATCAAGGAATTGACAACTCAGCTCAGCGAGCATCTCAATGTAGTTTTTTCAATGAAACAGTTGACTTGACAAAATCATGGTTTGCTGTTCATCATCCTGAACTCGCAATCAGTATTAAACAAGAGAACAAAGCGAACGTTGGTTTCTACATTTGCAGCATTCTCGCTTCAGATTTTAATTTGGCAAAAGCGAATGCGAATGTCACGACCTGGCCGAATACCGATCTGACCAAGTTAATATCTCAAATATAAGGAAGCTTTATGAATTCGTATTATTATGTAGTCAGTACATCTTTTGGGCACACCATCACCGCAAAGCGAGTTGGTGAATCTGCAAGTGAAGTTGCCAAGGCTTGGATTTGCAGCAGGCATGGAATTGACAATCCCAAACTTGATACCATTTATAATATTCCCGATGCTGTTATTTGGGAAGATGTTGGGAACCATCGTGCAGTAACAGTCCTGGCCTGTTGACATTAGGGTTGTGTTCAAGTAACATGTTCATGCCTATTTGAAGGCACTTTCAAATTTCTCAAAGGAATCTACACCATGAATGTTTCCGACAACAACGTTGTTGCTTCCGTCAACGGTTCCAAGCTGACCCTCGAAATCGATCTGTCCAAGTCGCTGGGTCGTTCCAGCACCGGCAAGTCCGAAAAGGTGGCAAGCTCCGGTGGCTTTCAAGCCGTCGATGGTGGCACGCACGGCGCGTTCCACATCTCTCTCAACGTCATTCAGAAGTAAATCGGATGGCGGGCGGGTGTTGTAGGTCCCGCCTGCCTCCGTTTCTTCTTCACAAGAGGATATTTTCATGTCTGTTCAAAATTCAATTAACGTCGTGCGTATCTTGCGTACGGCAATGTTTCTGGCCACAGTGCCACCTCCGAAGTTCAATCTCAACTCATGGGCTGATCATGAAGGTCCGATCGACGCCGCTGACCAAGTCAAGTTGGGTTTGACGACACTCCAGCAGGGCGCACGTTGTACCATCAAGCCCACTGCTGATCAACTGGCTCACACGTGCGGCACAACCGCTTGCGCGTTGGGATATGCCGGTTCGATTCCCGAGAACGTCAAAGAAGGTTTGCAATTGTTCACGAGCGCTTCACGCAGCTCGTTCTGGCCGATTCATTCGCCGGAATTTGGTAAGAGCTGGGTTGAGTTTCACACTCATTTGCCAAGTGGCCGGAAAGTTGTGTACAAGGATTTCTCTGCCGGTGTCAAGTTCTTCGGCATCACATTCTCCGAGTGCTTCGAACTGTTCGATCCTGACAAGTACAGTGATCCTGAGCAACCGAAGCGTTCGGACTATAGCACCGACTATCAAGGTGAATCTGACTTTAAAGAAGCCTTGTACGACTTCAAATGTCGGTCCTACGACACGAATGGGGGTAACTGGACGCCGTCACCGATCGATGTTGTCAAGAAGTTCGAAACCTTGCTTCGGAAATACGGTAAGAAGGCCGAAGCAGACAAGCTTGCCAAGTGCCCTCGCTTCACGGAAATCAGATGGGCGAATCAATTCGGCCACGGCGTGAAGTACGAACTTCGCGCTCCGAAGTAACTTAACCTCCCCAACAGGATCACCGAAAATGAACTTCGACACGATGTGCCGCAATTATGGACGTCAGTGCCGTGAGCGCGGATTCACGTTCATGGAATTGATATTTGCAGTCTTGATTATCGGACTGCTTTCGGGAATCGCTGCCCCGGCAATGACGTCCATGATTGCGACGCAGCGGGTCAAGACCGCAGTAGATGATCTTTATACCGCTGTGACCTACGCGCGCAGTGAAGCCATCAAACGCAATTCTGTAGTCACCATTGCGCCGCGTGGCGGCAATTTTGCCAACGGTTACGATGTGGGCACAGGTGGTCTGATTTTGAGAAGCGACCCTGGAAGCTCCGCAGTCACCATTGACGCGCCTGGTGGGATAGCCCTGGCGTTTAACGGCTATGGACGCCTAACTACAACGAGGGTGTACCAACTAGAATTGAGATCTGCCCAAAATAGCGGTCTGTCCAAGCGCTGCCTGATCATCAGTCCTAGCGGCCGTCCCAGCATACGGATGGATAGCAATCATGACGGCAACTGTATTAATGGTTAATCAACGATCTTAGTTGCCAAATGAATGCGATTAGGGTACAATGATCGCAATAGTTAGACAACTCAAGGAGATCAAAAGTGTTGAATGTTACAACTGTTCTCACTCGTTTCAATATCGACGTAGCGTCTCCGCTCAAAGCGGTTCAGGACGTTCGTGTGGTAGTTGAAGAAGCAAGTGATCCACTGACGCAGGCGATCAAGATCATCAATGATGTCACTGGATTGGAATCGGTGTATCAAGATCTCAAGTTCGCCTTGCATGTTGCACAGGGCGTAGTCGAACGTGCTGTTAAACTCGGCGATAAGTTTCTGCCGATAGATGCAATCAGAGAAGCAGAAGAGTCTGCTGCCAAGCTTCGTGCCAATGCTGCAATGGCGTGGCTGTTCAATTCGGGAACGGAAGGATCTGCTCCTGACAAAGGTGCAACAAAAAGTATCGCCGGTAAGAAAGTGTCTGTCAAAGCTGACGGCTCGATTAAGAAAGGTGGCAAACAAGAAGCCGCATTGGCTTTGTACATCACACATGTCGTTGGTGGTCTGGTGACGACGAATCAAGAATTCATCTCTGTCCTGATGAAAGAACTTAACATGGGCAAAGCTGGTGCAACCACGTATGCGTATAACGCACGGGCGCAACATAAAGCATCTGGTGGTGCTGATGTCGCACTCGTGAGGTCAACAAAGGGCCGCAAGAGCAAAGTGTGATCATGGCTTCCAAGAAACCAGTCCCATCATGGGTTGAACATCCATTCTTCGATTACGGTCCTCTCGAAGATCATTTGCGTTCACTTACCGGATGGACTTGGTGTGTCGAGGATTGTGGGTATCCGGAACATGATTCGGTGGTATGTGTACTTGAAATTGACATTCACGAGACGGATAGTGACGAATCAATATTTTCATACGAGTACTTTGGTAAGAAAATCAATAACAAGATGTCTCGAAAAGCTATTGCCAAATGGGAACAAGAACGAGGAGTTGAAATAAAGCGGTTGGAACTTGTTATTCAGCCACTGATACTTGCATGGATGAAAGAAATGTATCCACATCTTCTTGCACATATCACAGATAATACAGATAATGGGATAGTGGGAACAAAAATTCGTCGAGGTCTGCGGTTGTATGTTATCAATGGTCCAGTGTTCGGAATAAATAAGTTACCTTCCGACGCCCAGCAAGAAATTTTCAACATGTTGAAAGAAATTTAATTCTGAAGTAAGATTCTAATCATGCATGTATACGTCATCAAAGCCACTCACTTTGCCACCGGCACCGTCAAAGAAATGACGGTGCAGTCGCTCGTCCAGATGATTCACATGTGTGACAGCGCCGTCGTCATTGAAGAATTGATAGAGGGACGTAAGATTATCCTTACCAAATTCGAGACCGACAACTCTGAGCTTAAGGCTCACATGGAATATTCGTATTACGGTGGTAAACCGTATCTCAGGATCGAAGCAGTTCAAGTAGAAGTCAAGGCACCGGATACTTACGAAACGAGACTTACTGAATTGCTGCAGGATGATAATGAAGTGGCTGATGAAGCTTTGGATCAAGCAAAAGACGAATTTAACGACATTATGAAACGTCTTTCCCAGTCTGTTGACCCCAAAGCCAATTAGTAGGATAGTGTCTCTGTCGGTTGTTAACCCCTAGCAAACGAGAGAAAAATGAAATTACATCAAGATAAACGCGATGTCGAGTGTTCTGGCGAACTCGTCGTCGAGAGCTTTACGATCAAAGCAACTGCGAAAGCGTTTGCGATTTTGTCAAGTGGCTTATATGCAAACAAAATCCGGGCCGTCATTCGCGAATTGTCCTGCAATGCATGGGACAGTCATGTTGCTGCAAACAAAAACACCACTCCGATTGAAATTCATCTGCCGACTGCACTTGATCCGACCTTCTATGTGAAGGATTTCGGCATCGGACTTGATGATGATGACGTGAAGCATTTGTACACCACGTATTTCGAATCGACCAAAGCTGACAGCAATGACTTCGTTGGTGCGTTGGGACTTGGCAGCAAGTCTCCTTTCAGCTACACACAGTCGTTTCAAATTGAATCTCGTTTCAATGGAGTGAAGAGCACGTACACAGCCTTCATCAAAGAAAATGGAACGCCTGGAATTACTCGCATGGCGCAAGTGGAAACAGACGAGACGAACGGATTGACTGTTTCGCTGCAAATAAAGCGCGACGACGTTCACAAGTTTGAGAATGAAGCCAGCCAGGCTTTGATGTATTTCACGCCGACGCCAACATTTCTTGGCCGTAGGAATTTCAAACCGCACAGCCTTGCCCACAACATTGTTGGCGATGGCTGGAAGGTTCGTGAAACGGAAGCATCTTGGATGCAAGGAGCTTACGTAGTGCAAGGCTTCGTTGCGTATCCAATTGATGCAGAATTGATGCGTGATTCGAAACTCTCCGTAAGCGCCCAGAAAGTGCTCCAACTGAATGTTGATCTGTACGTACCTATTGGCGATGTTGATGTTGCCGCTTCGCGTGAAGCTCTACAATACACAAAGGGAACAATTTCCAATCTGAAGATAAAATTGGAACAAGCTGCATTGGACATGCATGCAACTGTTCAAAAAGAAGAATTCGATAAGTGCACTTCATTGTGGGCTGCACGTATGAAATTCCAGTCGTTTGAAGATACTGACAATGACGCACTGAAAGAAATGTTCAAACAGTTGCAAGGAACGAAGCCTTTTGTGTGGCAAGGCAAAAATCTGAATGGTGAACTATCGATTGATATCGAGAAGATTGAAAACATTGATATCGTATTATATCACAAGAGTCGCCATCACAAATCGCTGACAACGTCGTGTCATTTTACTTCCACTGATAAACAAAAGTGGTATAATACCCAGCAAAAGACATTTCACTATTCACTTGACTTGCATCCTGCAATGCCTGTATTGATCGATGACATGTATGTTGGTTCAAAAGAAATTATTCGTCAGTTCCTTGATGATCGGCTTTCGAAAGCTGGTGCACGTAAGTACGACCGTTATGCGGTTGTACTTCGTGCCACAACGAAAGATCAGGAAGTGATGGCAAAGCCTGAAATTGTAAAAATCCTGAACGATCTTGGCAATCCTGATCCGATGCTGGTGTCGCAGTTGGGATTCACACGAGCCAAAAAGAAGTCGTACTACAAGAAAAAAGACAAGAACGTGATGAACGTGTGGGTTGGCTTTCCCCACAATAGTGGTTACAAGAAAAACCAAATTCGTCGGTCGTTTTCCAAACTGTGCTACAAGGCAACAGAGATTAATTTGAATGACGGTGGTTGGTTCCTTCCTTGCGATAAGTTCAGTGTGATGTGGGGTGGTCGTGAAATGGATCATCTTGACGAGATATTGTCGAGTGCAATTCAGCTCGGTATCGTCAACGAGGCAGATACAAAGATGCTTGTCACGATGAACGAGAAAGAACAAAAACTCGCAGCAAAAGCTGGTACATGGACAAACATGATTGCGCACATTGAAAGTGAGTTTGCCAAAATGAATGCAAACCACGAACTCGACAAGTGCTGTGTGATTGCTCAGTTGGTTGACAGACTTGGTCGAGGAATGGCAATGAATCTTATCGTGCCCTGGAGAAAACAGTGGCGTGATCAGGTTGAAGATTCTGTCTTCAAAAACATGTTGAACAAGATTGTGGACTTCGCTGGCAACAAGAACGATCCGAAAGTGATTGGTGCGTTGAATGGTATCCTGCGTACAAAAGCTCACGAGTATATCGACGAGACAGTTGAAGCAGTTGTAGTTGAATGGGAGACAGTTTGTAATCAGTATGAAATGTTCGGGCTGATTAGCTGGATGTCTCTCACTGCCAAGCATGCCCAAATCGTGATCAACTACGTCAATACAGTTGAGCGAGCAAGGCAAAAGATTTAGGGGCGAGGAGGGAGATAACCATAGTCTGCCAGACTGGTCTCCCTCCTCTTTTTTTCGGGGAAACATAATGAACCTCATAGTGAATTCACAGTATCGTTATAATGATCGGCAATTCAAGATCATATCAACAGATTCAATCAACACGACGTTGCAGTACCGTGATGGATTCGAGATGGAACTTCCGACCGAACTTGTGACGGATTTAATCACAGCCGCAGTTGTGACTCCTGTTCTTTCGGTTGTGAAATAGTTGTTGCCAAACCCGATATGATAGGGTAGCCTTTGCAAGCCTACAACAGGCACAAAATTCTCATTACAAGGAGTTTTTCCATGAGCATCAACATGATCTATGTACCAAATGAGGTGCTGTCGATCGTGATCGGAAACGTCCCTTACGTTGTGCAAGCAGCACATCCGAACTTTGCCGCTGTCGTTGCAGCAGCTAAGTCGGGCGACGACGAAGAGATTGCAAAGATCCCCGATTTGATCAACATCGCCCGTGCAGTTGCCACGTACACCGACGGTAAGATTACCGTTGATGTTGACAACGGCGTCATCCTTCACAACGGCGAAGAAGTTCACAATTACATTTGCGATCGGATTCTGTCGATGATGGAAGAAGGTTTCCAAATTGATCCGATGGTAAATTTCCTCGAGAACCTGATGCAGAATCCGTCCAAGCGTTCTGTTGACGAACTGTACGGTTTCTTGGAATTCGGCAAGATGCCGATTACGCCTGACGGCCATTTCCTGGCATACAAGCGTGTTGGTCGTGACTACAAGTCCGTATACGATGGCAAGACGGACAACTCGATTGGCTCGAAGCCGTCGATGCCACGCAACAAAGTGAATGACAACAAAGACGAGACCTGCTCGGAAGGGTTGCATTTCTGTTCCGTCGGATATCTCGGTTCGTACAGCGGCGAAAAGATCGTCGTACTGAAGATCAATCCTCGTGACGTTGTGTCGATTCCGACCGACTACAATAACACCAAAGGTCGTGCATGTCTGTACGAAGTTGTTGGTGAGCTGACTGTCGATCAAGTAACACAAGCAATCGGTGGCGATTCGGTGTGGAATACGTCTGTCGTGGACGAGTTCGATGATACCGATTTCGAAGATGCTGATCGTGACTTCTCCGATGAGGATGACGAGAACTTCAACAACGATCGATACGATGATGAATCTTCTCAAGAGGAGTACGACGAAGGTATTGATATGGGTAAAGCCGACTATGCAATCGATCCGACAACTCCGGAATACGTTGAAAGCAACAGCACGCCGTTTCAAGACGGATACGTTGATGGTTGGGATACTGCCGAAACTCTCAGTAATATCGATCCCATCATTACGAATTCGGCAATCTCCCAAACGTACGAAACAGGATACGACATAGGTTATCGTGCTGGTCGTGATAAGGAAGTGAAAGACGAAATCAGCTGGACAAAATCCTTCGCGGACAGCGACTTTTCTGAAGGATACAATGACGGTTATAAGGATGGTCGTGGTCATAAGCCTCGTGCCGTCTACGTGCCGTCTAAGTAGGTACCATTTCGCCTGGCTGTGGCGTAGGGGCAACTTCGGTTGCCCCTTTTTCTTTTCTGTGGTATTATTCTCTTCATGAACACCAACGTACTCAGAAAAGGAAATTCATAACATGTCACACGGTATGTTCAATTCACGCAAGTCCAAACGTGGTGAGTCACAAGAGGAGCGGGATGCTCGTCTTGTCCGGAAACAAATACAACAGCGATCGTCTGAACAGCTTGAGGATGAATGGTTTCCTCGTGGACATGATGATGGAGTTGAACTCACCGAGTATCGTTGACCCCAAAAGTAATCCAGGGTAATATGTTTCCTAGTAGACACTGAACCACAAGGAGAAAAGTACATGTCGCACAATAGCAAGAATGCTCGGAAGATTCGCGACGCCAAAGCGTGGAGTTCACGTCGGAAGGCTGGTGGATCCGGTCCCAGTGCCACTGTTCCGAAGCATGGGAAGAAGAATCGCAAGCCTTATGGTCTAGCGCGCAATGCGAAACCGGCCAAGAAGGATGAAGAGTAATAGCAAGTCTCCTTGACGCCTCCGACCGGAGGCTCTTTGAAAGGGCTGAGCCAAAAGCCAGCCCTTTTTTTCTTGAATATCAAAATACCAATAAAGTAGGTTGTAGTAGTGTACTGCCAATCAATTTCGTGAACGTCACATGGGGCCGGTCCGGCCCTCGATGATCGCCTCTCGATGATGCTATGTACGAGATCATTGAAGGTTTTCATGTTAGTATGAGATTTGGCATAGAGATTGTGCGTTCTTTTGTTCATAGGAAGTGAACATGACCGCACATTATGTTCATAGGAAGTGAACATGACCGCACATTATGAACATACCAATTTCCCAAGTCAACAGGATAAAAACCGTTTCACCATACCTCCCCCCTGCCTCTTGGTGGCATCATTCAACAGCCCCATTGTCGCACGGAATGCAATTAGGGTCAACGTTGACATAGCAGCCAGAACGTGATATGGTGGCCATAATATTAAGGAGCACACATGGCCAAGAAATCCGATCAAGTATCGCCTGCTCGACGCTGGTCATTCCTAACAGCACATCTTCTCGATCAAGTAATCGACATTGCTTCTTCCGGAAGTGGTGGTGAGTTAGGAAGCTGGCATAAGGAAGAACTGACGACAGTATTCAAGAAGTTAACTACTGCTCAGGAACGGGAAGAGTTTTTCGTTAACGAATTCTTGCCATACACACAAACTTGTGATGGTGGATGGTACCTGAGCGATATGAAGCTCATCAAACAACTGCTTAAAATCAAAAAGCCGATCACCATCGAGATCTAAACCAGGAGCTCAAAATGACGTACCAGTTGAAGCAGACTTGGAGCAAGTACAAACATGGTGAAGCTGTGGAAAACGCAGCCGATATCGGTGATCTTGAATTGTGTTTGTTCATCGACGATCTTCAACTGTTAGTGGAAAAACTACAGGACCTCGGTGAAACATTCCAGTTTTCATGGAGAGAAGTGAACACCGTATTGGTGGAGTGTGAAGAATTCGCCCGTGCTCGAGACTTTGTTGAACTGAACGGCAAATGGTTCCCTTCCACACGGAAAATGGAAGCCGCACTTGGACCAGAGTGTGAATTTGATGATGATCTGATTGATCAAGTGTTGCTTGGATTGCAAGACCATATGTGGAACTGAAGTAGTTGCCAAATAAGGGGCATTGTAGTAGAATGTCCTTTATGGAATACGTCATCGAAAAGAACAGCACGTGGGCGATTGTCCCAGCAGGAAAGCTGATCGAAATCAGCTGGACAAAAGCACATAACTTCGCATCAGTGTTCAAGAACAAAGAACGAGCACAACAAGTTGTTAAGTATTTCGGTGGTACAGTTGAATCGTATTATGGCACTTTTGTGCAAGGAACCAAGCGGATAGTATCCCCGAAACAATCTCAAGTCAACAAGTCTGCCCCATACAGGAGTATCTGATGAAATTCAAATGTGGTTGTGGTTCATACAATTACAATCGGGGAGACTGGCTTGCGCATTTCAAGCATGGGCAGCATGGTGTGTGGCGTGCGGTGAAACATCTGCTATTCACACGAATTGAATTGTAAACCACCTAGGAGATTTAACATGTTTGCATATGGTGTTTTCTTTGAGAGGTACGGAAATCAGACCAGACTTGATCTCGTTGTTACACAAGACCAAGCCGAACGCATCCTCGACAAGAAGAATGATGACAATAATATTTTGGGCAGTGGTATTGACGCCTTTGTTGTCCAGGCTGGCATTCGTTCTGAATTCAAAAATATCGGCGATCTCGTGCATCGTGCACGCAAAAGTAGCACAATTATTATCGACGATGAAGAGTGGTTGTTTGTCGTCGCAAGTACCCGAGCAAAAGCTCGTCAAATGTTTCTCGATGCATGTGACGACAGTGACCTTGAGGAACAGTTTGCTTGAAAAAGTTGACTCCAAACTAAGATTGGGGTATTATATAGGAACAATAGGCGATGAGCTCCCGAAAGGTGAGCCAAGTCGACCGCACGGTCCAAAACTGCTGTGCGGGTAACAAATTCGCAAGTGTTCATGTGGTTCAGTGGTAGAGCCTGCTTAAGGCTAGACGCTTAATTGACCCGTTACGGGCGACTGAGCTGCAAAGTTGCTGAAGAGTCTGTGGTAGTTTAAGCGTAGAAAACGTGTAGACGGAGCTCCTACACTTACTGGATCCTAGCCAGTCTACAGACGATTCGCATTTATCACATCAATAGGCATATTATGCAGATCGAAGTCATTCAAGGCGACATCACCAAATTGGTAGTTGACTGTATTGTCAATGCCGCCAATCCTGCTCTTGTGCCTGGTGGAGGTGTCTGTGGTGCCATACACCGAGCCGCTGGTCCGGAACTAGCAAAAGACTGTGAGCAATTTGAAATGGGATGCCACACCGGTGATGTTGAAATCACACCTGGATTCAATCTACCCGCTCAATACGTGATACATGCTGTAGGCCCCATCTATCACGATGGTACTCGTGGTGAGAGCCTGTTGTTGCGTAGTACATACCAACGTGCTCTTGAGTTGGCTGCTCGATTCAAATTCAAGACGATTGCATTTCCAGCAATCAGTACCGGCATATACGGCTATCCTCTCGACGAGGCATGCGCAATCGCCGTTGATGCAATTCGCAAGCACGGTCATATTGAAGACATAGCAAGATATTGGCACGTACTAACCAGTGGTTCACTACACGCGTTCGTTGAGTTGGAAACTGTCTTCCTCATTGCTTTTGATGAGAAGACATACAGTGCCTTATGTCGCGCTACGGGGTAAGCGGGTTGGACGAGCAATTGATCCATTGGCTGCCACTGGTTCTGATTGTAGTGATAGGTGTCGTGGCCGTTGTGATAACTATCCTGTGGTATGCTGAGTACTGAACCGTGTAATTCTCATTAACGCTCCAAAGTGGGATTGTTGTCAGTATGTTAACTGAAAGAACAAAGTCAAGTCAAGAAAGACCAGAATTGTTGATCCAATTCTAATTTATATGTACAATGCAAACTGCTTTAAAAGTTAACCTGATTTCTTTCGAAAGGAAATTACAATGAAGAGTATCAAACTAGCAGTACTCGTAGCTGTGATGGCGTTTGCAGTTAACGCCGCGTTCACGTTCGCAGCTACCGACACCAGTTGTTCAGCTGGAGGCGCATGTCCAGGCCAAGGCGGCAACGGTGGAAATGGCGGTCAAGGTGGTCAAGGTGGTGTTGGTGGTGGTGGCGGTCAAGGTGGTGTTGGTAATGGCGGTCAAGGTGGTGTTGGTAATGGCGGTCAAGGTGGTGTTGGTAATGGCGGTCAAGGTGGTGTTGGTCAAGGTGGTGTTGGTCAAGGTGGTGTTGGTCAAGGTGGTGTTGGTAATGGCGGTCAAGGTGGTGTTGGTAATGGCGGCAATCAGAGCCAGCAACAAAGCCAAAGCAACAACAGTTCTGGCAATACCGTTACACAGAACTATCAAGCTCAACAACGCGATCCAGTAGCATCAGCGTTTGCTGCACCTCTTACATCTTCTAACGATACGTGTATGGGTTCATCGTCAGTTGGTGGTCAGGGAGTTTCATTTGGATTTTCGGCTGGTTCAACTTGGACCGATACCAATTGCGTAATGTTGAAAAATGCTCGTGAAATGCACAACATGGGCTGGAAGGAAGCTGCATTTGCTCGTATGTGCATGGACGAAAAAAATGCACTAGCCTTCAAACAAGCAGGCTTGAAGTGTCCTGTTGCTGAGGAAAAGTCAGCTGCTGCCAAACCGGCGACGTTGAAGTCCAGTGATGGTCAGTTTGTAAAGGCTGGTCAAGTCAAGTAATTCGAAATACAAATCCATTCTGCAAGCAAAAAGGCGCCTCTGGCGCCTTTTTTGTTGATCCCAGTGTACGTTGTATTTGCCAAAGATTTAGGGTAAAGTGGGCTTACTTTCAAGGAGACCACAATGCGCGTCAACATACACCAAGCTCTGAATCAAGGAAATGCAAATTTTGTTGTCCTGCAAGGCATCAATAACGGTAACGTGTTCTGGACCACCAACATTCGAGGCATCGATCAGCGTCGACAGCACGACGGCACGAGCACGACACCCCACAAGCTGTTGTACAATATCTTGGCTTACACGTTGACTAAAGAAGAAGCGATTGCGATCTGGGCGATGAACATCCCGGCCTTTCTGTTCAAAGGACTCCTCGCAACCCCGGACGGGACGGATGCGGATGGAATCCAGTTGGATTATCAAGAATCGCTGATGAACGCAGTACGCGCAACGGGCAGCAAAAGAACGAACCAGGAAATTGTTGACGACGTCGACGACGTCGCTGATCGACTCCAGTTGGATCTGAAAGATCAGCCATATCCGGAATAACGGGGTATCGTTGTCAATTTGCCAAATCCGCCGTATAATGTGTTTACTGTAACGAAACGGAGACGCGAGTGATCAACACACAGCTAGTTTTCCAAAGATTGGATCTCGGTACATCACGTTTCGCTTCGGTCCAAAAAGTACGAGCAGTCGTCGCAGAATCCAACAATCCCCAGCAGAAAGCCGAAGAACTGATCTTTCAGATACTCGGCCTCAAAGCGACATACGACACGACCGATCATGCACGCCTCGTTGCTCAGGCCGTCGTTGACGAAGCGTGGAAGGTGAATCACGCCATCGATAACGAGCAGGAACTCCTGACCGTTTGTGAAGCAAGAATCGTCAAGTACATGGGCGATCCGAACAATGCCTGCCATTTTGTCAAACCCGCACCTGACTATCGAGCGGTTGCAACAGTGTCGAAGCAAGTGACCACCTTGATCGAAACGAAAGTTGAAGTCAAGAAAAACGGCTCGATGAAGAAAGGTGGTGCGCAACTGCTTGCACGTGAACTTTACACGAACTTCGTGTTGAATTGCAAGCCAGAAGATGCGCTTGACAATCAAGGCTTTATCCGGTTATTGGTCAAAGAACTCAACATGTCGAAGGAAGGTGCAACGACCTACGCATACAACTGCAAGAAGGTGCTCGGTCAGCCGGCCGGCGGCATGAAGCAATCCAAGAAAGGGCGTAAGGCAAAGTAATGGCGCATCGCTGGATCAAACATTCCAAACAAACAGGACTCGCGGCTGTGGGAGCGTTTCCTCGTGGAGCTGTCATGACAGACACCATAACTGGTGAGACGTACATGGGGCTTCATCCGCTGGACCGAAGTGGAACTCAGTGGAAATACACCATCTATCGTAGTACTGGCAACCTCTCCAGCAAAGCAACCTTTGCATCGTACGATGAAGCTAAGGTCGCTGCTGATGCTCGTTGGAAAGCTGGTAAGGAACAACTGATCGCTTTGCGTATACAGTGGAATGGGCTCTTTGGTTGTTGGCCAAGACAGCCAAAATTATCATCTTCAATGATTAAGGACTAACATGGATTCAATCGATTTCATTCTGATGTGGATCGTCGTACCACTGTACGGTGCTCTAAACGGATTGGTGCTCGTGAATGAGTTCATCATTCGAGTTATGAGGATGCATTGGCTCGCCGTCCTGATAGGGGTGGTGCTTGCCAGCAATTCGACCATGTTGTATGTACTTGCTTGTGAACATAATCACTTCGCACTTGCGTGGTATGTTCAAATTGTATGCGCAACTGCTGTGTGCTTGAGATATTGGCACGTACTAACCAGTGGTTCACTACACGCGTTCGTTGATCATGAGCAACCACTTCATCCTGATGATGTCATACTGTTACGTCACATCTTGGGCATCTGGCAATCTAAGCAATGAAGTACCTGTGTGTCATTGTCGACCAAGAATCGAAGAAGGAACTGTACGATCTTGAAGTCGAAGCAAACAACGAATACTATGCGCGTCACAAAGCCGCCAACGTGTTCAGAGAGCTTGAACCAGATGCCTCCTATGATTGGTACGTCGATAGTCTCCGGCTAGATGATTGTTGATCGGTTTGGCAATTTAGGGGACAATGTCTCTACCGTACAATAACGGAGAGCAAAATTGAACACGCAACCACTCTACACCACCCAAAGCGATCTGATCAACTTCTTGAAGTCGTTTAATGGTGCTGGTGAAGTTCTGTTGACGACAGTGACCGAAGTTCCGATGCGCAAGACAGGCAATCCGTACTACGGAGATGTCCTGAAAGTTCAAGCAATTCGTGCACTGATCAATGCTGATTACGAACATCGAGTGAATCAACAACGCCGGCTTGAAACTAAGGTCGACGACTTTCAAGCAGAAAATCTTCGTTGGGGTGAATGTCACGACAACATTGTCGTCAAACATGATGGTCGGTTGTACATCAAGACAATCGAACTGAAGAAAGAAACTCAACCGCAATACCTGCACAACCAACAACAAATTCCGTTGTCGACGATTGCTCCTTGGATGCCTGAGTATCGTGGATCGCCAAAGCAACGTCTGGACAATGAAGTGAAAGTTCGGACGTTCAAGATCGAAAACATTATCTCGATGGTCATCGGTAATCAAGTCGTATACGAGAAACCTGTTACTTTGCAATAAAACTATCGTAAATATTTGCCAATAGTGGATGAAGCATGCTACAATGCTTCATCACTTGTGGAGTACTAGTAAACATGGCCTCCGTCACTGTCACCTTCAACACTACCAAGTTCCTTGGATCGTTCACACACGATCTTAAAGTAACTGACATCAGTGACAATCGGGAGATCCGTAAGTTGCTTAACAAAGCACTCTTGCCGACTGAATCGAAGGTCCGAGAAATTCTCCTGGTGGTTGCGAAGTGATCACACAAGCATTGATTTCTACACTATTTGCTTTTATCACCAGCATTGGTCTTCTCGTTCCTGATGAGAACGTCATCGTTACATTTGAAACAACTGCCCGCATCAACCAGCTCCACCATGGGCACTCAGCTCGGGCATTATGCATCGATGGACATGTGTATTTGGATGAGTCAAAAGTTGATCTAAGGACAGATCTCGGTCGGTCCATACTGGTGCACGAGTTGGTCCACTACACTCAGAATCATTGTCCTCGTGATGTGAAAGAGATTCAAGCGAAGAACGAAAGAATCGCCTACCAGGTCCAGAATCTCTATCTCGAGAGAATTGGTAGTGCTACGCGCGTTAACACTTTCGATTTCTCTGAGATACTCACAGATGACAAACGCGAAGCGGTGAAACCATACACTATCATTCATCAGCGAAGCAACAGCTTGCCAAAAGATAAAGATTAAGGGATAATGGTTGTATTATGAAGGAACGTTATTTCCGCGCACTGGTACATCGAGCCAGACTCTTTGAGCAAAATCTCACTGAATTGCGGCATGAGCAATACAAACATCTTCCGGATAGTGCAGTCGATTATCCGGCGTATGAGCAAGGTATTCAGGCAATTGATGAATTCGAGTATCAATCTCGTCGTACACAACTCCACTCTGGTCCGTATGAAGGATACCAACACTGGCATGCCATGGTAGCTCACCACCTATGGTGGCCGGACAGATCCTTCGCGCACGACAAGATCGAAGCAATAAGAACATGTAGACTCGCAACAAGGCTTGGTCTGCGAGAAGCAAAATTTGTGATTGATTCTGTGATTGTTGCTTTTGATTCAAGTCAAACAGCCAGTCTTGACATCAATGATATTCGTGACAAAAACATTCGAGGGCGGTGTGAGACTCTCATCGAAACACTGAAGTTGATGCATTCTATGTTCATCAATGACGTCCGGGCCCATGAGCGTCAGTTGTGGCGCGACGTTCTTGATCGATAGCGGTAATGAAACAACGCTTTCGTACAATGTCCTTATCGATTGCTACGTAGGTTGCCTTTTTGCCAAAAATCTGTACAATGTCCTTATCGATTGATGAGGAGTGCAGAAAATGGCTGAACCGATCGTCACCAAAGAAAGTCTTCACCTGCTGCTGGCAAGTGCAAGTGAGACAAAGCAAATCCAAATCATCGGCCGCGCCCTGGTAGCTCTCTTCGAGCGCCAAACTGCCACCGAACAAACCTGCAACGACACACATCAACAGAACGGCATCGGCTTCAGTGGAGCTGATGCGGTGAGTGGTTGCCTGACCGCGAAATTCTTCCTGAAACACAAAACTCTGCTTGATTGGCAGATCGAGAAGTGGATGCGAATTCGCGCAAAGAAAACGAAATCGAATCCGGAAGGAATTGTGGACGGTACAGACCAAATCCTGTATCCTCGCCTTTGTAAGTACGCTGATCAACTCAACCAGATTGCACTCGAGAAAGCGGCAGCAAACGCCGCAAGGAGCCAAATATGAGTTTCGTTGCTTATCATAAGGACAGTACACTGATTCTTCGTGTCATTCGTGGTCGTAACTGGACCGAGGGTTGGTTCAAGACAGAGAGTGCTGCTAAGGCGGCTCTCACGCGTCTTGAAAAAAAAGGTTCGATCAACGCCGATGACTACCGGATCAGCGAGACGGCGGAATTCCATCGGAGCATCGAGAAGACCGAAGTTGTGTACAGCATCATGGACAAGGACCACAGTCATCCGATTACACAGGGCGTGAACACCCCCGGCTGCTGTGACCCGTCGACCGAAACATATTGGAGTATGTAACATGAAAAACATTCTCTTGGTTATCCTGCTTGTTCTGATCAGCATGGTAACTCTCCTTGCTCACGCTGATCCTTTATGTGACAGGATTTTTGTGTCCGGGTTGTCGTATCACCTGAACCGGGATGAACAACACAACGAAATCAATTATGGTGTTGGATGTGTCCACACGATCAACGAAGACTGGCGGGCCACGCTTGGTACGTATCATAATAGTATCTACAAACAAACCGTGTTCATTTCTGCATCGTACAACGCTGTGAACATTACAGACAAGCTTCACTTCGTCGTCACGGGCGGTGCAGCCACCGGTTACGCATATACGGTGATCCCAGTAATCTTTCCTGAGTTGCGATATGATGTATCCAAGAAGATCGACTTGAGCATCGCAGCGATCCCTCCAACCAGCTCCGTACCAGGTGTGATCGGCCTGTTCGGCACCATTTCATACTAACATGATCGATTGGTCTGTTCGTTGACCAACTCGTAACAAAAGGGTATATAGATGGCACACCACTTTCAAACTGGAGAATGACACATGAAAACTATCCTCGCAATATTGACCGTTGTTTGCCTTTCTCTGATATCCATTGGAGTTGGAGCAACCAAGGTTGGGGATCTCCAAGTGTTGAACGACATGGGCAAGTCTGGCAAAGCCGTGGGCTCCGTCCTTCGTACAACCGAGAGCTCCTGTAAGGTGATCACGGGACACTCATGTGATGCCCAACGACTGAACACGCCACAGATCAATCGCACGTATGGTGAGTTGAAGCAGCTCCCTTACTATCGCAAGGCCTCGCTCCCGGTCATCCTTCAAGAAATACAAATCTTTTGGTCTGTTCGTTGACCAACTCGTAACAAAAGGGTATAATTGTCTCATTGAATGATAGATGGAACACCACTTTCAAACTGGAGAATGAAATGGAAACTGTGAACGAAGTCATTACCCCTGTTGTTCCCGTCATCCCGATCAAGAAACGGGTTCGTAAGTCGCGTGCCAAAGTCAAGCCGGTCGTTGTCGCTCCTGTGATCGAAGTGGTCGAGACCGTGGCGATCGTTGCTACCGAACCGGCCGTTGCAAAGATCCCCGATTTGATCAACATCGCCCGTCGGCTTCGAGCCAATCGAGTGGTCGTGGATCCCGTGATTCCCAGGAAGAAGCAAAGCAAGACCGCCCGTGCTCTCATTCTGGCCACTGCCAACACCACGTTGAGCAACAAGGACCTGACAGCTCTGTTCCAAAAGGAACTCAGCATGACGGAAGCTGGTGCCCGTACGTACGTGTACAACGCGAGGAAAAAATAATGAAATGGATTGCTGTGTATCTGTTCGTCATGGGAGTGGTCCTGTTATTCAACTACTGTGCCGGCCAATTGAATCAGCAAGAAGTTACTCAGGCTGAGCGGGTTATCCAGAAGCGCCTTGACGACACCGGCGCGTGATCGCTAGGAGGTTGAAATGAAACGTCTCTGCATCGCGGCTCTCGTAATGTTGTGTGGCACTGCCCAAGCGGAAGGGATTACGTGGATTGTTGAAGCCGGCCCAGTCACCACTGTCGGTGAGAGCACCCGGCTAGCCCTCTCGGTCCCAACCAGGTTCGATTGGCTGAAAACCGAGGTAGGAATTCTCGGAACTTCATCAGGTAGTATTGTCGACATAACTCCGATGCTCCATTACGGCAAGTCATGGTACGTGGAAGGTGGTATCGGCCTTGGTGACAACATGATCACGAAACCCAATCAACAAGCCGAAGGTCTTATCTTCCATGATGTCGTGTGTGGTGGCCACAAGTGGAATAAGAATCTTATCCGATTGTGTGCTGAGCATTGGAGCAATGGTGGATCTCTCAATCCAATATTCGGGAAGGAGCCGAACAACGGCTACTCAGGCATTATGATCGGATACGGTCGCTCCTTCTGAAAAA
>Ga0315277_10001880_pt1 | contig 29633 bp, 21 predicted proteins | sample YL17G05_15_MG_FD_203695 | JGI IMG/M metagenome (GOLD analysis project Ga0315277, IMG submission 203695) | Sediment microbial communities from Yellowstone Lake, YNP, Wyoming, USA - YL17G05_15 | ecosystem: Environmental > Aquatic > Freshwater > Lake > Sediment | place: USA: Wyoming | collected... | reverse complement strand
CTTCGCCCATGATCCTCCTGGACGTTGAGAACGTCAGAAAGCACTTCGGGCCCGAGCCGGTCTTGGACGGGGTCACGCTGCAGGTTCGCCCCGGCGAGCGAATCGCCCTGGTAGGGCCCAACGGCAGCGGAAAGACCGCCTTGCTGCGGATCCTGGCCGGCAAGGACGATCCCGACGACGGCTCCTGCCGGCTGCACGGGTCGGTCCACCTGGGCTATCTCGAGCAGCAGCCTCGCTTCGAGCCGGGCCGGACCCTTTGGGACGAGGCCAAGACCGCCCTGGCCCCGTTGATCGAGCTGCAGCGCGAGGCCCTCTCCGTGGCCGAAGCGATCAGCCAGGCGACGGATACGGCCGAGCGCGACCGCCTGGCCGCCCGCTACGATCACCTCCAGCACGAACTCCAGCGCCAGGATGCCTACAACCTGGACCACCAGATCGAGCGGGTGTTGCAGGGTGTGGGCTTCGGGCAGGAGAGCTTCGCCCAGCCCGCGGAGTCCCTCAGCGGCGGCGAGCAGAACCGCCTGATGCTGGCCAAGCTGCTGCTGGCCGAGCCCAACCTGATGCTGCTCGACGAACCGTCCAACCACCTCGACATGGAGGCCACCCAGTGGTTGGAAGACTTCTTGATGGAGAGCTCGGCGGCGATGATCGTCGTGAGCCACGACCGCTGCTTCCTGGACCGGGTGGCCAACCGCACGCTGGAGCTGTTCCGCGGCACGGTGGAGGGCTACGCGGGCAATTTCTCGGCCTACTGGCGGCAGAAGGCCGAGCGGCTGCTCGTCCAGCACCGGACCTACGAGCGGCAGCAGACCGAGATTGCCAAGGCCCGGGAGTTCATCCGCCGCAATGCCTACGGGCAGAAGCACGCGCAGGCCGAGGACCGCCGCAAGAAGCTGGCCCGGATCCAACCCGTTGAGCCACCCCGCGAAATCACCGCGCCGCCGATGGCTTTCGCCAGCACCCAGGGGGTACCCAACCGCAGCGGCGACGTCGTGCTGCGGGCGGAACACCTGGCCAAGGCCTACGACCGGCCGTTGTTCGACGACCTCGGTTTCCAGATCCAGCGGGGGGAGCGCTGGGCGCTGCTGGGTCCCAACGGCTGCGGCAAGACTACGCTGCTGGCCTGCCTGCTGGGGCGGGTGCCGCCGGACCGCGGGCAAGTCTACCTGGGACAGGGCGTGGAGGTCGGCTACTTCGACCAGCAGCTCGCGGAACTGGACGACCACACGCCCGTGGTGGAGGCCGTCCGGCCCCGCGGAAGGCAACTGGGTGAGCAACAGCGTCGCGACCTGTTGGCCCGCTTCGGAGTGACCGGCGGCACCGCGCTGCAAGAGGTGGGCAGCCTCAGCGGCGGAGAACGGTGCCGCGCTGCGCTGGCCCGACTGGCCGCCACGGACGCCAATTTCCTGGTGCTCGACGAACCCACCAACCACCTCGACCTCTGGGCACTGGACGCCCTGGAACGCGCCCTGAGCCGGTTCCCGGGGACCGTGCTGTTTGTCAGCCACGATCGCTACTTCGTCAACCGCGTGGCCGATCACCTGCTGGTCTTTCAGTCCGGTCGGGTCCGCGTAATCGAAGGCAACTACGAGACCTACCGGCACCTGCCGGGCCGCGGGGGGGCCGAATCGGCGGGCGACCAGCCGGAGGGACCTGAGCCCTCCGGAGGCGGTGAGCAGACTTCGCCGGCCGGCCAGTCGCCCCCGACCTCCCGAACGAAACGCCGCTTTCCCTACCGCAAGATTGCCGACTTGGAGGAGGAGATTTTCCGGTGGGAAACGTCCCTGGAGGAACTGCACCAGCAGCTTGCCCAGGGAGAAACGCATCGCGACGGCGATCGGGTCCGCCGGATCAAGGCGGAAATCTCCCGACAAAAGGAGGCCCTGCGGACCCTCTACGAGCATTGGGAAGAGGCGACGGAGTTGAACTGGTAGGCCGCCGCACCAGGTGCTCCACCCGCGCCAGACCGTGCATTCACTACCACCGTCGGCCGGCAGGGCCCGGCGGTCCACGGCTTCTTCTTCCCGGGTTTTCCGTCTTGACCTAGAGTTTCCTGAAGCGCCGCATTCCTGGGGGGCGTGCGCCGGAGGTAAAGAGCTGGCCGCGACCGGTGGTCGCGGCTTTACAGGCTCTGGTATTGAACAAGCCGGTGTACAAGATCCGCCCGGAGAATCCTCGCTTGCTGTGGGAGGCCTCGAGGCGCTGCTTGGTCAACGCGGCACCCGTAGTACGTGGTGAGACGCTGTGGTTTTGTACATCTTGCTGGTGGCCGCGTTGGATCTCGCCGTGGGTTTCGGCGTGGCCGTGTATCTCGGTCGGCGATACCGCACGACGCTCGCGGCCGGCGATTCCTGGAGCCCGGACGCCGCGCTGGGGCCGTTGATCGACGGTGCGCTGCCGGGCGAGGAGAGGGCGGCCGCCGGGGCGGAGATTCTCTCCGTGCCGAGTCCCCCGCGTCCATCCACCGGCGCGCCCGCCGCCGACCACTCCAACGGAGCGGCGACCACTCCTGCGGAGCGGTGCCCGGCGCCCGCCGCCGACCACTCCAACGGAGCGGCGACCACTCCTGCGGAGCGGTGCCCGGCGGCCGCCGCCGACCACTCCTGCGGAGCGGTGCCCGCGCAGACCACGGCGGGCGCACAATTGGACCAAGGCGGCCCGGTGCAGTCGTCGGCGGCCCCGCCGCCGGAGAAGAGCCCCGGCGAGCAGTCCGTCGACGATCTCAGCAGGGAGGTTCTGCAGTACCAACAGCAGGTCGCACATACGGACGAGAGGCTGCGGGCCTGTGCGGAGGATCCCCAGGCGGCCGAGATCGAGGCCGTCTTGGGTTCCCTGCTCGGCTCCACCCAGCAGTACTTGGAGAGCCGGAACCGGTCGCACGGCACCTTCCAGCAGCTTCACCGGGGGCAGGCGGAGACCGGCATGATCTGCGACGATTTGCAAGCGGCCGTCCAACGGCAGGATGAACAGATCCAGCGCACGTCTGCCATGATCGAAGCCTTCGATTACCAGAGCCACCTGGCAGAGGGTTGCCGCCAAATGCTCGACCAGACCGGCAGGCTGATCGACAGCAACGGTCAACTGCGGGAGACGCTCGACGCGGTGAAGGTGAAGCTGGCCGGGAACCGGCCGCCGCAGGACGCCAACCCGGCACCGCCGAGCGACTCGCCCCGGGAGCTTTCGGGCCGGACGGGCCTGGAGGCGGAGCTTCGCAAGTGGTGGAGCACTCAACCCGATGGGGTAGCACACTTGAGCGTGGCCATGATCGAGCTGGACGACTCCGCGCGGCTGACGCAGCAGCGCGGTGGAGAGGTCGCCGGCAAGATCCTCCGCGCCGTGGGGCAATTACTGGAGGCGGCCGGCGGCGGTGAAGGCAGCTTTCTGCGGCTCCCCGGGCAACAGTTCGGCTTCCTGTTTCCGGAGACCGACACCCGGCTGGCGGCCAACGCGGCGGAACGGCTGCGGCAGACGGTCCAGCAGGCCCACCTGCACCACGACGAGGCGGAGATTCGGGTCACGATCAGTTGCGCGGTGGTGGGGGCGGCACCCGAGGACACGCCCGGCACACTGGCGGAGCGGGCGGACGCGACCTTGCGGGAGGCGAAGCGTTACGGCTGCAATCGCACGTTCCTGCACGACGGGAAGTACCCTACCCCGGTCGTGCCCCCCGTTTTCTCGCTCGCAGAGCAGCACGCCACGCTCTGATACTTGACACCAAGAAACGGCAAACTTCCTCCAGGCGGCGGGCACAATGTGATGACAGACTCGCTTGAACGATTTGGCGCGGCGGTGGACGCAGAAAGAGACTTCGCGGCGGGCACGACCACACATTGCCCGCAGCCACCGGCGGCGAGCCTCTTGGAGCGGCAAAGGGCCATCGTGGCGATGGGACGCCGCGCGATCGCCCCGCCCGAGCTTCCCGTCCTGATGCAGGACGCCGCGGCGCTGTTGGCCGACGTGCTCGGCACGCCGTACAGCCTTGTGGCCGAGCTAGCCTCCGACAGCCAGCCGGCGCCGTTGCAGTTGACGCTCCGCAAGACCGGCGGCACCAAGCCGGACACCCTGGTGCACCAGACGGGGACGACAGGGAGCAATTCGCTGGCGGGATACGCCTTGCAGGTCGCCCATCCGGTCGTCGTGGTGGATTTGTCCGCAGAGAAGCGATTCACCGACGTGATGCTCCGCAAGCACGGGATTTGCAGCGCGCTGGCCGTCCCGCTGAGGCTCCAAGATCGATCCTTCGGAGCGCTGGCCGCTTGTAGCGACCAGCCCCACGATTTCGACGACGAGGATCTCCTGTTCGCGGAGACCATTGCGCACCTGGTCACCACTACGATCGGCCGGGCCCGGGCCGAGAAGTCGCTGGCCGATGAGCGCCGCCTGGCAACCGGAGTGCTCGAGACCGTGGACGCCCTGGTGCTGGTGCTGGACGATCGTGGGCAGATCGTCAGCATCAACGGGGCCTGCCAGCGGCTTGCCGGCTTTTCCCTGGAGGAAATCAAGGGGCGCCACGTCTGGAGCGTTTTCTGCGTCGCCAAGGAAGTGGACCTTTGCCGCCGCCACCTGGAACAGCTTCAAGAGAAGCATGCGCCGGTGGAATATGAAAGCCTCCTGCTGACGAAACACTCCAAGCAGCGCCAAATTGCCTGGTCCTGTAGCGCCGTCACCAGCGGCGACGGGACCCTGGAATCGATCATCGCCACCGGCGTCGACATTACCGAGCAGCGGCGGGCGCAAGAGGAGGCCGAGCGGGCCGTGCGGGCCGCCGAACAGGCGCGGCAGGTGATGGCCCGGGCCCTGCTGGCCGCCGAGAGGGCCGGCGTCCACCCCGGTTCCGCCCGGAGTGCGGAAGCTCTCCCCGCGGAGGGCCGTCAGCCGGCCACGGAAGCCGGACAGTTGTCCCCGCATGTCCCGATGGAACGCCGCAGGCATCCTCGGCGGTCCTTCCCCTACAAGCAGAGGATCGCTGCGGTGGTCAACGGCAGGCTCCCCGATCGGCAGACGTTCGTCGACGTCCAGTGCAAGGACATCGCCGCCAGCGGGTTCTCCTTTCTCAGCCCCACACCTCCGGCGTCCGATACGCTGGTGGTGGCGCTGGGCGTCCCACCCAGGGTCACCTATCTGGTTGCTCAAGTCATGCACGTGACTCGCGTCGAGAAACGCGGCGAGCGGAAGTTCCTCATCGGCTGCGCCTATGTCGGCCGGGCCGCGTATTGAGCTGCTATTGCGGAAAGTGGTTGGCCGCAAGTGTGTTTATCCGCCGCAGTGTGCCACTGCTTCGTCAGAAGCAGTGCAGTGCGTAACGTCGATGCACTGCTTGCCTTACGGCAAGCAGTGGCACACCACCGTGAATAATGCGGGCTAAACGGGATACACGCCGCGGCGGGACCTTCCGCAACAGACAAGTACCCAGCGGGAGGGGTTGATCTGGCGGCTAGAATTGTCTGAGGGTTCCTCCATCTGAGCAGGTTGGCAATGGCACGCAGAAAAGTCGTCGAGATCGACCAAGAGAAGTGCAACGGCTGCGGTCTGTGTATCCCGGCCTGTGCCGAAGGGGCCCTGGAGATCGTCGGCGGCAAGGCCCGCCTGGTGGCCGACCTCTATTGCGACGGCCTGGGGGCCTGTCTGGGCGAGTGTCCGCAGGGGGCGATCACCGTCGTCGAGCGCGAGGCCGACGACTTCGACGAGCAAGCCGCCCGGCCACCCCGAGGGTACCCGGCGGCAGCGGCCAGGGGCCAAGGGGCAGGGCCCGGCGGCCAGGGGACAGAGAGGAGAGGCGAGGAGCTGCCGATTCGGGCCGCCTGCCCCGGTTCGACGGCCGTGGACCTTCAGTTCGGCCGGATCGAGCCGCCGCCCGTTTCTGGAGCAGAAGAGGCATCGCCGGCCCCGGTGTCCTCGCGGCTGGGCAATTGGCCCGTCCAACTCCACCTGGTCCCGCCTCATGCCCCGTTCCTGAAGAACGCCGACCTGCTCCTGGTGGCCGACTGTGTCCCCTTTGCGTTGGCCGATTTCCATGGGAGGTTCCTCGGCAAGCGGCCGGTGGTGATCGGTTGCCCGAAGCTGGACGACGCCGACTTCTACGTGGAGGAGCTGGCCCAGATCCTTACCGTCGCGGAGATCAACAGCCTGACGGTGATTCACATGGAGGTGCCCTGCTGCACGGGGCTGGTGCGGATCGCCGAAAGCGCCTTGCGCAGCGCCGGGAAAGAGCTGCGGCTGGAGGACGTCACGATCTCGATTCGCGGCAGGATCGTCTCGCCCGGCCCCCCGAAATGACCCGGCGGGGTTCTGCGAAACGGCCCGCGGCTGGGTGCGGCGGGCGGCCGCATTCCACCCCTTTCCGGGGGGGGCAATGTTCTTGGCGGACCACGCGGCCGGAAGCTATAATAGGTAAATCGGTAGTCCCAAGTTCGGATGGTCCGGCTTGGGGTGGCCGGGGTCGAGCGTCGGCGAGCCCCCGGGAAATCGGCGGTCTGGGGGCTCACTTCGTTCGACCCCAGCCACCCCGGAGAAGATGACGTGGCCAAAGTTGAGGGCGAGAACGCCGATTTTGAAGAATTCAAGCCGCTCGGCGAGGATCTCAGCGATGCTGAGCTGTTCTCCGAGCCCGCTGCCGCCGACCAACAGGCCCCCGCCTCGGCAGTGGGTGAATTCCTGGAGGCCGAGCCGGCGGCCGACGAAGACGGGAAGGCCGCTGTGGCAGAGGAGGACCAGGCGGAAGAGCCGGCGGAGGAGAAGGGCAGCTTCCTGAAGACCCTCAGCCACGCCAGCCCCTACACGGTCATGCTGGGAGTGGCGCTAGCGGCGATCCTCACGGCGGTCGCCTGCCTGTTGCTGGAGCTGAACTCGTACAGCTTTGACGTGGGCGCTTCGGACTATCAGCAGCGGGCCGAATAGGATTTCGGATTTGGGATTTGGGATTTCAGATTTCCGATTGCGGGTGGCTTTCAGCTTTCCGTTCCGGCTTGTTGGTTCTACGTTGTCCGCGGTCGCGAGCTGAGGGCCGACAACTGCTGCCTGACAACTGAGAACTGCGAACTGAAAACTGGAGATCAACGGGCGGGCTCGACCTTGATCGCCACCACAGTGACGTCGTCCGCCAGCTTCCCACCACCGGAAAACTCGCGGACGCTGTGGCAGAGATTCTCCGTGATCTCGCGGGCAGACCGGCGGCGGTTGTCGCGAACGACCTCCAGCATCCGCTCCGTGCCGAAAGGCACGTCTTCCGACGATCGTGCCTCCAGAATCCCGTCGGTGAGCAGGAGGACCACGTCGCCGGGCTCCAGCGCGACGGGAGCAGCCGTGGGAAACTCGGCGCCGGGCAGGATCGCCAAGGGAACCGCCGTACTCTTCAACTCGGCCTTCAGCCGGCCCGAACCATCCACCACGTAGCCGGCCGGGTGTCCCGCATTGGCGTACACCAGCGACCGGTTGCGGGCGTCGAGGCGCGCGAACAAGAGGGTCACGAAGCAGTCTTCTTCGGTTTCCCTTACGAGGAATGAATTGGCGACGCTGAGGATCTCACCGATTTCGGCATACTGGTTGACCAGCGATCGCAAGAGCGCGTGCACCGAGGCCATCACCAGCGCTGGGCCGAACCCGTGCCCGCTCACGTCGCCGATCACAACCCCCAAAGACCCATCGCGAAGGGTGAGGTAGTCGAAGTGGTCGCCGGCCGCGAACGCGGCGGGATATAGCGCCCCGGCGACGTCCAGCCCGCTGTGCACCGGCGGGGCACTCGGCAGCAGGCGCTGCTGGATTCTCTGCGCCGCCAGCAGTTGCGCCTCGTTCTCCCGGATGGCCTGCTCCGCCCGCTTCCGCTCGGTGACGTCGCGGATGGCGGCCGCGACCAGGATCCCTTCTTCCGTCTCCAGGGGGCTGAGGCTGATCTCGGCGGGAAACTCGCTGCCGTCCTTGCGGAAGCCGCACAGTCCCAGAGCGGTGCCCATCTGCCGGACACGGGGGCTGGCGAGAAAGTCCGCCTCAAACTGCAAGTGTCTGCTGCGGAAACGTGGCGGGATCAGCACCGAAAGCTCCCGCCCGAGAAGCTCCGCCCGCGCGTAGCCGAAACACTTCTCCGTCTGCGCGTTGACCAGCACGATCTTGCCGTCGCGGCCGACGACCACCATCGCATCGGGAGCAGACTCCACCAGCCGCCGAAACTGCTCCTCCGCCCGCTTGCGCGGGGTGATGTCCTCGATCAAACCGTCGTAGTGGTCCAGCCGGCTGGCGTCGTCGCAATGGCAGACGATCGTATTGCGGACCCAGCGAATGCTCTCGTCTCGATGGCGAATCCGGTGCTCAATAGGTGGCACAAGGTGGCGGGCGAGGACCTTGGCTACGTGCTGCTGGACCGCCTCCCGATCGTCCGGGTGAATCATGTCGAACCACAGATTCGGGTTGGACGCGTAATCCTGCGGAGTGTAGCCGGTCGTTGCCGCACAGCCCCAACTGTGCTGGGTGGACATCGGCCGGCCGTCTTCGATCTTCACCGTGTAGGTGTAGGTCGTCACGGCTGCCAGGAGTTGCCGGTAGTGCTGCTCACTCTCGCGCAGGGCCGCCTCCGCACGCCTGCGCTGGGTCACGTCCTCCATGATCCCCTGAAATCCCAGCGGTGTGCCGCCCTCGCCACACGCGGTGTGGCCGGAGATACGGACGGTGATCAGCGCTGCGTCCTTGCGCCGGCAATCGACCTCCAGCCCTTCGACCTGCTGCTCGGTCTGGGCGATCAACCGCTGGGAGACTTGGGCACCCTGAAAAACACCCCCCGCCGGGACAACCGCCAGCAACTCGGCCTCGGATGCGTACCCGAGCATTCTGACCAGGGCCTGGTTGACCTTCACGAATCTGCCTTCGCGGCTGAGGTGAAACACGCCGAAAGGTACGTTCTCCGACAGGACACACAACTCCGGAGTCGGCCGCTGTCCGGCCTGGAGAGCCAGCCAGCATGTGCCGGAGGCGCCCAGCCGGCGCTCGGCGACCGCCAAGCGCACCTCCGTCAGTTTGCCGTCGCCGGTCGGGTGGGGAAGATAGTCGTCGAACCCCGCGGCCAGCAACTCCTCGAGGTAGGAAGGATCCGTGCGCCGAGTCAGTGCAAGAAGCGTCCGCTGATGGCTGGCGGCCCTTTGCCGCAGCCGCCGGCAAAGTGCCACCCCCTCGCCCACCGGCGAATCAACGTCGACAACGGCCAGTAGATAATCCTGCGATTGATACGACGTGCAGGCTGCCTCGGCGCTGTCCGGCGCGGTCACCTCGTGACCTCGCCGGTGGAGTACCTCCGTCAATGCCCGACGAGTCTCCGGATCGACCGTGTACACGAGAACTTTCATACCGCTTTCCTGCTGTGCCGTGCCGCCTGTGGTTCAACGGGCTTGGCGGACGCGAAGTGCCTGCCAAAAAAAACCTCCTCCCTTCGCCCCGTTTGCGGGCAGAGGGGTCGGGGGTGAGGGGTTTTCGGACAGGCTCTACGTTCTGTGCCGCGGGAGTGCGCTTGCAGTGAATACTCTCCGATGTGCCGTTCTCTGTCAAGCGGCAAGCCAGCGGTCGCCGGCTGGAGAGAGGCCCGGAGGCTGATCAACCCACGTCCACGAGCCCTCCCCGCCCACCAGGAGCGTCATCACTCAGTAGTACCAAGTTTGCGGAACGGGTGGCTGGGGTCGAGCGAAGCAAGCCCCCAGACCCCCGGCATTCCGGGGGCTCGCTTCGCTCGACCCCGGCCACCCGAAGTTGCACCAGCCAAACTTGGAACTACTGTCACTCAGAGGTAGCAGATGAACCAGTCCAGCGCGATTCCCAGCAGGAAGTGCTGCAGGAGTCCGGAGAGCAACGATCGGGTGCGGTAGGCGACCACGCCCCAGAGAATCCCTCCCCCGATCGCGGCAAAGGCCTCCACGCCAGATTTGCCGATATGCAGCAGGCCGGAAGCCATCACTTGCACCAGCAGGGCGTTGGCCGCGCCCAGCTTGTCGCGCAGGCCGAATTGCAGGAACCCGCGGAAATGGAATTCCCACCCCGCGTAGAACAGCAGGTAAGTGCCGGCGTGCAGAGCGAAGGCGACGGGCGAGCTGCCGGCACTCTTGTTGATCGGGTACACCTCCCGTGTGGCCGGGTCGCAGGAGGCCAGGTACGCCGCCAACACGCACGCCGGCGCCAAGAGCAGAAACGACCGCACGGTCAGCCGCCGATTTCCCCACCGGACTCCGTAGTCCGCCAGCCGCTCCCGAAACGCCAGCTTGACGATCAGCACCGGCACTACGCCCAACAGTAGCAGGCAGGCCAAAAAGGAATAGACCGCTCCGGAGGCCGGCTCGCCCCACGCATCGGGCGCGCCGAAGTAGTGCCAGGTGAGCATCAGCAACGGTGAGACCAGGAGGATCACCGTGGGCTTGAACTGATCGCCGCGAAAGGCGGCCAGCATCGGGTGAGGTGTTTCCGGGCGATTGGTCATGACTGCTTCCTGATGCGCTGGAGCCACTCGTAGGTAATCCGCATCCCTTCGACCAGCGGCGTGGGCCGGTAGCCCAGCTCACGTCGTGCCTTCTCGCTGCTGTGGGCCCAGTCGGCCAGGAAGGCCCTCACCCAGCCGGGTGTGATCCGCGGATAGACGCCGAACCACTGGGCCCGCTTCTCTTGACACACCGCGAACAGCAGCGGCAGGACCTTGAAGATCGGAAGCTGGCGGTGCCGCTTGCCGCTGACCTGGTCGACGATCCTGAAGAACTGCCTGAGCGAGACATTCTCCCCGCCCAGGATGTAACGCTGCCCGACGCGGCCCTTCTCCATGGCCAAAACGTGGCCCTCGACCACGTCGTCGACCAGCACGTAATTGCCCACGTTCACGCCGCGGTTCAGGAGCACGGGCACCTTTCCTCGATCATAATCGTCGATCAACCTTGCCAGGGCGTTGCCTTCAGTGAGGTGTCCGGGGCCGTAGACCCGCGTAGGATTGACGATCACCACCGGAAAACCCTCTTGGGCCCGGCGCAAGGCCTCCGCTTCGGCGATCGTCTTGGTTCGCTCATAAGCGGTGTAGTAGCGGTCGGTGATGCGGGGCGAGTTTTCGTCGGCGACGACTCCGGGCGGGGTAGGTCCGAAGGTCATCACGGTCGAGGTCCAGACTACTCGCTCCACGCCCGACTCCGCCGCCGCGTCGAACACGTTCCGCACGCCTTGGACGTTGACGTCGAAGTAGGTTTGTGGGTTTGGGGCCCAATTCTTGGCGTAGGCCGCCAGGTGAAACACGCGGCTGCAACCTTCCATCGCCCGCACCAGCAGGTCCCGGTCGCCGATCTCCCCGCGGACCAGCTCCACCCGCCCGTGCCGCCACAGCCCGTGCTGCGGTCCGTCGAGGCCGGGTGGAGGCTTCGGGTCTGCCGGCCGGCTCAACACACGGACCGCCTGCCCCCGAGCGATCAGGGCCTCCACGAGCCGGGTGCCGATAAACCCGGTTCCGCCGGTGACAAAGACTCTCTGCGTCGTTTCCATGACAGACCGCTAACAGGGGCCAGGGGCCAGAGGCCTCGACGCGCGCCTTTTTCCTCATTCCTCTCCGCTTATTGACTCTCAGAAAAGCGATGCCGTTTAGCCGCCGCCGGAACGGCGGCGAGGGCTTGGGCCGACGTGCCGTCGGCCGCTAAACGCACACGAAATCACTTTCCTGACACTCAATAGCCCGGACTGAAACCACCTTATGCCGCTGCCGCCTTCGCGGCGGAGCGCCGCAGAGAATCGCGGGCCTTGGCCAGCGCCGGGTCCATCGCGTCGGGTTCGGGCTCGTCGTGCATGAAGGGGTTGACGTACCAGCGGTAGCCCGCCTTGGCCAGCGCCGCAATCCACGGAGTGAAGTCCGTCGGGCCGTGGCCGGGAAGCTGACCGACCCCCGGGGCATGTTGCCAGGCATAGAAAAAGAACAACTGCTTGCCGCAGGCGGCAATGGCCTCCTCCACCGATGCCTTCTCTAACTGCAGGTGGTAGGGCGCCAGGGCGATCCCCAGCCGCGGACTGCGGTTGATCTCGACGAAGGCCTTGAAGGAATCGAGCGTATTGAGCAGGGCCCCGCCGTGGTTCTCGATCGCCAAGTAGGAGTCGTACTTTTCGGCCAGCTCCAGTTCCGGTTTCAGCCCCTCGATGAACTGCTTCATCCGCGGTGTGAGTTCCTTGGGATCGGCCGCTCCGTCGCTGCCGCGGACGGCCACGCCCCCGCCGGCCTTGCCCAACAGCTCGGCATACTTTGGATAACCGCCGCTGTAGACCGAAAACGCGTAGAGCTTCAGCTTGTTCTTGGCCAAGACCTCCTTCAGGCCGTCGGCCCCCAGGCGGTTGAGCACGTCGTCCAGGTGGGGGCAGCCGGCATGGGCCGACCAGACGTCGACGGCCTCGAATCCCAGGCCGGCGATCCGCCGGCAAGCCGCTTCCACCGGCAGCCTGCTGTAGTTGATCGTGGAGGCCGAGAGCCGCATCTTCCAGCGGGCTTCGGCGGCGGGGGCCGTAGCGGAGGTGAGCAACCCCCGCGCCCCCAATGCGGCCGCAGCCCCGCCGGCAAGCCCCGAGAGGAATCGACGACGCTCGATGGATGGATGGTTCGTGTCTCTCATGTGGTTCGCTCCTCGTCTGCTGAAGAACCTGCCGGTTGTCTAGCCTATCAACCCGCCGCTGGCGCATCAACCGCCCCCCCGCTGCCGGCGGAGGGGGAGACGGGGCAGGCCGGCAAAAAAAAGCTATACTCATACGATTGGTGCCCGATCCTACCCGGACCTGCCCGCGGAGACCGGCCGGCCGCGGCGATTCCCACCTGTCGCCTGGAGGAGCTCTCCATGTTCGGCATTGCGTTCAAGAAGGTCCCCCCTACGACCTGCGTGATGCAGCACCGGCGCGGGAAGGTTATGCGCGAGGGGGTAGGGCTGTCGTTCTTCTACTTCGCGCCGACCTCCGTGATCGTCGAAGTGCCCCTGGCCAGCGCGGACGTGCCGTTCGTGTTCAACGAGGTCACCGCGGACTTTCAGGAGGTCACGATCCAAGGTGAGCTGACCTACCGCATCAACGACGCGAAACGGGTGGCGTCGTTGCTGGATTTCAGTATCGACGCTACGGGCCGGCATCGCTCCGGGGACCCCGCCAAGCTCAACGACCGGCTGATTCACGCCGCCCAGATCCTCGCCCGCTCATTCACCCAGCGCCACAAACTGGACACGCTGCTGTTGAGCTCCGACGCCCTGGTGCAGGAAATCTCCGAGCGGCTGAAGCAGTCGGAAACACTGGCCATGCTCGGTATCGAGCTGCTGGGGCTCTCGATCCTCTCGATCAAGGCCACCCCCGAGATGGCCAAGGCCCTGCAGGCCGACGCCCGCGAACAACTGCTCCGCAAAGCGGACGAAGCCGTCCACGCGCGGCGCAACGCGGCAGTGGAGCTGGAACGCCAGATCAAAGAGAACGAACTGAACACCGAGATTGCCGTGGAGCAGAAGAGGCGCCAGGTGCGCGAGACGCAGATGCAGGCGGAGATCGCCGTCGAGCAGCAGCGGGCCGAACTGGTGGATCGCCGCGTGCAAAACCAGGCCAAGGAAGCCGAAGCACGGCGCAACGTCTTGCGCGCAACGCTCGAACCGCTCAAGGACGTCGACTGGCGGACGCTGATGGCAGCCTCCTCCGGCGCAGCCAATCCCAAGCTGCTGATCGCCATGGCCTTTCGAGACATGGCCGACAACGCCGGCAAGATCGGCAAGCTCAACATCTCGCCCGAGCTGCTCAATGCCCTGCTGGAGCCGGACGAAAGAGAGTAGACTATGCGCATCCTGCCGTCGATCGCGGTGGTCTCCCAGCAGACCCGCCTGACGGGCCTGAAGGCCCGCTGGGCAACCGCCGGCGCCGCCAGCTTTCGCCTCAAGCAGGTCCGCGCCCACGCCCTTGAACTCCGCGCCGCCGCGGCGCCGCAGGGCGGCGTCGCCACAGCCCCCCAGGATGATTCGATCGACGCGCTGGCCGCTTTCTCGGAATACGAGCAGGAGGATCTCGCCTACCGTCGGACGTTCGACCTGCTGCGGCGCGAGCTCGACTTCGGCTACCCGATCAGCTTCGTAAGCCGCGAGCACCTGCCGAGCTTCGACTTCGGCAGATGCCCGTTGGTGGTGGTTGTCGGCCAGGACGGCCTGGTGGCCAACGCGGCCAAGTACGTGGGCGACGTGCCCATCGTGGCGGTGAATCCCGATCCGAAACGGTTCGACGGGATCCTGCTTCCTTTTCGGGTGGACCAGACCCGCCACGCCGTGCGCCGCACGCTGGAGAACAAGGCGAAGTTGCGGGAGGTGACCCTGGCCGAGGTGAACCTCAACGACGGGCAGCGGATGCTGGCGTTCAACGACTTCTTCATCGGCTGCCAGACCCACGTCTCGGCCCGATACACGCTCCGCGTGGCCGCGGGCTCGGAGCCGCAGTCTTCCAGCGGGTTGATCGTCTCGACCGGCGCCGGCTCGACCGGCTGGCTCTCGTCGATGTTCAACATGGCGGAAGGCTTCGCCAAGTGGATGGGCGGCCAGCTCGAACCTCGCCCGCGGCTGCAGTGGGAAGACCGCCGCCTCCTGTGGGTCGTGCGCGAGCCGTTCCGCAGCAAGCACTCCGGCGCCGAGCTGGTCGCCGGCGTGCTGGAGGAAAAAGAGCTGCTCATCGTCGAGTCGCTCATGCCCAACGGCGGCGTGATCTTCTCGGACGGCATCGAAGCTGATTTCCTGGAGTTCAACAGCGGAACCATCGGCAGGCTGGGCGTTTCCCGGCAGCGGGCACGTCTGGTCGTGGGCTGAAGCTCTTTTGCCGGCAGAATACGGAGATCAACATGGCCCGCATCACGGCTGAAGACGTTGCCGCAGCGGGCGTGGTCGGGGCCGGCGGCGCCGGGTTCCCCACCCACGTCAAACTCGCCGCCCGCGCCGACACCGTGCTCATCAACGCCGCCGAATGCGAGCCCCTGCTGCACAAGGACAAGGAGGTCCTCCGCCAGTACGCCGACGCCGTGATCGAGGGGACCGCCGCGGCCATGCAACTGGTCGGCGCCGGGCGGGCAGTGCTGGGCATCAAGGAAAAATACCGCGACGTGATCGACTTGCTCCGCCCCAAGCTGCCGCAAGGCATCGAGCTCGCCCCGCTGCAAGACGCCTACCCGGCCGGCGACGAGTTCATCCTGGTCTACGACGTGCTTGGCCGGGTGGTCCCGCCCGGGGGCATCCCCCTGGCCGTGGGCGCGGTGGTGATCAACGTCGAGACCGCGCTGAACGTCGCCTTGGCCGCCGATCGGCCCGTCACCGAAAAATACCTCTCCGTCGCCGGTGCCGTGGCCGAGCCGGTCACCCTGCGGGTGCCGGTGGGGATCAGCCTCTCAGAGTGCGTCGCGGCCGCCGGAGGGCCAACCACCGCCGACCCCCATTACCTGGTCGGCGGCGTGATGATGGGCTACCTGGAAGAGAACCACCAGGCCCTGGTCGGCAAGACGACCGGCGGGGTGATCGTGTTGCCGGGCGATCACGTGGTGGTCCGCCGCCGACGCCAGGACTGGCGGCAGATCGTCCGCATCGGACGCAGCGCCTGCGACCAGTGCAGCTTCTGCACCGAGCTATGCCCCCGCTGGCTGCTGGGCCATCCCATCGAGCCGCACCTGGCCATGCGGAGCCTGGAGTTCAACCTGGTCGGCGAGGCCAACGTGATCGGCACGGCGTTTTGCTGCGAGTGCAACCTGTGCAGCCTGTATTCCTGCCCCGAAGACCTGGACCCGAAGAACGTCTGCACCCAGAATAGGCGGCGACTGGCGGCCGAGAAGAAGCGTTGGGAAAACCCACCATTCAATCCGCAGCGGCCCGAGCTGCACCTGCAAAACCGCAAGGCCCCCATGGCCCGGCTGATCCACAAGCTGGGGCTGGCGCAGTTCCGCAACGTCGGGCCGCTCAGCGATGCCCTGCTGCAGACCGCCAAGGTGGGCATCCCCCTGAAACAGCACCTCGGCGCGGCCTGCGAGCCGACTGTCGGCCCGGGCGATCGGGTCAGCAAGGGCCAGCAGATCGGCCGCCGCCCGATAATCGACGGGAAACCCGCCCTGGGGGCGCCGGTCCACGCCTCCATCGACGGCACGGTCAGCCAAATCGCCGATGGCGTCATCTGGATCGAGAAAAACCGAATACTCGCTCACCCGTGACTTCGCGCGTTTAGCGGCCGACGGCACGTCGGCCAGCCGGCACGAGGAACCACACATGCCCACACCCAAATCCATCGGCGCGATCGAACTCTCCAGCATCGGCGTCGGCTACCGGATCGAGGACGAGATGCTCAAGGCCGCCTCGGTCGAGCTGCTCTTGGCCCGGACGATCTGCTCGGGAAAGTACCTGATCATCCTCGGCGGCTCCGTCAGCGACGTGGAGGCGGCGATCCAGGCCGGGCTGGCCACCGCCGGCGAGGCGATCATCGACCACCTGGTGATCCCCAACGTCCACGAGTCGGTCTTCCCCGCGCTGGGCCAGTCGGTGGTCCTGGGCCCGCAGCACAGCGGCGCCTTGGGCGTGGTCGAGACCTTCAGCGGCACCAGCATCATCGCGGCGGCCGACGCCGCGGCCAAGGCCGCCCGGGTGACCCTGTTCCGCATCCACGTGGCCATGGCCTTGGGCGGCAAGGGACTGTGCCTGTTGACCGGCAGCGTGGCCGACGTGCGGGCCGGCGTGCAGGCCGCCGCCGACGAGGCCCGCCGCCGCGGCCTCTTGGTCTCCGAGATCGTGATCCCCCGCCCCAGCCGGGAACTGTTCGCGGAGTACCTGTAGGAAGAGGGAAGGCGCAAGGGGTTGTTTAGCGGCCGGGCTTGCCCGGCGCGCCATGGAAACGCCCAAAACAACTGTCTGCGGTGGCGTCTTCTGCGAGCCAGCCCGAGTCGAGTCGCCTGCTACAACTCGTCAAGGAATGCGACCAACGCGCGGTAGTATTCCACCGGCTGGGGATCGTTGTGATCCAGGTCCGGGAGCGTGACGAATTGCTTGGGCTCGTTGGCCGCCTCAAACAGCCGGCGGCCGAGCCGGTAGGGGACGATCGTGTCGGCCGTGCCGTGACTTTGCAGCAGCGGGCCGCGATAGGCGGCGATCTTGCCGGCGGCATCCAGCCGGGTCCGCATCGCCCAGCGGACCGGCAGCCAGGGATAATGATAGGCGGCCACGTCCGGAAGCGAGGTGAAGCCGCCCTCCACCACCAGCGCCCGGGCGCCGTCGTCGGCGGCCAGGTCGACGGCCACGGCCCCGCCCAGCGAGTGTCCCATCAGCACGACCCTGCCCGGCGCGACGCCTGCGCGCTGGGCGAGCCAGGCGCGGGCGGCACGGGCGTCGGCCAGGATGCCCGCCTCGCTGGGCTTGCCCTCGCTGCGGCCGTAACCCCGGTAGTCGAAGGCCAGCACCGAGACCCCCACAGACTCGTGCAGAATCTGCAGGATGTCGGCCCGGTGGCTGACGTTTCCCGCATTGCCGTGGCAGTAGAGGACCACGGCACGGGGACGCTCGTGCGGCAGGTACCAGCCATGGATCCGGGTCCCATCGGCGGACTGGAACCAGGCGTCCTTGAAGACCAGCCCTTCCGGCTGCCAGTCTCCCTCGGGATAGCGGGCGGGAAAGAAGATCAGCGATTCTTCGAAGAACATCATCACCCCCAAGACCACCAGGTAACCAATCGCCGCCCACCGCAGGACCCGCAGCAGCAGACGGACCGTCGGTCGACGGGGCATGCGCCGGCCGGGTTCGGACCGCGGCGGCGGGTCGGCAGCGGGCGGAGCACCAGGTTGCGGTTGTGTTTCCATGGCCAGGCCGAAAAGGTGACAGTCACCTTTTGCCAAAGGCCCGGGGGGTGCTTCGCACAAAAGGTGACTGTCACCTTTTCGGCAGCAGCCTTCAAGAAACGGACGACCTCGCGCCGCCACCGCCGGCGACGCGAGGTCCAAGTGTCTGCTGTCCGGCACGGAAAAAGGGGACAGGTCCAATTTGTGCGAAGCACCCTTCGGGCCGTTCCGGCAAACTGGACCAGTCCCCTTTTTCCCGGAATCACGCAGGGCTATTTAGGGAATCCGGGGTAGTTTCGGGGGTCGAAATCGGTGTCGGTAAAGCCGTTGTTGAGCTTCAGATTCAGGTAGGTATATTCCTCGAGCAGGCGGGGGGGACCGCCGGGTTGCTCGGGCCAATCGTACGACTCGTAGCGGACGGGCACGTTCAGCTCGTCGTCCACGAAGATCCGCGCCACGTGAAAGAGGAAATTCCGCCGCGGCACGGGATGCACCACCTGGATGCAAGTGCAGACGCGATTGTTGATCTTGGCGCCCTTGAAGAACTTCACCTCACACTCGCCGTACTTGACGTCCTGCTCGCCCACCTCGACCAACCGGCGAACCATGTTGAGGATGCCGATCTCGGTCAACGGGTAACGATTCCCGCGCATGGCAACCGGGCCGGTGGGTTCCAGCTCGAGCGTCCCCAGCAGCTTCCCCTGCAGTCCCGTGGCATGGGCCAGCAATTTGTCCTTATTCCGCCCCTGCACGTAGATCACCTCGCGGCCCTTCAGGTCGGCGGGGCCCATGAAGTACATGTACACGCTAAAGGGCTCATGCCGGACCTTGACGAACATGTACTCCGGTTCGCCCACCTTGCCGTTGACCCGCTCGCGTTTCACCATGGTCGCCGAGTAGTCGCGGAGTTTCTCGATGTTGCCCACCCCGTCGTAGGCCCAGCGGAGCGCCGGCATCAGGGGGTGTTCGTCGGGTTGGGAGGGCGCCAACTTGGCCAGTCGCGTTTCGGCCGGGGCTGCTTGGCCCGTCGGTCCGCCGGGCGCCAGCGCGCCAGGAACCTGCTGGTCACCCCCCGATGGAGCGCCGGTCGCCGGACCCCCGGGGTTGGGCGTGGCGGGCCCGATGCCGGCCGGGTTTTGGGCCGCGGCGGGCGCCATCAGCAAGGAAAATGCCGGCAGTGCCAGCAGCCAACAACTACGAAACGAGCTACGCAAAACCATTTATAACCCTCCTTGTCGCGTGCCGGGGCGAGAATGGGGGTCGGCGGTTGCGTCGGCGGTTGTGCCGTCCCCCCTACTCTTCCGTGACAACACCATCCAATCATGCAAGCCGTGTGCCACCACACCTTCCGCCGGCAGTCCACTGCCAGATCTCTCGGCAAAACCGGAACCACACGGCCTTTTCGTCCGCCACGGCCACGATTTGCCCGTCGCCAAAGGTGCTCCTCTCTCGACCTTATCGCAAATTCTGCTGCACAGAATTACAATGCTTGACTGCCAGCGGCCTGTTTGCCCAACCACTGCGATGCGATCCTCCCAATAGACAACGATTATCAGCATAACTTACCCAGTTTCTGCCCCCGTGTGGAGCCCAGTTCGTGAACCCTCCCGAAATCCGGTTGGCCACGATCCTCTCAATCCCCTTCGAAGAAAATGCCTACGTGGCCCAACTTGAGGGCAGGAGCGACTGCCTGGTGGTCGATCCGGGGCTGGAACCGGAGAAAGTCCTCAAGTATCTCGACGGCCGGCGGCTGGTCCCGGCGGCGATCCTGAACACCCACGGCCACAGCGACCACGTCGGGGGCAATGCCGCTCTGAAGGCACGCTGGCCCGACTGCCCCTTGGTCATCGGCTCGGCCGACGCACCCAAACTGACCGACCCGATGCTGAACCTCTCGGCAATCTTCGGCGGCGAGTTGCTCAGCCCCCCGGCGGACGTGACCGTCGACGACGGCGACACCTACTCGGCAGCGGGCTTCGTGCTGAAGGTGCTGGCGATCCCCGGGCACTCGGCCGGGCACGTGGTCTACCTCTGGGAGGACCACCATCCACCGCTGGCCTTCGTCGGCGACGTGATCTTCGCCGGCAGCGTCGGCCGAACCGACTTTCCCGACGGAGATTTCCGCCAACTCCAGGCCGGCATCCACGCCAAGCTGTTCACCCTGCCCGACGAGACCCAGTTGCTCACCGGCCACGGCGAGCCGACCACGGTCGGGCAGGAGAAACGCTGCAATCCGTTCGTGGGCCTGCGGCGGGGAAGCGGCCGGTAGGCCGCAGGCCGGGAGTTTCCGACTGTGCAGCCCAACAGGCCACACCGAGTCGGGCCGCCGCGTAGCCGCGGCGGTTGATGCTCAGAGAACGGATGCGACATGCCGTTTAGCGGCCGACGGCACGTCGGCCGGGATGAACGCCCTCGTCGCCGTGCCGGCGACGGCTAAACGGTGTGCTCCCACGATCGTGCAACTCGCTCTCGATCGCGGGCGGGCACGCAGTCCCACCGTTGCTGCTATTCCACGCGGAAGCCGATCGCCACGGTCACCTGGTACTGCTTGATCGCTCCGTCGGCTATCTGGCCGCGTTGCTCAACGACCTCGAACCAGCTCATGTTGCGGACCGTCAGGGCCGCCTTGGCGACGGCGTTGGCCGCTGCCTCGCTGAAGGAGTTGGCGGAGGTGCCCACCAGCTCGATCTTCTTGTAGACCGGATCTGCCACGAAACCCTCCTTCGCTCGCTGTGGTTTGCACAAAACCCTCGTAGCCCGGAAACTGGCCTCGACTCGCCCGCCCCGTGGCGTCAAATGTAGACCGCTGCCCGGAAAAGACAAGGGGTCACACCCCGCCGTCCCTCGTGCGGCCGGCTTCGTCGTGTGTGACAAGTTCTCCCGGCGGATGCGTGGGTGGCTGGAGGTCAGCCGAAGGCTGCCCCCAGCGGGTTCATCTGGGGGCTCGCTCCGCTCGACCCCAGGCACCCCAGGCGTCTCTCAGGGGCCTTCCACCGGCCCGGCGTTTCGGGTATCCTGGAGGAAAAAGGGGACAGGTCCAATTTGCCGGAACGGCCCGAAGGCGGGCACCATGCTTGCATGGTCGTCGCACAAATTGGACCTGTCCCCTTTTTCGAAATCTGCCGCCTGGACGATCGCTTCCCGCCGTACCCCACCCGTGAAGACGCCGTGCTGGGTCGCCACCAGCCCGGGCAGCCCCGGTAAGAACAGGAGATTCATCCCATGAACGATGTTAGCCGGCGGAGTTTTCTGCAGACCGCTGCTGCCTTGAGTCTGGCCGGGGTCGGTCCCTTGGCCAAAGCCGCCGCGGCCGCCGTGCAGAAGCGGAAGTTCACCATGGACCTGTCGTGCGGGATGATCGGCGTCGGCGCCGATCAGCGCCAGGCGATTCGCCTGGCGCAGCAGTACGGCTTCGAATCGGTTGCGCCCGATACGGGGCTGCTGGCCAGGCTGTCCGACGACCAGCTCCAGGAGCTGCTGGCCGACATGAAGGCCAAGAACCTGGTCTGGGGGGCCGCCGGACTGGCGGTCGACTTCCGCGGCGACGACTCGAGTTTCGCGGCGAGCCTGAAACAGCTTGCGGCGGCGGCCGCGGCGCAGAAGCGGGCGGGCATTCTTCGCGTCGGCACCTGGCTCAGCCCCACCCACCGGCGGCTGACCTACCTGGCCAACTTCCGCCAGCACGCCCAGCGTTTGCGCGAGGCGGCCAAGGTGCTGGGCGATCACGGCCAGCGGCTGGGCCTGGAGTACGTCGGGCCCAAGACCTCTTGGACCGCCGGCCAGTACCCGTTCATCCACACCATGGCCGAGACCAAGGAGCTGATCGCCGAGATCGGCCGGGACAACGTGGGCCTGATGCTCGATAGTTGGCACTGGTACAACGCCCGGGAGACGGCCGACGATCTGCTCACGCTGGCCGGCCGGGACGTGGTTTGCTGCCACCTCAACGACGCCCCCTCGGGCGTGCCCATCGACCAACAGGTCGACGGCCGCCGCGAGCTGCCCTGTGCCACGGGCGTGATCGACCTGAAGGCGTTCTTAGGCGGGCTGCTGAAGATCGGCTACGACGGTCCGATCTCCGCCGAGCCGTTCAGCCGGCAACTGCGGGCGATGCCGGCCGAAGAGGCCGTAGCCGCCACCGCTGCCGCGATCAAGAAGGCCTTCGCACTGGTGGAGTAAGCAGTTGTCCAGCAACAGCTTCTCACTTCCGAACGATAGCCCCGCCCGGAAGGGCGGGGGCGGAAGCGTGGGTATTCCGGGGACCCCGCCCTTCCGGGCGGGGCTATGAGCAAACGCAAGAATACGGACTTGTTCTTGGTCGAGTGCCAAGATGCGTCGGACAGCCACGCGGGGTGGACGCCTTGCCTACTGGAGCGGCGGCGGCAGCACAGCCAGGCCTTGCTTCTGGGCCTTGAGGTCGTCCTCTTCGTACGTGCCGTAGAAAGGCACGTGCGCATCCAGCCAGAGGTAGAAGGTGCGAAGCTGTTCGTCGGGCAGTTCCACGTACTTGCGGTGCTGCTGGCCCGTGAGGATCGCCGACAGCGGGCTGGCGTCGGCGCCCACCTCGCCCGGCCGGGTGACGGCGTCCATCGGCGGCCAGCGGAGATAAGGCTTGAGGTTCTCGTAGGACCTGCTGAACCAGCCGTCGCCCCCGCCGATGAGTACAGGCGGACTCTGCTGCGGGCCGGCCGATCCGTCGTGACAGCGGACGCAGTGCCGGTCCAGCACCGGCTGGATCAGCCGGGGATAGCAGAACGGCATCGTGCCGTCGGGGCCGGGCTCGATGACTGAGGCAGGGCGCTGCGCAGCCGCCACCTGGCGGGGCCCGACGGTCGTGCCGGGCGGTTCGTGGCAGCCGACGCACCCGCGGCGCTCGCCCGGCTGAAGGTAAACCACCGTCCGCATCCCCTGCACGGCCCGACCGGACTGGTCCACCGCCTGGAAGTAGAGCGGCTTGCGGGCGGGGGCCCGGAAGTAGGCCGAGCCGTCTTCTTCCACCGGCACCGTGCCCAGCAGCATCCGTGCGTTGGCCTGGTCCGGGTGTCCCACGCGGGGATAGTCGGCCCTGTCGGTGCGGGACTTCGGCAGCAGTTGAAAGACCCGCAGTTGCTTGACGCGCCGCCCCGGGGGCATCGGCAGCAGGCTCTTCTGCACGTCGCTCAAGAAAAACTCCCCCTCCTCGCCCAGCCCCGGCTCGACCGAGCCGGTCCGCACAGGCGGGGCGGGGCGGGGCGCCAGGGGGATCGGATACACGGCCGAGATGCCCGCTCGCCTGAAGAGCAGCTCCAGGTTGCCGAACCGGTCGAAATAGTACAGGCCCGTCTCTGTGTTGCGATACTCGCCGGTGTATCCGCCGGGCAACGGATCATGGCTGAAAGAGACCAGAAAGTAGTTCTCCGAAAGGGGCCAGGGGCTGTAGAAGTAGCTCTTCGGCCAGCCCTGGGACTCCGCGAAGCAGACCTCGGGCGTCAGACGCTGGAGGGCCTCGGGGCGGTCCTCGCCGCTCAGCGCATCGTAGGCCACTTGGGAGGGATCGAGCACGACCAGCGTGCCGCCCACGTTGGCATGGTGGCCGCCGGCGACAAACACCACGCGGTCGGAGCCCGGGATGGCCTTGGCCTGGTAGCAAGTCCAGGGGCGGGTGGTATAGTTGCCGAAGAGGATGCTCGGGTTGGACCCGTCCGGGTTGCACGTCCAGAGGCCGTGGAACTTGGCGGCGTTGCGGTCCACATAATCCCAGCGGGTGTAGACGATCCGCCCGTCCCCCAGCACGCTGGGGTGCCACTCGTGGGTCTCGTGAAACGACAGCGTCCGCAGATTCTTACCGTCCGCGTCCATGCGGTGCAGCGTGTAGGTCAGCTCCGGGTTTCCGCCCCCGCAACGGAGCTTGCTCCCGCGGCGGGTGGACATCAGCGCGATGCCCCCGTCGGGCAGCGGGCAGGGATCGAAGTCATCGTTCGGGCCATCGGTGAGCTGGCGGAGGCCCGACGGGGTACCCGCTTGCGGGTCGGCCGCCATCGCAAAGATGTGGAACGTGTTGTACTTTACCCCCGGCTCGGCCGGGGCCTGGGCGTAGCCCGGCAGCGTGTAGGGGTCTTTCCCCGTCGGGTCAGCGAAGGCGAAGTAGATCGTCTGGGCATCGAACGACAGCGCGAGAGTGACGTAATTCCCCGGCGGCAACTTGCCGGCGGTTAGGTCGCTAATCTCCATCGTCCGCCCGGGCTTGTGCAACACGTAGACCCCGCCGCCGGGCTCAGGCGGATGGAATCGCGAATTCTTCACCCCGTTGGTGGGATCGAACCCGTAGGTGTAGTACCAGCCGAGATACTCGTAGAGCATGTAGCCGACGGCGCGGCGGCGCTGCATGAACAGGATGGACCGGGAGCTGACCAACGGGTTCTCTAGCGCCACCTCGCGCGAGAGCGTTCGGATCCTATGATACAGATCCAACCGCGCCGGCTCGTCGAGCGACGAGAGCCTATCGGCCGCCTCGGCCAGACGCCGCAACTCGGCCGCTTCCGCCGAAAGATCGGGAACGCCTTCGACCTGGCGGAGGTCTTCCAGCAGCAGGCCGGCCCGCCGCAGCGCATCGCGGATCGCCTCGGGCGAGTGCGGCGTGCGGCCCAGCCGTTTTTCCTGGAGTTCCCAGTCCGCCCGCACCACGGCCCGCATGGCCGCGGCGTCCGCAGCATCGTCGCCGGCCTCACGGGCGCAAACCCACGCCGGACCCGCCACCAGGACCAGCCCAAACAGCCAAGTGAACCAGAGTCTCGCGATCATAGGATGCCTCCTTCGGGGGCGGCGAATTCCGGACGTGTCCCACCCCATTCTATCAATAACGCGGCCGTCAGGCTGATCCAGTGAAGCCGGACGTTGCGGCTGGTGGGTGTTGCTCCCAATCTGATACTCGCAGGGGCTAGTGATTTGCGGGAATCGACAAGATTGTCCAATTCGACACACTCACCTAGACCAGAACACCGACGTGATTCTTGGTGACGGTACAGGCTCATCGCGGAGGAACCTCTCGGCGTGCTCAGCCCACCACTCCTTGAGCCCGCGGATCTCCTCGTGCAGATCAAACTCTCTCTCGATCGCGAGGTTCTGCTGATTCACTTTCATGCCCACTCGCCAAAACACCCCAACCAGTGCAGTGTGGGCAGCGTGGCGGTCGCAAGCTGAGGGCCATGGACTCTCGGTCTGCTTCGGGTACTCATAGAGTAGACCGCGGTCGTCGAGCAACACGATCAGCAATGGTACCGCCCAACGCCCAGCCTCACTGTCCTGAAGCATACTCAGAAGCGACCGTCGCTCTTGCTGGTTTGCGTCGCGAATTGATCGGGCGACGAATTCCACCGCTTCGGGAGTTCCCATTGTCATCAGAGTCCGACGATGGACAAAGTCGTTTTTGGATTTCTTCGCATGCGCTATGAGCGTCGGCACAGTAGCGGTCGCGCGCAGATAGCCGAGAGCGTATCCACACTCCATGCGGACCAGGTCGTTGTCTGCGTCGATATGCTCAAGGATCTGTTGAACTTCCTTTGCTCCGTAGCGTTCCCCTGCTATCGTGTACGTGTTGCGGACGAGCTGGTGTAGTTCGTCCATATCTTTCGGCCAGTGCCGAACGCTTGGCGGATAGCGGTCCGGACGTCGGCTCGCCGTATACAACCGTTGAAAGCGACGGTAATCGTCGTCCTCGCGCTCGGCCACTTTCATGACCAGTGGCCATGCCGCCCGATAATCAATGTTCACCAAGGCGTCGCAGATAGCCTGCTGCCTTTGCCAGTCGGAGACCTTCTCCAAGAGTTGAGCTAAGGGGGCGAAAGCAGCTCGGTCGCCTCGCTCATCGAGTTGCCCTACTGCCGTCAGACAAACCGAAAGGTTCGGATCCTTGATCCCGTGAGTCGTAAGAACGGGCACGGCTCTGGAATTCTCCAACCCACGCAAACTACGCACCGCAGCCTCACGAACGATTGGTTCGGGGTCGCTGGCGATGATCAGAGCCAGGGCTTGGAGGGTCCGGTCGCTCATGGTGCCCCTGCCCTCGTAGGACAGCAGGCGTGTGGCTTGGAGTCGGGCGTACTTGTCGTCGGCCTTCAATGCTGCGATGCAGGCTTCCGTTGCGAAGGGTCGCATGTATTCCAGGTTGCTTGCGGCGTCGCGCCGCTGTTCCGGTTCGGAATGTGATAGTCGCGCGATGTCCCGACGCACAATTTCGTCAAAATCGTCATCCCAGGTGAGTTTCTCCAATCCTTTGGGGCGCCGGAACTGCGGCTTCGGCGGGTGCGATTCGGCGTAGCTTATGGCCTGCGCGGTTGCCACGTCCCAGGCGGCTCGATCCAGGCTCGACTCGTAGACTTTGGCTTTGATCAGAGGCGACTCCGAACGGGGTATGCTCTCCGCATCTGGGTAATCCTTTCGAAACGCTTTGAGCCTAGCGAGGGCCTCACGTGCGGACAGAAGGTCCAGTGAACGCACTCGCCAGGGGTCCTGCCCGGCAGTCATCCGCAGGCACATGGCATCGGCGCTGCCATCGCGCTTGTGGAACGGTACAATCGCTAAGGCGTGAGTTGCGTTGCCGTATATGGTCGCAGTATGGACCGCAGGAGTCGCCGGTAGTATCTGACGATAGTCTACCAGACGTTGCCGCAGGTCGTTCAAACCGTCTGCAACCGGCGACCCGGGATAAACCCTCTCTCTTGCTTGGTCAAAGGTACCTGATTCAACCGCCGTGAAAAACGCCTCGAGCGACGATCGGGCGTCCGGCTTGGCCGCGCTGGAATTCGCCGCGTGGTCTTCCTGCGCTGACGATGTCCTCGAAGCATCAGATCCCTTTGCGCTTGTCAGGAGCGGTGCGACAAGCGGCAGTGTGCCAGTGATGGTGAAAATCACAATCGTCTGTACATTCATTGGACTTCTCCTCCAAATCGGTACGACCTGGGGTGACCTCTTACTGCCGTTCGACGATCTCTATGTGCAGGAGGTTGCAGTTTGTGGGCCGGAGGGTGGCAAGACCGCGGGCAGCTCCAGGGTGAACCGGCTGCCGCTGCCGGGGTCGCTGTGGACCAGGATCCGGCCGCCGTGCTCCTGGATGATTTTCTGGCTGACCGGCAGCCCCAGCCCGGTGCCGCGGCTCTTTTTCGTGGAGACGAACGGGCTGAAGAGCTGATCCATCTCTTCCAGCGGGATTCCCGGGCCGTTGTCCTCCACGGTGATCCAGACGGTCGACTTTTCGGCCGAGTACTCGGTGCGGACCACCACCTGGCCAGCAGCTTGATTGATGATTGATGATTGATGATTGATGATTGATGATTGATGATTGATGAACTCGCCCCCTGCGCTTCCTCCTTCCCCCTTCGCCCTTCCCCCTTCGCCCTCCCTTCCCCCTTCCGACTCCCCTCGTCCCTCGCCGGCCGCGTCGAGAGCGTTGGTGATGACATTCAGCACCGCGCGGTGCAGCCCCTCGGGATCGAAGACCAGGTCGGGCATGGGCTCACCCGGGTGCCAGCGGAGTTCGACCTGAAGCTCCTCGGCCCGGGAGTGCATCAGCTCGACCACGTCGCCGACCACCCGGTTCAGGTTGGCGGTGGCCAGGTCGGGCTCGCGCTGCTTGCTGAAGGTGAGCATGTCCATCACCAGGTTGGAGATCTTGGTCTGGTTCTTCTCGACGATCTTCCAACCCTTGCCGACCACCGTCTCGTCGTGCTCGGTCAGCCCCAGCTCAATCAGGTAGCTGCCGCCGCGGATCCCCTGGAGGATGTTCTTGACGTGGTGCGAGAGCGTGGTGACGGTCTGGCCGATAGCGGCCAGCCGCTCGGCCTGGACCATGGCGGAGTAGTAGCGGGTGTCTTCCACGGCCAGGGCGGCCTGGTGGCCGATGGCGATCATCAGCTTCAGGTGGTCTTCGGTGAACTTGTCGGCGCCGCCCTTCTGGATGATCTCCTGGGGCGAGCGGAAGGTGTCGGTGTAGATCACCCCGACCACGTCGTAGCGGCCCTGCATCGGCACGCAGATCGCCTCGCGGACACCCATCCGCAGGATGCTGGCGGCGGGGCTGAAACGGTCGTCCCGCCGGGCGTCGCTGGTCAGCACGCCCTCGTTGCGTCCCACGACGTAGTCCAGGATCGTCTGGCTGATGGTGATCTTCTCGTCCGTGCCCAACCCTGCCCGCGTGCGGCGGACCTTGGGCACCAGGGACTTGCTGGCGGGGTCGATCAGCATGATGCAGCCGCGATCCGCCTCGACCCATTCAAAGATCAGCTCCATGATCCGCTGCAGCAGCCGGTCGATGTCCAGCGTGTGGCTGACGGCCAGGGCCGTGCGGTACATCACCTGGAGGTTGCTCCGCGCCCGGGCCAGCCAGGAGTTCTGCGGCAGCTCGGTGGCCAGATCGAAGATCCGGCTCCCCTCCTCCTGGCTCAGCGCGCGGACGATGTGCGACTCGTCGTCCACCTGCTCGGCCGGGGCGATGCTGATCGTGTGGGCGAGGTCTTCGTCGGGCTCGTCGGCGGGGCCCGTGTAGAGCATCAACGTGCGGCCGATCTGGATCTGGTCGCCGCTGCTGAGCACGTGCTGCCGGATCCGCTTGCCGTTGACGAACGTGCCGTTGGAGCTGTGCAGGTCGGCGATCGTGTAGTCATCGTCGACCCGCTGGATCTCGGCGTGCTGGCGGGAGACCTCGGTGTCGTGGAGCTGGATCGTGGTGGACGAATCGCGGCCCACGCGCAGCGTCTGCTCTTCCAGCTCGAAACGCTTTCCCTGGTCGTTCCCGCGAATCACAAACAGTGAGGCCACGGCCTGGACTCCGGCAGCTAATGCAGAATGCAGAATGCAGAATGACGAATGCAGAATGGCGAATGCAGAATGGCGAATGCGGAACCCATTCTGCTGCACGGATTCCGGAACCGATCATCCAGTATTCTGCATTCTGCCTTCAGCCTTCTGCCTTTACCGAGGGGCAAGCCTACGTCGTGCCCAGCAACTCCTCGATTCTACGAATCAGCGGCCCGTAGTGGTAGGGCTTGGGCACTAGCTCCCCCTCAGGCGGGGCCACCCGGCGGGCACCGACCGAAGTTGGGCACCGACCGATAGGTTGGTCCCAGACGCTGCCCAGCATGACCAGACGGGTGCCGTGGGTGCGGGATTGCTCGGCGAAACGGGCAGAGAAGTCCTCGCCGCCCGAATCGTCCAGCTCGAGGTCCAGCACGATCAGGTCGGGCCGGTGGCGTCGGGCCAGGTCCAGCCCGGCTTTGGCCCCACCGGCCGCCAGGGTCCTGCACCCGCGGCGCTGCAAGGCGGTTTGCAGGACCTCGCGGGTGTCGTCGGAATGATCGACAATCAGCACGCTCGGTTGGCTATCCAATTTCCCACCCTCCCTGGTGGTAGTCGGTCGGACTTCCATGTCCCCATCCGCCGGCGGAGAGGCCGCCTGCCCCGCCTCGGCCCCGCTCGAATGTTGCCGCAGCCGGCAAAGGGCTGAGAGGATAGCGACAGACGCCGCAGAAGTCAAAGCGAGTTGCCGCTTGGCGCCGGCCAGCCCGGGGCGGAAAATGGAGGCAGCGGTCCGCCACGGTGATTTTGACAGGTGCCCGGGGCAGCTTGCCTGCCCCTTGGGTGGCAGGGGCAGCTTGCCTGCCCCTGATGCCGCAGTGGCGGACCAACGTGACCATGCTTCGGGACCAACCTTCGGTCGGTGCCCTGCCCCGTCGGTGCCCGCCGCCACTGGCACCCAACCTCTCGGGTTTCCGAGACGCGGTGGCCGGGAAAAAGGGGACAGGTCCAATTTGCCGGAACGGCCCGACGGGTGCTTCGCACAAATTGGACCTGTCCCCTTTTTCCCCGGATCTGCTTT
>Ga0315277_10001879_pt1 | contig 29635 bp, 16 predicted proteins | sample YL17G05_15_MG_FD_203695 | JGI IMG/M metagenome (GOLD analysis project Ga0315277, IMG submission 203695) | Sediment microbial communities from Yellowstone Lake, YNP, Wyoming, USA - YL17G05_15 | ecosystem: Environmental > Aquatic > Freshwater > Lake > Sediment | place: USA: Wyoming | collected... | reverse complement strand
CATTGCCTTGGACATGCAGCGGGACCTACACGCTCCCGCCCGCTGCCAAACCATCGTCACCCTCCATCAACAACGCGAAACGGGGTAACTATGCTCTGTAACGTTGCTACAGTCTCTAAGGGAACCGACTTTCTGCTCGAGAGATTGGGCTCTTTTCACGCCCACCTTGATGGCGCTGGTCATCACATTCAGCATGTCAAAATAGGATCGTTTGGATGTCTCTTGGGCACCGTTAGACGTGGAGCTAGCGTAACTAACCTAATCGTAGAGGATGGTGCCTTAAGCATCCAGAGCTCTGTCTATGGCGACAGGATTGTGGGCATGCTGGTGGCAGAGAACTATGGCACCATCAGCAACTGCGGCGTGACCGGCTGGTTGGCTGTGCCCCAGGCGACGGTCGTCGGCGGGTTGGTGGGAAGGAATGGAGGTCTGATCAGGAGTTGTTACTTCGATGGCCTTATCACGGCTAATTGGACAGCTACTGAGTTGGGTCCAGGAGGTCCTCCTGTCGTCGGTGGACTGGTTGGAGCAAATACAGGCTCCATCGTTTGCTGCTATGCCACTGGGATGGCAATCGGCCACAGGGATGTGGGCGGATTGGTCGGGGATAACCGACAGTCGTACGAGAAGTCTGGTTCGATCACAGACTGCTATGCGACGACTGTCGTGATGGCGGAATTCGGTGGGGGAGGTCTGGCGGCGGGCAATGTCGGTGTTATTACTCGTTGTTATGCAACAGGCTTGGTCACAGGCGAGTTAAGGGGAGGCTTGGTGGGTTTGTCGGGTCGAAGTAGCGGTACTGTCATAGGTTGTTTGTGGGACACGTTTCAGACGAACTGCAGTACCAGTTCAGGCGGGCTCGGCTTGAGTGACGCAGAGATGATATGGCCAAAGGTCTACGCCGACAACGGGTGGGCAGGCGATCCGAATTGGATCATTGACGATAACTGGATGCACGGCGGGTATCACTACCCGCGTTTATCATGGGAGGGGATTGAGGGCACCCCTGTCCCTGAACCAGTGGTGCCTTACCGGCTGACGGGCAGCGGCACTCAGGAGGATCCATACCAGATCGCCACACACGACGATCTCGAGTGGCTAACTACCGCGAGCATCTTTTGGGACAAGCACTTCGTCCTGGTGAAAGACATTCCCTATGGTACAGCACGCACCATCGGCATCAGTCGAGGCTCTGCCTTCTCAGGGACATTCGACGGCAACGGGCATACGATTCGGAGCGTGTATATAGATACCGACAAGTCGCCAGCCTGGAACCTTGGAGTGTTCGGATATGTGACCGGCCAGATCAGAAATCTTACCGTGGAGGATGTCCGCTTGGCCAGTGGGCCGAGCACCCGGTGTGCAGGACTGCTGGCAGGCACTTGTGAGGGAGGCCTGATCGAGAACTGCCATGTGAGCGGATCGGTGACCGTTGGAGAGAATAGTCAATACATCGGCCAGTTGGTCGGCTACGTCGGATACCGCGGCGGCAAGGTCGTTGATTGCGAGGCTAATGCGACAATCGACGCCGGCGAGGGCAGCACCGATGTAGGTGGACTGATTGGTTACCAAGAGCCTGACACGAGACGCCGTTGAGCTAGACATGGTGGGCTGCACTCTGCAATTCCTATGCTGGCGTAGGCATATTCTACTGTCGGATTGAAGGGATTCCTGCTTTGGCGGGAATGACGCGCCGGCGGTATTGGGCTATGCTTTGATGATGAGGGGACGGGCCGGGGCCGTGCAGGCGTCGGCGTCTGCGGCGTTGACAGTCGAGGCGCAGAATGATACGATGAACGACAAACGGATGGCAATGCCGAACAACCGGCAGAAGGAGGGAACTATGAGAATCGTATTTCATCTTGTCGGTCTGATCGTTCTGATCGGCTTCGGAGGCCCGGGCGCAGGAACGGCGCGGGCGTACAGCTTTGATGTCGAGACGCTGGCGCCCACGGGGATCACCAGCGATTCGGCACGGCTGTGCGGCCGCGTGCTGGAGCCCACCAGTGAGGCGTGCGAATACCACTTCGTGTACTGGTCTCCATGGGACCCGGACCCGGTTTGGATATCGACGCCCTGGCGATGCTGCACGTTTCGGGGGAACGTGTTCTCCGAGACCATCTGGGGGTTGACGCCGGGCACTTCCTACGTGTTCTTTGCCGAGGCAAGGGATTCCTGGCGCACGGGCAGCGGATCGACCTGGGATTTCGTGACATTGTCCAGGCACACGGTGCAGATTTCGTCAGGAGAGGGCGGCACGGTGAAGACGCCGGGCGAAGGCTCGTTCACGTATGCTCACGGGGCATACGTGCCGATCGTGGCCGAGGCGGACGCCGGGTACAAGTTCTTTCAATGGACCGGCACGGCTGTCGGGGCCGAAGCCGTCAGCGACCCCTGCTCCGCAAGCACGATGCTCTTCGTGTACAACGACTACACGCTGGTCGCGAATTTCGTTGCGCTGTCCGGCCGGCAGACCCTGCAAATCTCGGCGGGCAAGGGCGGCTCCGTCAAGCCGGCCGAAGGGACCTATACGTATCCGGACGGAGCCGACGTGTCGATCGAGGCGATTCCAGATAGCGGCTATCGCTTTACCAATTGGTCCGGAAATTTCTGGTCGACCCTCAATCCGGCGACGATCCAGATGACCCGCGACTACCGGGTCCAGGCGAATTTCGCGAGCGCTGACCAGCCCGATCGGCCGGCGCTGGGCTACTCGCTGGGGCAGTGGACCTTCGACGCCATGCCCGAGGGCGGACTGCGGGACAACAACTTCAAGCATGCCTCGAATCCTCTGTACGACCGGCTGCACGTTGAGCTGGTGAGGCGCAGCCGGCCCGATCTGATCGCAATGATGCGGATGCGGAACCTGAGGGACCTCGACCCCGCCTCGGCGACGTACGGCGAGACGATCTTCGCCCGGGCGAAGGCGCTGTTCGGGGGATACACGGGCCCACGGGTGCTGGTGCGTTTCAGCTACCTGTTCGAGCAGTCGGCGCCCGGGCTGGAGTTGACGGCTCGTCTGTCGGACGTGCCGGAATTACTGGACCGCACCGACCGGAAGAACGCCCGGCACTACGCGTATATCGGCCGGGCGCCGGCGCCGCCGGAGGACCGGCCCGGCTCGATCAGCGGCCGGCGGTTCGGCGTCTTCGAAGGATGGGTCTCCACCGCGTCTCTCGATCTGAGCAGGCAATTGTATGTCGAGCTGGAGCTTGCGCAGACCGGCAGACAGACCGGCCCGGCGCCTCGGTCTTACGGCGGCATCCAACTGGCCTCCTCCGAGGGCGACGGCGGCTCGGTGCTGGTCGACGATTTGGCTGTGGAGGTGCACTGCGATGGAATCTGCCTGGATCTGAACTGGAGCGACACGGCCGATGAAGAGGACTTCCTGCTGGTGATCGCCTCCTCCGGGTACGCCGCGGGCCTCGTGGACGGCGGGCTGGGCAGCCGGTATTGTCTTGACGGGGCCTTCAGCAGCGACGGCTACGTCGATTCCTACGATGTCCACTCGTGGGACTGGGCCTTGTATGATACCTCTCGCGTGGCCTGCAACTACTGCCGCGTGCCGCTGCCTTTGGCGGATGCCGGCTCGGGAACGATCGACGAATCTCTGTCCCTGAGTTCTTCCGCGGGCGACGTGAAATTGGCCGGCGTCGGCGGCTTCTCCGGCGATCTGCTGGTCCTGGGCAAGAGCCGGATGAAGAAGACGTTTTCAGATGTCCTCAAGGACCGCTACAGCATGTTCGATAGCAAGATGGCCTACCAGGGTGACTACATGATCGCCGGTTTGCCCAACCGATGCGATATCAGGGTCGTACGAGGACCGGCGGATCACATCTACGCGGTGAACACGGAATCGGGTGTTCTGCGGATCGACGGCCGCGTCGAGACGGTGATCCCGCCGGGCCAGGCGAGCGTTGCGAGCGACCCCCGCTACGGCGGCCCCGCGACGGTGTACATCGGGATGCAGGGACAGGGCTCGACCAGCTTCGGCCGGCCGGTCCTCGACGCCGCCTTCGATGCGCAGGGCAACGCGTATGTCGTTCCTGTGATTGTTCAGCCGCAGAGCGGGGACGCCTATGTCTCTGCCGCCCGGCTGCAGTTGCGTCAAAGCGGCACGCCCCTGTATCGAATCGTCCAATTGTATGATGATCCGCCGCTGCCGAACGACAACCAGCGCCGTGACTGCCTGCGGGAAATCGAAGTCGACGGGGCGGGCAACGTATATCTGGTGAATGTTCATGCCCTCAATGAGAGCTGCATTCTGTGGAAGTACGGCGCCGACGGCGTTCTGCGGCAGCGGGTGGACCTGATGAGCCCGAGCAGCCCGGTCAGGATCCCCGATCCGATCGCGCTGCATGTCTCTCACGACGGCCAGATATTGTATCTGGTGTCGGGGCAGCGCGATCCTCAGACGCCTGACAGCACGAAGCTGTACGGCCTGTCCACGCAGGATTTCTCCCTGGTGCGGTCGGTGACGATCGGGAATATGGAGCAGGTGACATCGGTGACGGAGGAGCCGGTGACGGGCTGCCTGTGGGTGACCGGCGTGAGCATGCCGGAAGTACCGATGTATCCGAGCCCGATGGACGAGCCGTTCTATGTGCCGTTCCTGGCGAAGGTTCCTCCGCAGACGGGCACGGCCGACGCTTTCTGCATCGCCGATCCCGAGCATCACGATCTGGCCCTGCCCACATCCATTGTCTGGGTAGGTGACGAGTGAGCCATGAGAGAGCGTGTTCGAGAGCTTGGAAGCACGGGTGCATCCGGCACTCGTGCGACAGAAGGAGGGTGAGGTTATGAAACGCCGTTTTGTGTTCAGCCTGTTGCTGGGGCTGGCCGGCGCGTCCGGCGTCACCGGCCAGCCAGTCCATTTTGCCGACGCCAATCTCAAGGCCGCCGTGGAGGAAACCCTCGGCGTCAAGGACCCAAACGCCAGCGAGATGCTGAGGTTGCAGAGCCTGGACGCCCCGAACCGGGGAATCGCCGACTTGACCGGATTGGAGTACGCGAAGAATCTCACGGGGATCTATCTGTATGGCAACCAAATCGCCGATATCCGCCCTTTATCGGGGCTGACGAAGCTGAGTCTTCTGAGACTGTGGAACAACCGGATCAGCGACATCCGTCCGTTGGCCGGGCTGACCAATCTTGCGGACCTCGACGTGCAGGGCAACCAGATCAGCGACGTATCGGCACTGGCCGGGCTCACCGAGATGACCCAGTTGTGGCTCGCCACCAATCCAATTGCCGACATCCAGCCCTTGGCGGGCATGACCAAGCTGTCCTACCTGTACATGCCTGCGACCCAGGTCGTGGACATCAGCCCCTTGGCCGGACTAACCCATCTGGCGTCCTTGAGTCTCAGCGGCAACCCGATCCGGGACATCTCCGCTCTCTCCGGGATGATCGAACTGAGTGAGTTGAGGCTTGAGAAGACCCAGGTTCGTGATATCATGCCTTTGGCAGGGCTGACCGGACTGGAGCGTCTCCTCCTGAGTGAGAATCAATTGGAGGATATCAGCGCCCTCAAAGGTCTCACCAATCTGGAGGAATTGTGGCTTCCGATCAATCGAATCCACGACATCAGCCCTCTGGCAGGGATGAAGAGGCTGACTCTGCTGGTCATGTATACCAACCAAATCGCCGACATCAGCGCACTCGCCGGTTTGACCGAGCTGACCGAACTTGAGTTGGCCGGCAACCAGATCGGCGACATTGCGCCTCTGTCGGGCCTGACGAATCTGAAAGAGTTGAACCTGAGCTACAATTCCCGCATCAGCGATATGCGTCCTCTGGCCGGCCTGATGGGGTTGACGAGCCTGGGCTTGAATGGGAATCAGATTGCGGATGTCGGCCCATTAGCCGGTCTGACCCACCTGACTAACCTTCAACTTGCGTATAACCAGATTGCGGATGTCCATCCACTGGCAGAGCTGGTCAATCTCACGGGCCTGAACCTTGACCAAAATCAGATCACCGACGTCAATCCCCTGGCCGGATTGACGCGATTGATCAGTCTGAACGCGGGCTATGGCAATCAGATCGAGGACATCTCCGTTGTCGCAGGGATGGTGGAGTTGCAGAGTCTTGAGCTCCGACAGAATGGAATCCGGGATATCAGTCCCCTGGCCGGGTTGACGCGACTGACCTTCGCCGATCTCAGCCACAACCAGATAGACGATATCAGTCCATTGCAGGGGCTGGTCAACCTCCGGGAGTTGCGGCTGTATGCCAACCAGATTCAGGACCTCAGCCCCTTGGCGTCACTGAAGAATCTGGCCATCCTGGAGGCCTTCCTCAACCGGATCGCAGACATCAGTCCGCTGTCGGAACTGACCCAACTGACTTCACTGATCCTGAACACGAATCGTATCGGCGATATCAGCCCCCTGGCCGGATTGACCCGGCTGACCCAACTCGATCTGGGGTGGAATCAGATCGCCGATGCTGGTCCATTGGCAGGGCTGACCCAGTTGACGAGGTTGCGGCTGGACTTGAATGAGATCACCGACCTCCGTCCGCTGTCCGGCTTGACCGCTCTGACGGAACTCGGCGTGGGCGACAACTGGATTACGGACATCGGTCCTCTGGCCGGATTGACCCGCCTCCAGTTGCTGCGCCTGGGCAACTACGACCGCAGTCACTATTGGCCCCAGAAGAACCTCATCGAAGACCTCTCTATCCTGCCGGCCATGACGAGTCTCAAGAACCTGGATTTGGAGGCCATCGGGATCACGGACCTCTCGATCGTGTTGCGCCTCCGGGGTCTCAAGTCTCTGAATCTCCGCGGCAATCCACTGGACAGAGAGGCCCTTCAGGCCCAGATTCCACAGATTCTGGCAAACAACCCGGGTATCGAGCTGCTCTGCGACGATCTCGTCTGGCGAGTGTTGACCACGACCTCGACGGCAGGCGGGTCCGTTGTCCTTCCGGGCGAGGGCCGGTTCCAGTACGTTGATGGCGACGTGGTGGCGATCGAGGCCGTGCTTGCCCGGTCCTCTTCGCGTTTCTCCGGTTGGACCGGCTCGGCGGTCAACGCAGGCAGAGTCGCCGATCCAGCGGCCATGAAGACGACCGTCCTGATGGATGCCGATTATGACCTGGAGGCGGTGTTCGTCGAAGCAGCCTCGCCGGCCACGGGATTCTCGCTGGGTGAGCTGAGCATCGACGATCCGCTTCAGTTCTACGAGAAGATCGTCACGGACAATACGGCAGAACGGACCTTTGTCGAGTATGTCGCCGGAGCCATGCCCGATCCCAACGGCATGATGCGCATGCAGCCTGTTGACGGAGTCCCCGCGGTGGCCAAGGGATCCTTCGGCAGGTCGCAGGCGTCCCTGGTGCTCGTGCGGTTCTCGTATCTATTCGAGCGATCCTCGCCCGGCTTGGAGCTGGCGGTCTATCTGTCGGACATCCCGGACCTGCTCGAGGGCGCCGATCCGAGGCGGGCGGAGCATTACGTGGAGGTTGGGCGGGTCCCGGTCCCTCCGGAAGGCCGCCCGGGGTCGGTCGGCAGCGGCCGGTTCGGCACCTTCGAGCAGTGGGTCTCGACAAACGGGCTGGACTTGAACAACGGGACATGGGTGCAACTGGAGCTTGTGGAATCGGGAGCGCCGTTGGCCTCGGCCTCATGGACAGGCGCCGGAATCCGGCTGATGACACAAGATCCGGATGGAGGCTCGACCCTGGTGGACAACTGGGCCGTGGAGGTCCATTGCGACGGGATCTGCATGGACCTGAACTGGAGCGATACGGCCGATGAGGAGGATTTCCTGCTGGTGATCGCGTCGAACGGGGGCCTCGCCGGTCTGACGGAGGGTGTGGGCAGCCGGCATTGTCTGGACGGCGCATTCAGCCAAGACGGCTACGTGGATCTGTTCGATGTCGCCTCGTGGGACTGGGCCTTGAAGGATGCCTGCCGGTGTGCGTGTGGGAACTTCTGCCGTGTGCCGATTCCGTTGACAAGCGCGGCAGCGCAGGAATTCATCGCCTTGTTGCCACCGCCGTCGCGCCCCATCGAGTCGATCTCCGCAACGGCAACGCTGCCGGACGACCTGCTGGTCCTTGGCAAGAGAGGGCATTTCAATGTCATGAGAGACGGCTTCTATAGTTTCGCCGCCGCCGCCACCTATACGGGGGCCTACACTCATGCCGCCCTGTCCGATCGCTGCAACCTGCGGTTGGTCCGCGAGCCTTCGGGGCAACTCAATCTGGTCAACTCGGAGGCAGGGGTGGTACAACTCAGTCAGTCCGCCAGGACGGTGATTCCCATCGGTCAGACCGATTATGCGAGTGAGCCAAGGTATTGCCGGTCCGCCACGGTCTATGTCGGAATCCAGGGCGCGAGCTCCAACGCCTCCGGCCGGCCTGTTCTCGATGTCGCATTTGACGCTGCGGGCGATGCCTACGTGGTTCCCGTGGTGGTGGAGCCCGTGGGGTCCGAGCCCTACGTGGCGGCCGCCCGACTGAAGTTGCGCCGGAGCAGCAACCCCCCGTATCAAGTTGTCCAATTGTATGACGACCCGCCGCTGCCGGGGGACAATCAGCAACGGGACTATCTGCGGGAGATTGAAGTCGATGCCGCAGGAAACGTCTACGTCGTGAATGTCCACGCTCTCAACGAGAGCTGCATTCTGTGGAAGTACGATGCTGATGGTGTCCTGAAGCGGCGGATAGACCTGACGGGGCCGAGCAGTCCGGCGAACATCGCCGACCCGATCGCGCTGCACGTCTCTCACGACGGTCAAATGCTCTATCTGGCTTCGGGACAGCGGGATTCTCAGTCGCCCGACAGCACGAAACTGTACGGCCTGTCCACGCAGGATTTCTCCCTGGTGCGGTCGGTGACGATCGGGAATATGGAGCAGGTGACATCGGTGACGGAGGAGCCGGTGACGGGCTGCCTGTGGGTGACCGGCGTGAGCATGCCGGAAGTACCGATGTATCCGAGCCCGGCGGACGAGCCTTTCTACGTGCCGTTCCTGGCGAAGGTCCCCCCGCAGTCCGGCACGGCCGATGCCGTCTGCATCGCCGACCCCGACCGGCACGACCTGGCCCTGCCCACATCCATTGTCTGGGTGGGCGCGGGGCAGTAAAAATGCCCGAGAGAATAGAAAAATATGCAGGCAGTTCTAACTGTGCGAGCCATTTCAAAGGTATAGTCTTGGGATATTTGCCTGATCTTCGTTCTGCGAAGCTGGTGTGTGGAGTTGCTGTTCCGGAGTACGTGAGATGGACCGCTGCCTGAGCCAGGAAACCATCGGACGCTACCTGCGGCAGATGTGCTCGCAAGAAGAGGTGGGGGCGGTGGAGGCTCACATTGCCGGATGTGAGCCATGCCGGCGGCAGGTCGAGGCGGTGCGCCACGAGCGGCCGGACGAAATTGACGGCTCCGCGAAGAGGCAGAGCGTTGATCCTCAGGTGACACAGCCGCTGCCCGAACCGGACCCGAACGCAATGGCGACGCTGGCCATGCCGCAGGTGCCGGGCGAGCACGCTCATCATGTCGGGCCGCAAGACCTGTTTGAAGGCTATCAGATTCTCGAAGAGCTGCCGCAGGGCGGCCAGGCCGTCGTGTATAAAGCCTTGCACAAAGCGACCAAAGCGAAGGTGGCTCTCAAGGTCCTTCTGCCGAGTCTGACCGCGTCGCTCAGGGCCCGCCAGTATTTCCGGCAGGAAGTGGAGTTGGCGGCCAGTCTCAACCATCCGAACATCGTCGCCATCCGCGACAGCGGCGTCGCCCAAGGTCAATATTACTTCAGCATGACTTATATTCACGGCCAGCCGCTGGACCGCTACGTGGAAGCCAAGTCTCCGGCCCTCCGTGAGAAGCTCATCCTGTTCCGCAAGGTCTGCGACGCCATGGCCCACGCCCACCAGCGCGGCGTCATTCACCGGGACCTCAAGCCCTCCAATATCATGGTCGACGACCGCGACGAGCCGCACATCCTCGATTTCGGCCTGGCCAAGACCGCCGCCAGCGTCGGCGGCGCGCCGGGAGACACCATCATGCCGACCATCACCGGCCAGATCCGGGGCACCGTCGCCTACATGTCGCCGGAGCAGGCCGGCGGCCGGCCGGACCTCGTTGATGTCCGCACCGACGTCTACTCGCTCGGCGTGATCCTCTACCAGATGTGCACGGGCAAGATGCCGTACGATGTGCTCGGCACGCTGGTCGAAGCCTTGAAGAATATCCAGAGCACGGAGCCGGCGCGGCCGAGACAGGTAGTCCGCCGATTCGACTCCGACGCTGAAGCGATCATCATGAAGTGCCTGGCCAAGGACCCGGACCGGCGATACCAGTCTGCCGGCGAGTTGAAGCAGGACGTGCAGCGGTGGCTGGATTGTCAGCCGGTCATCGCCAAGTCCATCAGCTCGACATACCTGCTGCGCAAAATCATCTGCCGGCACAGGTACACCGCGACCGTCGTCGGATTGCTGCTGGTGATTCTCCTGAGCGCTTCAGCCGTCACTTTCCAGATGTACCGGCTGTCGGAGGACCGGCGAACGACGCTGCAGGCGACCTACGACGAGCTGCGCGAGCAGTCCATGAGGAACTACCAGTTAGCTCGCAACCTGACGTTCCTCAGCTTTCTGGAGGCCTGGCGCGAAGGCAATATCGCCGGGGCTGCCAAGGCGGCGCAGCTTATTGCGGAGAACGACTCGCGGGAGAAAAAGGGAGCGATCTTCCTGTTGCAGCCGGCAGTGGCCCGGCCCGGCGACGAGGAATTTCGCCGCAGCCTCGGCGGCGAGTCGCGATGGTTCGCCGATTTCATCCTGGCCGAGAAATGCATGCGGGACGGGAGCCGGGAGCAAGCGCAGCAGTTGTACAAGGCCAGTTGCGAGGCCATCGACCGGCAGGCGGGCAAGGGCCGGGGCATCTTCGATGTGCTGCTGGAAGGATATGTCAAAGCGAGATTCCTCGATTCGATGTCGGCCGCCCGTGGACTCCAGCTCGTACCAGCCGGACAGCAGGGAGGTGAGCAGAGATGACCGCAGCGAAGTCGATGGCTCTGGCCGTGAGAGAGATCCGTGCGGCAGGTCCGGCTGACAAGCCGGTTATCCGTGCTCGCTCGCCGGTCGTTCACTCGCGCGGCTTTACGTTGATCGAGTTGCTGGTGGTTGTGGCGGTGATCGCAGTGTTGCTGGCGATTCTCATGCCCGCCCTGAGCCGGGCCCGGGCTTTGGGCAAGCGCATCGCTTGCGGCGGCAATCTCCGGCAACTCGCCGTCGCCTGGAACAACTACCTGACGGACAGCAATGGACGATTCTATCAGGACAAGGACAATGCGAATGTCCGGTACGGCGGATGGAAAGGGCTCAAGGGCTGGTGGCCCCGGCCGCTCAACCCGTACGCGCTCGGCGCGGGCATAGACCCGAACGACAGGCAGGGGGCGAAACTGTTTCATTGTCCCGCAGACCGTGGCGGCATCCCGGGCGGCTTCTTCTACGAGCAGGTCTTCGAGGTGCACGGAACGAGCTACCAGACGAACATCTTCCTGATCGGCCAGGACAGCTATACGCCGTTCAGCGATCGCACGGCGGAGCTGGACGTCGCGATCGCTGCACAACTGCCAAACCTCAACGTCAGCCGCGTGGCCAGTCACACGCGACTCCTGTTGATCGGCGATTACGGATGGATCAATCAGTGGAAGCCGAGGCCGCACCCTCAGATCGAATGGAAAGAATGGGCCGAGTGGCACCGCAAAGCGGACTGCCACAACATGGCCTTCCTCGACGGACACGTGGCATTCACCAACATCCGCAAAGGCTTCTACGTCACGTCGGAATACTGCGTCCTGCCCTTTCAGTCGCTCTACGGCCTGGCCGAAGAAGTCCAGGGGCCCGCTCAATAGCGTTTGTGCAGTTTCTCTTGTCAACGGGCTCGATTCGCCGCATACTGTCAGGTCCTGACAGTTCTTTTGTAGGTCTTTACGGTTGAGCCGTGGGACCATTATGTGGGGCGTTCTATGTCAAGGAAGGCGTTCATCACGGGAATCACCGGCCAGGATGGATCGTATCTGGCCGAGCTCCTGTTGCAGAAAGGCTACGAGGTCTGGGGCCTGATCCGGCGAAGCTCCTCGTTCAACACCGGCCGGATCGATCATCTGTACCTCGATCCGCACGAGCAGCCCCGGCTGCGGCTGGTCTACGGCGATATGACCGACGGCAGCAATCTGGCGGCCCTGATTGCCGAAATCAAGCCGGACGAAGTCTATAACCTGGCGGCCCAGAGCCACGTCCGCGTCAGTTTCGATCAGCCGATCTACAGCGTCAACGTCGGGGCGCTGGGCACACTGCGGCTTCTCGAAGCGATCCGCTCCAGCGGCCTGCCCATCCGCTTCTACCAGGCCTCCAGCAGCGAGATGTACGGCAAGGTGGTCGAGACTCCGCAAACGGAAAAGACGCCGTTTTACCCGCGCAGCCCGTATGCGTGCGCCAAGGTGTATGCCTATTGGCAGACCGTCAACCACCGCGAGGCCTACGGCCTGTTCGCCTGCAACGGCATCCTGTTCAACCATGAGTCCCCACGGCGCGGCGAAACGTTTGTGACGCGAAAGATCACGCGGGCCGCCACGCGGATCAAGTGCGGCCTCCAGCAGAAGCTCTTTCTCGGCAACCTGGAGGCGAAACGCGACTGGGGGTTCGCCGGCGACTACGTCGAGGCGATGTGGCGGATGCTCCAGCAGGACAAGCCCGACGACTACGTCGTGGCCACCGGCGAAAGCCACTCCGTGCGCCAGTTCCTCGACGAGGTGTTCGGCTGCCTGGGTCTGAATTGGCACGAGCACGTGGAGATCGACTCGCGATATTTTCGGCCCACGGAGGTGGACCTTCTGCAGGGCGACGCGAGCAAGGCCCGGCGGCTGCTCGGATGGCAGCCTCGAGTGAGCTTCTGCGAACTGGCCCGGATGATGACCGAAGCGGATATGGAGCACGCCCAGCGCGAGTGTGTGGTCCGGGATCATGACCGGCGCAATGGGCGGACGACAGAAGGCGGGAAACATGTTGAATCTGGCGGATAAGTGTGTCGTCGTCACCGGGGGCGCGGGGTTCCTCGGGCGGTATGTGATTGAGGGGCTTCAGAGGCGAGGTTGCCGGCTGATCGAGGTCCCGCGGATCGAGGAGTACAATCTGGTCCAACCTGACGACATCGAGCGCATGTACGAGGACATGAAGCCGGACGTTGTCATTCACCTGGCGGCGGTGGTGGGGGGCATCGGGGCCAATCAGAAGCGGCCGGGAGAGTTCTTCTACGAGAATCTCATGATGGGCGTGCAACTGATCGAGGGGGCCCGCCTGCGGGCGATCGAGAAATTCGTCGCGATCGGGACGGTTTGCGCCTATCCGAAGTTCACGCCGGTGCCGTTCAAGGAGGAGCGTCTGTGGGATGGTTACCCAGAGGAGACGAACGCGCCATATGGCCTGGCCAAGAAGATGCTTCTGGTCCAGTCGCAGGCATACCGGCAGCAGTACGGCTTCAACTCGATCTTCCTGCTGCCTGTAAACTTGTACGGCCCGGGCGACAATTTCGATCCCGCGTCAAGCCACGTGATCCCGGCCCTGATCAAGAAGTGCGTCGATGCGGTCGAGAGCGGAGTCGATCACATCATGTGCTGGGGCACGGGGCAGGTCTCGCGTGAATTCCTCTATGCCGGCGATGCAGCCGAGGGAATCCTGCTGGCAACCGAGAGTTATGACGGCGCCGAGCCCGTGAATCTCGGCGCGGGGTCGGAGATTCGGATTCGGGACCTGGCCGGGAAGATCGCCGCGCTGACCGGCTTTACCGGCGAGATTCGCTGGGACCCCTCCAAGCCTGACGGCCAGCCGCGACGCTGCCTCGACACGTCGAAGGCCAGAGAATGCTTCGGCTTCCAGGCACGGACATCCTTTGACGAGGGGCTCAAGCGAACCATCGAATGGTACAAAGCCGGCCGCCCGCCATCAGGTCAGTGACTCAAAGCATGAGTGTCAAGTATGACGTCCTTCTTCACACTTGACACTTCAAACTTCAAACTCAGAACTTGGTTCTACCGCACATCGTACCGCATGAAGGATATCCAGGCGGCGGCGAAGAAGGCCAGGTTGAAGAGGACCAGCAGCCCGATGTCCCACACCGCCAGCTTCAACGATTGACCGATTGCCGGGTCCCGCTCCTGGAACTTCGGTACGGCGTCAAAATCGACGGCCTTGTGAGAAATCGCCTTCCAGCCCTGCGCACAACCTTCTTCGTTGAATATCAGATGCAGGCTCTCGGGATCGCCGGCGTCCTCCGTGCAGACGTACTGACTGAGGTCGGCCTGGTACTGCTTGACCTGCTGCCAGAGGCTGGCGCAGTGGCTGATCCCGGTGCCGGCGACGGCCTCGGAGGCTCGCTGGTAGACGACCGTCGGAGAGAAACACGTGAAGTTGCGTCCAGCGAAGACCTGGGCCAGCAGCCGGTTGTGCTGCTCGTCCATGATTTGGTTCCTGGCGTCTGTCAGGGCCATTTGGAGCCGGGCGCGTGCAGGCGGATTGTTGCCGGGCCAGCTCGGGTCCCAACCCATACTGCCCGCATTCTTGCCGAACTTGTCCGAGTTGTCCCAGATTTGTTTGCCTGTTTCATCCAGTTTCCTTTGCAGCTCCATCTGGGTGAGGCTCCTGGCGGACACGTCGGAGATGACTCTTCCGAAGCTGGGGATGAGGATGACCAGGCCGACCCAGGCGAGGAGAAGGATGACCATGGCGTTGGCCGAGTGAGCGGTTCGCCCGGAGACGAACAGGCCCAGCAGGACGAACATGGAAAGGTACAGCAACGACAGGAGAAGGATGATCGCGATTCGGAACCAGTCGCTCAGTTGCAGGGCAATTTCCTTCGACAAACCCACCACCATGAGACTGATCAGCAGCCCGATCACCAGGGGAATTCCCAGCGTGATCATCGCGGCGAAGTATTTGCCCAGAAGCACGGCGTGGCGAGGAACGGCGCCCGCCAGCATGAGAGCCAGTGTGCCCGTCTCCTTCTCGCCGCAGAGGCCGTCATAGGTGAACACGAGCGCGACAAAGCTGAGGATCAGTGACACGATGAACGCCCAATCCATGTCACTGAAGTGCGGCAGCACGAAATTGCTCCGGCCTTCCATCGCGGGCAGCTCGCTGGAGAAGATGTTGAACGTGATGCGGCTGGGAAGCGATTTCTCGAACCCATCCGCGCAGAACGCCAGCGGCTTCGGCCGGCACAACGCCTTCTGCTCGTAGAACGCCAGCTTGTACAGCTTTGACGCCGGCTCGCGCAGCGCGGACAGGTTCTCGTTCGTCTGCCTCCAGTAGTCCTGCGACTGTTTCTGGTACCTGCTCAGGAACACGACGCCGCCCGCGGCGAACAACGAGACTATCAGGACCATCGACAGCATGAACCGCAGGCTCAGCACGTTTTCCAGAATGTCCTTGGCTACAATCCGGCGAATCATTGTGTGCCCTCTGATTTCAGGAGGAATCTTTATCGATTTACGTTTCCTGCGACCGCGTCATCATCTCACGTCATACTTCATGAATGCCACGAAGGACAACGCGAAGAACAACAGGTTGGCAAAGACCAGCAGCCCCAGATCGGGAATCGCACGCCGAAGGCTTTGCAGGACATTCGCCTCATACTGGAACCCGGGGAAATCACTCAGGTTGAGCGGTGGGTCCTCTCCTTCGCGTTGCAGGGTCTGCATCTGCTCGAACGTGTAAGGTGTGAAGAGCGAGGTTGCCGAGAAGTCGTTCGTCTTGGCGCGGATGTATTCGACGACCCGGCTTCGGTATTCCTGGACGGCCCCCGCGAACGCTTCGAGACTGCCGATGTCCGTTCCGGCCAGCCGTGACATCGCGCTCTCGTACAGGCAAACGGGGGAGACCCGCGATAGAACGTTGGCGAGGCGCTTTTGCTCGGCCAGATCGTTGAGGCCGGCACGCTCCAGCTCCCAGGATTTGTCTGCGTACTTCACCCCGAGGCTCGCCTGGGCCCGATAGGATTGGGAGTAGTAGTCCATGGCATCCTTGTTCAGCTTGCGGTGATACCATCGGCCAAAGGCATCGCCGGCGTCGGATTGACTCGCGTTGCCCATAGAGCTCGGACGCGCGGCCCTGAACTCACGCTCGAAGTCCTGCTTCAACGCCGTGAGCTGTGCATCGATCTCTTCCTGCGGCCTCAGCGGATGCATCTGGCTGGCGATGGAGACACTCCCGTTGGGCACGACGACCACGAAGAGAATCCACAGAAACAATCCAAGCACGAGAGAGACGGCGGATCTCTTGGCCAGGCACGATAACATCAGTCCCGTGTTGTACATCGCCGCGGTGAACACCAGCGAGACGAGGTACATCAGGCCGATCCGCACCCAGTCCGAGCCGGTCAGGCTCACCATCGGGAACGACAGCAGGAGGATCGACGCGATGACGAAGACGAGCGTGACGGCGACCACCAGGACCATGGACCCGGCCAGGAGTTTGCCCAGCAGGATCTCGTGACGGCCGACCGTGCCCGACAAGGTCAGCTTCAAGGTGCCGCGCTCGCGCTCGCCCGATATGGCGTCGTACGCGACGAGCAGGGCCAGGATGCTGATAACAATCCGGAAGATCAGCGAGGCATCGAAGATAGGGAAGATCGACTGGTACGGATTGCGCTGGGCGGCGGCGGCGCGCATCACGGGGACCTTCTCCAGCTCGACCTTGGCCGAATCGTCTACCCGCTTCTCCAGCCCTTCGCTGAAGACCGACAGCAGGCACGGCGGGCGGAAGACCGTCGGCATGATATTCCTGTACACCTTGACTTTCCGCAGCTCGGACTCCTCCCTCGCGACGTTGCCGTGATACGTTTTGAGTCTCTGCTGGTAGTCTCTGGCCAGAATGGGCACGAAGACGCCCGTCAGCACGATGCACACGACGGCCCCGATCACGAACTTGAACGTCATCAGGCTCAGCAGGAATTCCTTCTTGGCGATTTTCCAGATCATGGCTCAATCCTCAGTGGTCTGCCACTCGTCATCGCGGGTCATAGTGCGAGAACGACACGAAAGCGGCGGCAAAGAACGCCAGGTTGAACAGAATCAGCAGGCCAATGTCCCAGACGGCGAGTCTTATCGATTGGCCCAGCGTCAGATTCTGCTCCTGGAATTTGGGCACGGCGTCCCAATCGACGCTCTTGCGAGAGATCGTCTTCCACGTGTAGGCGTACCCTTCGTCGAACAGCAGGTGAAGACTTTCCGGGTCTTCGCTGTCGCGACTGCGAAGGAACTCCATGAAGTCAGCCTGATACCGTGCGGTCTGGTGGCACAGTTGCGAAAAACGCTGAATGCCGGTCCCGGCAATGGTCTCGCAGGCCTGCCTGTAGATCTCGACAGGCGAGATGCGCGTGAACTGGCGGCCGACGGCCACCTGCTCGATCATCCGGCTGACATGCTCATCGATCAGCCGGTTTTGCTGCTCCGCCGTGTCATTTCGGATGCGTGCCCGTCCTTCCGGATTGCACTGAGTGATATCGTTTGAGCCCACGCCGGCTCTCTCCCCATACTTGCCGGCCCCCGCGTCCTCCCAGACCCGGGCCTTGGCGTCGTTGATTTGTCTCTGCAACTGTGACTGGGTGGGTACGGTGCGAAATGTCTGCGCGACCGTCCGCCCGGAACTCGGAATCACGATCACTACACCGACCCAGACGAACAGCAGAATCACCATGCTGATCACCGATCGCTTGGCCCGGCTCGACACGAACATGCCCAGCACAACGAACACCGAGAGGCACAAGAACGACATGAGCACAACGGTCAGGATCTTGAGCCATTCGTGGGCGTGAATCGCCACCGCGCTGGAACGGGTTACGATGAGCAGATTCACCAGGATGCCTGCGAGCAGAGGGATGCCGAGGGTGAGCATGATCGCGATGTACTTGGCGAGCAGGATCCTGAATCGAGGTACGGACCCCGCCAGCAGCAGGGCCAGGGTCCCCGCCTCCTTTTCCCCGGAGAGGCTGTCGTGCGCGAACACCAGTGCCGCGAAGCTCAGGAACATTGAGACGATGAACACCCAGTCCACGTCGCAGAGCCCGAACAGCAACGCGTTGCCTCGCCCCTTGATCGCGGGGCACGCGCGGGAGAAGGAGTTGAACTCGTAGTGGTTCGGGATCGATTTCTCGGACCCCTCCACGCAGAGCGTCAGGGGTGTCGGCGCCCGATAGACCTCCTGGGTATAGAATGCCAGGCGAATGAGTTGACCCGTCCCGTTTCGCAGGCCGGTCAGGCTCTTGTTGCTGTCCACGGAGTAGTCCTGCATCTGCTGCTCGTACTTGCTGACGAAGGCGAATCCGCCGACGGCAAAGGTGGCGACGACCAGCAGCAGCGACAGCACGAAACGCAAGCTCAGGAGGTTCTCCAAGACTTCTTTGCGTACGATCAAACGGATCATAGAATCTCTCCCAGGAACATGTTACGTTGTTCGGTGCGGCAACTCATCTGACGTCGTATCTCAAGAACGCAACAAAGGACAAGGCGAAGAATAAGACTCCTTGGAATATCAATAGTCCGATGGCCGGAATTGCCTGCTGCAATGTCACGGCGATTGGCTGCGAGCGGTACGTGAATGCCGGGAAATCCTCCAGGGCGAGCGAAGGCGCCTCTCTCTCCGCCTGCCCATACTTCTCCGTGGCCTCTTTGTAGAGCTTCGCCTTCAGGGCCGGGTCCTGGGCCTCGTTATACGCTTTGAAGAACGTGGCAAAGAACCTTTCCTGGTCGCCTTCTTTGGAGGGTGTGAAGTAGATGGTCGCGGCGAAGTTGGCCGTCTTATTGGCGATATAATCGGCCACCTCGTGCCTGTAAGCCCTGACTCGGTTCTTGAACGAGCCGAAATTGCTGAAATCCGTCCCGGCCAGGGTCGACATGAGTCTCTCGCACAGGACAATCGGGGTGACACCCGCCAGAATGTCCGCCACCTGCTTCTGTCGCACGAGGCTGCTCAGGTAGGCTGCCTTCACGTCCAGCAGCTTGTCGATGCATTGGGTCTTGTGAGGCTCGGTGATCGCATAGAACCGCGTCCAGTACTCCACATAGGCCTTGTTGCAGAACATGATGAAGCCATTGCCAAATGCCCCCCCGGAGGAATCGGACTGTGACGTGTCTCCGCTGTTGATGCCTGTGGTCAGCTCATTGATTTCCCGGTCACGCTGCTCCGTGATCGCCCTGAGCTTCGCGGTGAACTGCTCCGGGGACTCGATCGGCTGAAGCTCGACGGCAAGATGAGCGCTGGCATTCGGAAGGATCGCCGCGAAGATCAGCCAGAGGAACAATACGAAAACCAGAGAAATGGCGGAGTTTCGGCTCACCGAGGACAGCAGCAGTCCAAGGTTGAACATCGACGCGACGAAGATCAGGGAGACGAGATACATCAGCGCGATGCGAATCCAGTCCGCGCCGGTCAGGCCGATGGCCTTCGACATCAGCAGGATCAACAGCCCCACGATGAATGCCGCCGTCACCGGGACCGCCAGGCTCATCCACCCCGCGAGGAGCTTGCCGAGCAGGACCTGGTGGCGGGGGGCGGTATTGGACAGGATCAGCCGGAGGGTCCCCTGTTCCCGCTCGCCCGAGATGACGTCATAGGCCATGAGCAGTGCCAGGACGCTGATGACGATCTTGAGAATCAGCGTCACGTCCATCGCGGGGAAGACCGACAGCAGCGTGTTCGCCTCACCGACGCCGCTCGCAGATCCTGACACCTCATCCACATCGATTCTCTCCGAGCTCTCCAGCCGGTCGACGATCCCCTTGCTGAACACCGAAAGCACGGTGGGCGTGCGGTACACGGTGGGCGTGAGCTGTTTGTAAGCCTTGACGCTCTGGAACTCCGCCTGATTGGCGGCGACGTTGCCATTGTAATTCGCCAATTGATCCTCGTAGTCATTCACTAGTCCGGGCATGAGCACGGCCATCAGCACGACGCAGACGGCGGTGCCCACGGCGAACTTGAACGTCATCAGGTTCAGCAGGAACTCCTTGCGGGCGATCTGCCAGGTCATGCCCGGCACGCCGTGGGCGATATGCCGCAATGATCTGCCAAGGTCCTTCCGGGCCATATCGGCCGCCGCCCGCCTCCTTCGCCAGCGTCTTCTGGACCAATACACCCATGCACCCATCCCGCCGGCCACGAGGATCACGGCCAGGGCAAACCACTTGCCGTACGTCTTCTTCGGAGGCTGCGGCGCCGCTGCTACAGTCACTGGTGCTGCGGTCACTGGCCTCGCCGCCCGGATACGGATGCTGTCGGCAATCATCATCGGCTCCGTGCCGGAGTACAGGGCCTTGGCGTCGCTATCGCCCAGCGCACACGCGAACACGCAAACCTCGTCGATCTGGCCGACGAAATACTTGTACAGACTCCCGTCCCGGTTGTCCTTGATGGCCCCGATGTATGCGTTTTGCTTCGAGGCGCCGGCCAGATCGTACTTGCCGGGAAGATCGCTCGTCCCATCCAATGCACCATCCACATAGACGCGCAGCGTCCCCCCCTCTCTTGTCCCGATGACGTGGTGCCAGGCGTCGTCGTTGATGGCGGTCTGGCCCGTGGCCTGAGCCTTCACGGTGTCGTCGTCCGTGGTCAGCGTCACCCTGCCCGAATCCATCTCGTTCACGGCCAGCGTGTACCGTACCCCGCCGAGCTCGTCGGCGCCGTTGGCAAAGACGGTCTCTTTATCGGCGACTCCTATGCCCGACTTGGTCGTCTTTATCCAAGCCGATATGGTCCAATCACCGGCGCCGAAATCCAACAAGTCCTGTTGTCCGCAATCCACGCACGCGGCGCCGTCGAGGCTGAGCGCCTGGCCTATCTTGCCATCGACAAATGCACGATTTCCGTGGATGGTCCCATGATTAGCACCGGCGCTGTCGTTGACGTCGTTTTCAAACCTCCACCATGCAACTAGCTGATTCATCTGTTTTTGCTCAGATGCGGCTAACGTTGGGCGGGAGGATTCCACGATACGGGCATCTCCGTCGAGGATTCCATTGTTGCCGTGGCCGGACAGGTCCTTGGCCGTGCCATCGTCGAAGTTCCAGTAAGCCAACAGGCCCTCTTCCTTGCCGGTCAGCGAGGCGTTCATGGCCGCTTGAATTTGTTCCTGCGACCGCGCGACGTTCCAGATGCGGACTTCGTCCAGTACGCCGTGGAAGTATTCCCCGGAACTGAATGATGTCGGGTCGCCCTTGCCGATGTACAGATCGGATTGGTCGATATGCAACCGTCCGGAGGCATTCTGGCTCGCGACCGGAAGACCGTTGACAAAAATTGTGATCGCCCGTCCATCATAGGTGCCGGCAAGGTGATACCAGTTGTTCGCGGCAAACTCAGAAGGGGCTTGCAGAGTCCCAAGCGCACCCAGACCCATCTGGGCACGTGGGCTGCCACCGATAGTGCGAAATCGCAGAAGGAAATTCTCGGCTCTCGAAGCGACGTTCTTGCGGACAACAGAATTGATCTTCCCATCCTCCATATAAAGCGAGGATGCCATCAGCGAGACCTCAATCGTAATCGCATCTGTGAATGATTGGAGGGATTGCGAGTCCGCGACGCGCATACAATCATCCTGGCCATCTAAACTCAATACACGATTTACCCTCGATTCGACCGGCGTCGGCGCCTCATTCACCGCTTTTACCCGATCGGCGTCCGAATGCAGAGCGCTGACATGGTTGGCGTCACCGGAGGCTTTCTCCGCCTGAGCGGGCTGACTGCCCACCTGGTTCGGATCGTCTCCCGACGAGCCGCCGAGACACGTGGACAAGAATGCACCGAGGGAAAGACCCGAAATCGTGATCAGCATGGCAATGTGTTGCGTCATCAGTATCCCCTTTCATTCCCCTGGTTCGGCCGCTTCGCCGCCGTCATCATTTGCAGAGAATCGCCTTCATCGCACGTCGTACGTGAGAAACGAGGCGAACGCCGCCGCGAAGAAGACCAGGTTGAACAAGACCAGCAGGCCGAGGTCCCAGACGGCCAGTCGCAGCGACTCGCCCAGCGTGAAGTCACGCTCCTCGAACTTCGGCACCGCATCGAAATTCACCGCCTTTTTGGAGATCGCGTTCCACTCTTCAACGGAGTGTGCCTCATCGAAGAGCAGGTGCAGGCTGTCCGGGTCGCCTCGGTCTTCGCCAACCACGTAGTCGCGAAGCTGCACCTGGTACTGGCGGACCTGGCGGAACAGGCTGATGCAGCGTTGCATTCCTGTGCCGGCAAGGGCTTCCGAGGCGGTGCGGTAAACCACGGCCGGCGAAACACGGGTCAGAGCGCGGCCGGCAAAGGCCTGGGCCAGCATCCGGTTATGGTAGCTCTCGACAACCTCATTCACAGCCTCCGTCCGGGCGTTGGAGTACCGCGCCCTGGCAGGCGGATTGCACTCTTTGGGATTCGGGGATCGGTTGCCTGCACCTTTGCCATATTTGTCCGTGTCGTTGTCCACCCGCTCGGCGGCCTGGTTCATCGCCTTGGCCAGATCTGTGGGAGGTGCGCCGTGACTGAGCCTGTCGGCGGCGATCCTCCCCAGGCTCGGGATCAGGATCACGAGGGTCACCCAGAGGAACAGCAGGGCAGCCATGCAGTTGGCCGGGCGCGACGCCCGGGCCGATACGAACAATCCCAGGAGCACGAAAATGGATAAGTAGATGAAGGACAGCGCAACGAGGCTCAGCACCCTCACCCATGTGCCGGCATGGAATGCATCGACCTGTGACACGCTCACGATGATCAGGCTGACCAGCAGGCCCAGCAGCAGGGGGATGCCCAGGGTGAGCATCAGGCCGGCGTACTTGCCCAGCAGGACCGTGGCCCTCGGGACTGACCCGGTCAGAATCAGGCGCAGCGTGCCGCGCTCCCGCTCGCCGCAGATGGAGTCGTAGGTGAAGACAAACGCGATGAAGCTGAAGATCAGCGAGATGATGAACGACCAGTCCAGGCAGGCGAATCGCGGCAGGGCGAAATTGCTCTGGCCCGCCAGCCGGGGCAGGTCGATGGCAAACCCGGTGAAGACGAAATGCCGGGGCAGCGACTGCTCGAACCCTTCCGCGCACAGCGCCAGCAGCTTCGGCCGGCTGTACACGTGCTGTTCGTAGAAGACGACCTTATGCAATTGACTCGCCTGCTCCCTGAAGCCCGCGACGTTCGTATTCGTTCTGTGCCAGTAGTCGTTCAGTTGCTCCCGGTGGTCGTCGACAAATACGAAGGCGGCCGCCGCGAATAGCGAGATCGTCAGCAGCAGCGAAAGCGTGAATCGCAGACTCAGCAGGTTCTCCAGAATCTCTTTGCGAACAATCCTGTAAAACATTTTCGTATCTCCACCGAACGAACAGAACCGTCGTTCGATCTATCTCACGTCATATTTCTGAAACGCCGCAAACGACAATCCGAAGAACAGGACATTGAAGACAACCAGCAGCATCAGATCGGTCCCGGCTCTGCGCAGGCTCCGACCCGCATCGGTCGGGTACGCAAACCGCGGGAGGTCCTCCAGATTCAGGGGTACGGTATGGCGTTCAACCGTTTTCGCCAACGTGCGGCGCTCCTCCTCAGAGGCTTTCTCGAATGCGATGCGCTCCTCTTCGGTGGATTGAGTGTAGCATGACACTGAGGACAGGTTGTCGGTCTTGTTGCGAATGTATGCGATCACGGTTTCGCGGAATGTCGCGGCGGCCTGTGCCCACGATTCGAAGTCCGCCAGGTCTGTCCCCGCCAGCGCGGTCATGGCGCCGTCATAGAGACAGGTCGGCGAGATCATGCCGATGCGTCTGGCCACGGTCGCCTGCCTGATTTGGCTGTCGCTATACTGGCGACCGGCATCGCGGAACTTGTCGGCATACTTCATTCTCAGGCCCGCCTCCATCTGACCGCGTTGAATCCAGTGTGTGAAACCGGCTGGCGTGCACAGCATTGGATAATAGCTGAACGCCCCTCCTATCGGCCCATAAGGATCAAACGGGCCCCCTGCGTCATGCTCCCATCCACCTCCCGGGAGGGCTTCGAATCCTGCGGTCAGGTCTTTGTCGAACTGCTTTTCGAGCGCGGCGATTTGCTCATCCCTGCCCTCGACCGTTTCGGCGGGCTGGAGCCGACGAGCCAGATAGGCGCTGCCGTCTGGAACCACGGCGACGGCCAGCACCCAGAAGAACAGGCCCAGCACCAGGGCCAGCGCCGAGCTTCGAGTCAGGCACGAGAACAATAGCCCGATGTTGTACATGCTCAGCACGAACAGCAGTGAGGCGATGTACATCATGAGGATCCTCACCCAGTCGGCTCCGGTCAGGACAACGGAACGCGAGGAGGAGAGCAACAGCAGGCCAGCGATGAACGCGATGGTCGCGGGAACCGCCAACGTCAACGACCCTGCGGCAAGTTTCCCCAGCAGCACATGTCCCCGGGGGATGGGATGGGCCAGCATCAGGCTCAGCGTGCCCTGTTCCTTCTCGCGAGAGACAACGTCGTATGCCACGAGCAGGGCCAGGGCGCTCATGACGATCTTGAAGATCAGCAGCACGTCGAAAGCCGGGAAGATGGACAGGTACGGATTGACCTCGGCCGGCCTCGCATCGATCTGGGGGATGACGCCGAAATCGATCCTCGCCGAATCGCCCAGCCGCTTTTCCATGCCCTGACTGAAGACCGACAGTACCTGCGGGCGGCGGTACACGGTCGGGGTCAGCACCCGGTACGCCTTCACCTGCCGCAGCTTCGCCTCGATGTCGGCAACCCGCTCGTCGTACTGCTGCAATCTCTGGCGGTAATCCTCCGCCAGCACCGGCACAAAGATTACCACCAGCACTACGCACAAGACCGTCCCGACGACGAACTTGAACGTCATCAGGTTCAGCAGGAATTCCTTGGCCGCAATTTTCCAAATCATGATTCACACTCCGCGTGCTATCTCACGTCATACCTCGCGAACGATATCCAGGCGCCGGCGAAGAAGACCAGGTTGAACAGGGCCAGCAGGCCGAGGTCCCAGACGGCCAGTCCCAGGGACTCGCCCAGCGCCAGGTCCCGCTCCAGGAACTTCGGGACCGCCTCGAAGCTCGGAGGCTTGTGGGAGATCGTGGTCCATTCCGCTACTCTTGGCGCATCGTCAAAAAGAATGTGAAGGCTGTCCGGGTCGCTCCGATCCTCCGAAATGATGAAGTCCCGCAGGTTCTGCTGATACGTCTTGATCTGCCGGTAGAGACTTCTGCTGCGGTCGATGCCGGTGCAGGCGATGATCTCGCAGACGCGGCGGTAGACTACCGCGGGCGAGATACACGTGAAGCGGCGTCCGGCCTCCGCCTGGGCCAGCATGCGCTCGTGGTGGGCATCGACGACGCGATTCAGCGCCTCCGTCCCTTCGATAGTGCCCTGAGCTCTTCCCCGCGGGTTGACAGACGGGTCGTCACGATTCGAGCCCGTGGCACCGGCGTTGGGGCCATAGGCGCCGGAAATGAAGCGGTCATCAATCTGTTTCTGGGCCTCGGATTTGGCTCTCTGGAATTCCTCAGGCGTGTGAGCGTGACTGAACTTGTCGGAAACCAGTCTGCCCAGGCTGGGGATCACAATCAGCAGGACGACCCAGGCCAGCAGGAGAGCGGCCATGGAATTGGCCGGCCGTGCCGCCCGCGCGGACACGAACATGCCCAGGAACACGAAAATGGACAGGTACAAAAAGGACGTCAGGACGATGCCGACAACTCGTGCCCACGGGACAAGGCCGGCGGTCTCGGCTCCCGACGCGATCAGGATGATCAGAGCGACAGCCAGGCCCATGAACAGGGGAATGGCCAGCGTGAGCATCAGGCCGACGTACTTGGCCAACAGAAGCGTCACTCGCGGGGTCGCGCCGGAGAGGATCAGACGCAGCGTCCCGGTCTCCTTCTCCCCGCAGATGCAGTCGTAGGCGAAGACGAACGCGGTGAAGCTCAGCACCAGCGAGATGATGAAGGCCCAGTCCAGGTCGCTGAAGCGAGGTAGTGTGAAATTGCTCTGACCTGCGATTTGCGGCAGGCTGATATCGAAGCCGTCGAAGGTGAAGTGCCCCGGGAGCAGATCCTCGGACCCTCCGGCACAGAGGGCAAGCACCTTCGGCTGCCGGTACGCGTTCTGTTCATAGAAGGCCAGCTTGCAGAGTTGATCGGATTGTCTCCTGAAGCCGGTGAGGTTCTCGTTGACTCTGCGCCAATACTCCTGCGATTGTGCCCGATAGCGGTCCACAGAGAAGAAGGTGCTGGCCGCGAAGAGAACGATGGAAAACACGATCGCCAGCGTGAACCGCACGCTCAACAGGCTTTCGAGAATCTCTTTCCGAACGATCTGCCAGAACATGTTCCAGTCTCCGCAAGCGGGCTGCCTTGATTCTGCGTGCATGTCGCGTCCATCTCTCTTCATCGCACGTCGTACCTCAGAAATGCCACGAAAGACAACGAGAACATCAGCAGGTTGAACAGGAGCAGCACTGCCAGATCAGCGGCCGCTCGTTGAAGGCCCTGGGCGATCCCCATGCCGTACGTGAGCCGGGGCAGGTCTTCCAGGTTGAGCGGCAGCGTGTGCTTCTCGGCAGCCCTCGTGGCTTCTTCCGCAAACTTGTCTCCCTTTGCCCAGGTGATCTGCTCGGCCTGCGTGCACTGGGTGATGTACAAGGGAGACCGCAGATTGTCCGTCTTGTTGCGGATGTACGCCAGCACGGTATCCCGGTAGTCTCTTACTCGCTGCGTCCAGGACTGGTAGTCGGCCAAATCCGTCCCCGCTAAGGCATTCATCGTATTATCGTACAAGCAGGCCGGCGACAGTCGTCCGATCGCCCTCGCCAGGCGCGTCTGCCGGAGGAGACTCTCCACATAATCGTGCTCGACCTCCCAGAACTTGCGTGCGTATTTGACGTTGAACGAGACCTCGAAGGCCGCCCCTTTCTCCCAGTACTGTGCCTCCGCGGGGTTGCAGACGAGGATGAACCAGTCACCATTACCTCCATGGAACGGTCCCAGCGTCGCGTTCGCTGCGCCTCCCGACGGCAGCTTCGCGCACTCCTGATGCCACTCGTGCAGGAACAGTTTCTCGATCCCTGCGATCTGCTCGTCCTTTGCCTCGACGCTTGTCACCGGCAGGAATCGCCGGGCCAGGTACACGGTGGCATCTGGGATGACGATGATCGAGACCACCCAGAAAAACAGGCCCAGGATCAGAGCCAGCGAGGAACTCCCCGTCAGGGACGAGAAGAGCAAGCCGACGTTATACACGGCCAGGATGAACAACAACGATGCAACGTACATCATGGCGATCCGCGCCCAATCCGATCCGCCCAGGGCAATCGCAGGCGAGGACAGCAGGAGCAGCAGGCCCACGAGAAATGCAATCGTGGCAGGGACCGCAAGCGTCAGAAGGCCCGCCAGCAGCTTTCCCAACAGGACCTGCGCACGGGAGATGGGATACGACAGGCTAAGGCTCAAGGTCCCCTGTTCCCTCTCGCGAGCCACGGCGTCGTAGGCCACGAGCAGGGCCAGGGCGCTCATCACGATCTTGAAGATCAGAAGGAAGTCAAAAGCGGGGAAGATGGACAGGTAGGGATTCACCTCGGCCGGACCGGCGTTGATCTCGGGAATCTTATCAAAGTCGGGCCTGGTGCCAAACCCGATTTTCGCCGAATCCGCCAGCCGCTTTTCCATGCCCTGGCTGAAGACCGACAGCACCTGCGGGCGACGATACACTGTCGGCGTGAGGACCCTGTAGGCCTTCACCTGCCGCAGCTTCGCCTCATTGTCCGCGACCCGCTGATCGTACTGCTGGAGCCTCTGCCGGTAGTCCTCCGCCAGCACCGGCACGAAGATCGCCACCAGCACGACGCACAGGATCGTCCCGACGACGAACTTGAACGTCATCAGGTTCAGCAGGAATTCCTTCGCCGCGATTTTCCAGATCATGGTCCGGCCCTCCGTAGAAACCGACAGCCGGCTGCGATCAGACAGCCTCGGCCGCTTCCATCTCGCGCAGGTAAATCTGCTCTAGGTCCGCGTGCTTGAACTCGTCGCGCTTGCGGATGGCGACGAGCCGGCCCTGCTTCATGATCCCGACGCGGTCGGCGATCTGCTTGGCCCGGAAGATGTCGTGCGTGGTCATCAGGATGGCCTTGCCGCGCTCGCGGAGCTTTCGCAACTGGTCGAGGAACTCGTTGGCGCTTCTCGGGTCCAGACCGCTGGTGGGCTCGTCCATGATGATCGCCGGCGGATCCTTGATCAGGGCGATGGCGATGCCGAGCTTCTGTCGCATGCCCTTGGAGTAGTTCTTCAGACGCATCGTCAGCGCCTTCTCCGGCAGGCCCACCGAACGCATCACGTCGTCCAGCTCCTGGTTCTTCAGCCCTTTCTTGCCGCCGAGCTCGGCGAAGAATCGCAGGTTCTGCCTGGCTGTGAACATCCCGTAAAGCTGCACGTTCTCCGAGACGTAGGAGACGTGCTTCTTCGCTTCGAGCGGGAACTTGTTGCAGTCCTGCCCGTTGATGAAGCACGCCCCGCTCGTCGGCTGGATGAAGTCCAGAAGGATGTTGACGGTGGTGGTCTTGCCGGCCCCGTTGGCCCCGAGCAGGCAGAAAATCTCGCCCGGCTGGATCGTGTAGCTGACGTGATCCAGCGCCAAAACCCCGTCCTCGTACCGCTTGGTCAATTCATTCAACTCAATCATGCCTGTTTCTCCTATTATTCACTATGTGTTCATATATTCCGGTTATCGCACGTCATATTTGTTCAGGCCCAGGAAGGCCAACGCGTAAAACAGTACATCGAAAACGACAAGCAAGAGAACATCCGCCCAGCCAGCCTGTAACGCCTGCGCCACGGTCGGATAGGTGTAGATCATGTCCGGAAGGGACGTGGTCCGGGCATTAAATCCTTCGGCATAGAGGTATCTGGTAACGAGTCCCGTGCGTATAAGCGTGATCTTGTCATAGACCTCCTGCTTGATCTGGTCCTGGTATCGTTGGGCATTGTGCAGGAAGTTGTACGGCTCGGTTGCGCCGGTCCCGGAAAGACCACAGACGATATAGGTGTAGCAACACGCCGGAGACAGTCGCGAAAGATGCATCGCCAGCGCCGATCGTACCTTCGTTCGCCCCCGATAGTCCTGTTCGATCCGTCGCAGTTCCTCCGCCATGCGCCGCTCATACCGCTCCGAAAGAAGGGTGAATTCTTGCTGGAATTCCGTGTTGGCCTTCTTCCCTGCCTCGGAGGTCGGGAAAAGCTGTCCCCTGTCTGCTTTTGGAGCATCATACTTGTCCTGGCACCTTTCTAGGAGGGCTTCGGTCTCTTTGACCAACTCACGATCGATGTCTTCGGCAATCAACCGCTTCGTGGAATCGAAAGTACCGGCGCTTTCCATGGGGTAAAGGACTTCCGCGATCATCGGAGCCACTTTGGGGATTCCGAGGATCAGCACGGCCCACACGAAGAAGGCCAGCACGATCGAGTTCATCGGGTGCTTTGTCAGTGCAGAGATGCAGATGCCCAGGCACACCATGGCGAAGAGGAAGAGGAGTGTCACAGCCAGGATGACAAGGAATGCAGGCCAGACCTCTGGAGACAGGATCGACACGTCGGGCGACAGGTCCAGCACGATCAGAGAGATCAGC
>Ga0315277_10001878_pt1 | contig 29642 bp, 28 predicted proteins | sample YL17G05_15_MG_FD_203695 | JGI IMG/M metagenome (GOLD analysis project Ga0315277, IMG submission 203695) | Sediment microbial communities from Yellowstone Lake, YNP, Wyoming, USA - YL17G05_15 | ecosystem: Environmental > Aquatic > Freshwater > Lake > Sediment | place: USA: Wyoming | collected... | reverse complement strand
TTTTCAGAGAGAGAAAAGAGAGAGACAGATTTTTGAAAGATTTCAACTTTAAAAATGCTTCTATGAGCAATTTTTCTAGAAAAAATTGGGATGTTAAGTTTCAGGGTTTACTTAACACTATGGAAAACTTTATAAACCTATATTCTTACTAGATTTTATCAATTAAACATAAGGAAAAGATATTACCTTATTAATCACCATCAATTTACATTTATCAACTTCATTTGATGTTTATTTTGTTGATAATAATAATCAAAGTGAGAATAGATAGGATATCTTTTTCTATAGAATATTTAAATTTAGGAGGATAAAAATGGCAAAAATAAGCCCAGTTTCAATTAAATACATCATTCATGCGAAATTTGAGGCAGAAGGCACACTGGATAAGCCAGACGTAATTGGCGCTTTATTCGGGCAGACAGAGGGTCTGCTTGGACAGGACTTAGAATTAAGAGAGTTGCAGAAAGAAGGAAAAATAGGCAGAATTGATGTTAACTTAAGAACAGAGAATGGCAAGACTATCGGGGAAATTGAAATCCCGAGCTCTATTGACAAGGCAGAAACAACAATTATAGCTGCTGCGTTGGAAACTATCGAAAGAATCGGTCCGAGTGACTCAAAAATAACCATCGAAAGGATAGAAGATGTAAGAGGAAGCAAGAGAGAGTATATTATAGAGAGAGCAAAAAGACTGCTTGAAGGAATAGAGGGCGCTTCTGATTCTAGAGAGATGGAAGAAGCTGTAAAAGTGTCTTCAAGGGTTTCTAGATTACAGGAATATGGAAGAGATAACCTTCCTGCAGGAGACTTATCTGGTGAAGAGATAATAGTTGTAGAAGGAAGAGCAGATGTAATTACGCTGCTAAAGGCTAATGTTGCAAATGTTATTGCAATGAACGGGACTATCCTGCCGGAAACTATTAAAGAACTTAGCTTTGACAAGGAAATCACCTTATTCGTAGATGGAGACAGGGGAGGAAAGCTAATAGCCAGAAACGCTATAGACAATGCGCGCATAGATTTTGTTGCGGTTGCCCCAGACGGAAAAGAAGTTGAGGAGCTTACTCCGAAAGAAATTCTTTCTGCTTTAAGGAAAAAAATAAAAGCAGATGAATTCCTGGCAAATAACAGGGAAACAGAAACAGGCAGGCCTTATAGAGGAAGAATGAGGGGGCGTGGTAGAGGGGAAGAAAGGAGAGAGAGCAGAAGCGAAAGGCCAAGAGAGGAAGAGAATGAAGAGCCAAGAGCAGAAATGAGAAAGCTCACAGATTCTGAGATTGATAAGTTAAGGGGCATAATGGACGAAGTAACTGGAACAAGAGGAGCAATCTTGCTCAACCAGGACTTAGAGGTAATTAAAAAAGCCCCTATAGGCCAGCTATACAGCTTAAGATTCAGAAACGTCTTTGCAATGGTGATTGACGGCACTGCAACTTCAAACATAGTAAGGTCAGCAGAGAAACTTGGATGTCAGCATCTTGTGGCAAGAAACTTCGGATATACTGAAACGAACATGGATTTAGTCAGCTTATAATCTTTCTTTTTTATTTTTTTATTATTTTTTATTACTGGATAAAACAGAAGATTTTTTAAAGCATTCATACATTAATATATAATGTCAAAAGAGGGCAGTAAGAGGATAGCTGTATTTCTGTTGCTTTTCGCGATACTTGTAGTTTTCCTTCTGCTTATTTATTTTATTGTTTACAAGGATATTTTTCTTATTTTCACTGCTGAATGCACAAACTCCGATTGTTTCAATAAGCACCTGGCTGAATGCAGGAGGGCCAGATGGGTAAGCGAGGCAGAAGAAGCTACCTGGATATATACTATAAAGGACAGAGCAGAAGGAAGCTGCGAAGTAGCAGTTGAACTGGCTGTAGTAAAAGAGGGAAAAATAGACTTAAGGGCAATAGAAGGCGAGGAAATGATGTGTTATCTTCCTCTGAATGCAGTATCTGTTCCTGGAAAAGACCTCACAAGATGCACTGGCAAATTAAAAGAAGGCATGCAGGATTTAATTATAAAGAAGATGCACTCGTATATTCTAGAGAATCTTGGACAGATTAACGAAGAACTTACAAAAGCAGTATAATAACATTTAAAAATAAAAAATAATTAATATAAAGATGGAAAAAAGAGTGGTGAAATTTATATTTCTAAGTTTACTTTTAGTCTTGCTTTTGGCAATCTGCATGACACTTGCCTCTGCATTCAACCCGTTTTCTGAAATTTACGCTTCAAAAGAAGGACAAGTTGTTTATAGCAATAGTGCCCATAGTAATTTGGATTTGTCCTCTTTAGATTCTACCACAACTGGAGGTAATGTCGTCAGGAGTTATTTTGACAACAAAACAGAAAGCTTATCTTTAGTACAGTCAGTACCAAACGCAAAAAAAGACTATATTGTTGAATTTAAAAGCCCGCCACTTTTAGCAGAAAAGGAAAAAGGTGAAGGAATGGGGGCGATGTCAGAGCCCTCTAATTATAAACAAGAGCTGAAGCAGGAGCATGAAAATGCCCTAGCAGATATAGAGACGGAGCTAAAACCAACAGAACTTCCAGAAATGGGCTTTTGGGAATCAATTGTTAATTTTATCAAAAGAATTTTTGGAATAACAGGCAGGGCAATAGAAGAGAATAACCTAGTTCCAAAAAAAGAATTTTACAATGTCTTTAACGGGGTTGTCCTGGAATTGACCCAAGAAGAAGCAATAAAAATTAAAAGTTCAGAATATGTAAAAGAGGTTTATCCAAACAGGAAAGTCCAGGCATATCTGCAAGATTCTATTCCGTTAATAAATGCAGATGATTATTGGTATTTAGATAGCGAGGGGCATAATTGCACTTTAACAGGAAAGCCCTGCATGGATGGAGAAGGAATTAAAATAGGGATTGTTGATACTGGAATTGACTATACACATCCAGATTTAGGAGGATGTTTAGGAGCTGGATGCAAGGTTGAAGGAGGGTATGATATTGTTAATCAAGATAATGACCCTATGGATGATGCAGGTCACGGAACACATTGCGCAGGAATTACTGCAGGAAACGGGGTGCTCAAGGGGGTTGCTCCAAAGGCCAAGCTTTATGCATTTAAAGTTTTGGATTCTGGAGGCAGCGGCACATGGGAAGATGTTGTTGAAGGAATCGAAAGAGCAGTTGATCCAAATCAAGATGGGGATTTCTCTGATAAAATGGATATTATAAGTCTTAGTCTTGGAGGAAGAGGAGACCCAGATGACCCTGTTTCAAAATCAATCGACAGAGCAGTTGAAAGTGGAGTGGTTGCAGTCATTGCTGCTGGGAACTCGGGGCCAGGTGCGCAAACAATAGGAAGCCCTGGAACGTCAAGAAAAGCAATAACAGTTGGTGCAACCTACAAAAAAAGTTATAATGAGACATTTCAATGGGGAGATACAAATCCGCTTTTAGACCAGATTGCTTCTTTTAGCTCAGTAGGCCCGGTTGTTTGGGCAAATAAGACTAAATACCTCATGAAGCCAGATATTGCTGCTCCTGGAGCTTTAATATGCTCTGCAAGATACGACACTATTTTCCCTGCTGGAGAAGAGCCTCCCTATGCCCCTTGCATAGATGAAAAGCATGTTCTTTTAGCAGGAACATCAATGGCTGCCCCTATGGTTGCTGGGGCTGCTGCGTTAATTAAACAAGCTCATCCGAGCTGGACTCCTGAACAAGTAAAATATTCCTTAATGGGTACTGCTAAAGACCTCGGAAGAGAACCAGAATATCAGGGGAGAGGCAGACTGAACTTGTCCATGGAAAGCTATGCTAATATAGTAAGAATAGATGAAATAGATTTGACTAATCCTTTTGTTATAAAGGGAAAAATAGACATTCAGAATTTTGCAAGTTACACCCTATATTTATATGACTGGGGAGAAAGGATCAATATAAGTTCAGGAACTTCTGTTCCTTCGGAGATTCTTGGAACTTATGATATCGGCCTTCTTCGTAATGGAGACCATAGAATAGTTTTAGAAGTAAAAGACACTTATGGAAACGTATATTCAGATGAGTCTAGATTTGATTTAAAGAAATTAGAACTTGTAACGCCTTCAGAAGATTCTGTTTTAAACAACAAAGAAATTCATACTATTAAGTTAAATAACAAAATTTCTGGGCTTGTGTTTGACAAAACAGAACTAGTTATTGTAAACATGTCTGATTGGAGATTAGATGCTGTTCTTACAAAAGGAATAACCAAGATTTCAGATAGTGAATGGTGGTGGGATTCTTCCTTATACGAAGGAGGAGCTTATAAAATAAGGATAAACACAGAGTATAAAGGGGTTAATGATTCGATTGAAGCTGGGGTATTTTTGGATAAAAATCTAAGGGCAGGCTGGCCAAAATCAATGATGGATGCCAGTGAGGATATGGGCGGGGGAATGTCAATGACATTATCTTTAGTCAATCAGCCGACTATTTATGATTTAGACAACGATGGGAAAAAGGAGCTAATTTTTGCTTATGGGGAAAATAGGGCAGAAGGGGATAATAATTCAAAAGTTTATGCATTTAAGCCAGATGGAACTCAGCTAACCGGATTTCCAGTGGCGCTCCCTGCAGCAGTTATGCAATATGGGCCAGTTGCAGGAGATTTTGACAAGGATGGATATGGGGAGATAATTGTTAAATACTCCTATTGGTGGGACCAGGGACTTTTTAAAATTCAACATGATGGCTCTTATACCTATGAGTTAACTTCCCTTTATCTGGACAGCCTTTTTTCAGGGGATATTAATGATGATGGTTATAACGAGTTTTATGGCCTAGACGGTATGAATTTAAAAGCAGATGTGTTTAGAGATAACCTAAAAAGATTTAATAGCAATTGGCCATTAAACCTAAAGGAATTTGGCTTAGAAGACTCCTATTGGAACATAAGTGATGGCGCCCCATTTAGTGGAGTTATGGAAATTCCTTTTTTAATAGACTATAATAATGATGGGGTAAAAGAATTCTTATTTCAAACAAGGAATGGATATTGGGAAGAGCTTGGAGGGGGATGGTTTAGAGCGCATATTGTAAATTCAAGTATTTATCTGACTAATTTCAATGGAGACTTATTAGAAGGATTCCCAAAAAATTATAACAAGCCATTTGCATGCATTTCTGCAGCAGACCTCTACGGGAACAGGAAGGAAAGTTTATTATGTGTTAATGAAAAAACAGTAGAAAATGACAAAAATTATATTGACTTATATCTTATTAATAAGAGTCTTGACATAGAAAAAGGTTTTTCCTATGAATTTAGCAATACTAATCAATCAAGCTATGAATTCTACGGGATAAATATTGGTGAAATTGATGGGAAGAAAAGAATAACTTTAAGCGGAAGAGAAAACTACAGAACAAGCACAAACTGGTGGGATATCAAAGGAGATGTTATAGCTCTAATTGATATTGAAACAGGGGGAATTGAAGTATTAAATGGAAACAAGGAGGTATATAATGGTCAGATGTATTCTATAGGAAAAATAAGCTCTTCTGCTAATACTGACTTCTCAGACAATTATGGCTATGGAATTTATGATGAAAATGATAACTACCTACAAAGCGGCGGAACAGTTTATTTTAAAGACAGGACTGGAAAGTATTCTAGATATTACATGAATGATATAGGACTTGGAGACGGTGCGGTAATTTCAGATATAGACAACAATGGCAAAAATGAGATAATTTCAATAAGCTGGGATGGAAGTATTTATGTCTGGAACACAGAAGGGACAGGGCTAGATAAGGAATGGAACGAAATTTTCTATGATTCTGAACATTCTAACTGTTATAAATGTTCTAGGTCTCCTGGATTGCATAATTATACAGATGTTGGCGCAGAGTTTGATATGGATTACACTTATTATATAGGAGAAAGCAAGATTAATGCATCAATAGTAAATTTAGAAAGGTCTATAGCCCGAAATATAAACTATAAACTTGAAATTTCAGGTGAGGAATGCTACGAATGGGATAAAGATAAATGCAGTTACATCCTAATAAAAGAAGGTACTTTAGCTGAACTTCAAATAGACGGAAAATTCCCTCTTGAGTCTAATTATGCTGCATTGCAATCTGGAAAGACATATTTACTAAAGCTTAGCGTTAATACCCCTATTGATGATAATTTAGAAAATAATATTGCCCATCAGCAGATATATGCAAAAACCTCAGGGGTTGACTTAAGAGTTTATGCTTGGGGGAATGAACAATTTTTTGTCAACAAACCAAACAATGTTTCTATAGACATTTATAATAACGGTAATAAAAAAGCAGAAAATGTCAATGTTTCTGTATATTATTCTAAAGACCGTTGCTGGGAAATTGATGGGTGTGATTTTGAATTCAGAGGAAGTTGGATTATTGGAGAAGTGGAAAATAACAGCCATAAAATGGACTCTATGATATTTACTCCCCTTGAAGCTGGAGAGCACACTCTGTTGTTTGTAGCTAATGCGACCCAAGAAACAGAACCGAGAGACAACGATGATTTCTTGACCTTTACTGCAAAAAATCAAGGACCTGATGCTGCAATTTACATCTCTTACTATCTGAATGAGGGAGGATTTTTTGTTAACAAAGCTGGCAAGGTTGCATTTGAAACAGAAAATGACGGAACAGAGAAAGCTACAAATGTTAAAGCTTATCTTTATGAAGTTAAATACCTGCCGCCAGACTACCTGGAGACATTTATTCTTATCGACACCCAAGACATAGGAAACGTGGATGTAAAAGAGGTAAAAATGAGTAACTTTAGCTGGACACCATCACACTCTGGAGACACTACTCTTTATGCAAATATATCTTCAGATAAGGATGTGTACGAATTGAATGACTATGATGAGTTCTACACGATTGTAGCAAAAGACGAGATTGATGTAAAAGCCTCTTATTTATGGGTGGACAAGAGCTTGTATATCGGTAAAGAATCCTCTATCTATGGAGAGCTCATAAATCTTGGAAAAGAGTTAGCAGAGATAAATGTAAGTGTTTTTGATAACGGCAATTTAATCAAAAAAGAAGTATTTGATGAGTTTCATCCTGGAGAAAGAAAAAGCGTATATGTCTCATATACCCCTACAACTATAGGCAAGCATAAAATTAAATTGGTTGCAGAGGTTCCTGGAGATGTCAACCTATCAGATAATAGTTTAGAAAGAGATGTTTTTGTTTATACTCTCTCTAGCATGACTTTTAGAATAAAAGACAGCCAAAATAATTCCGTATCAAGATATGTGTATTCTAATTTATTCCAAGGAATTTATGATCCTGAAGAAGTAAAAGGAGAAAAAACCTTTAAAATTGCGAATTTAAGTGAGACAGGAGAGACATTAGAATTACAAATTTATGAGGTTTTTGGAAATCTGTCTTATAGCTCGCCTGACTATCTCAAAGGAGGATTTGTAACTTTAATATTCAACAGTAGCTTTAATGAAAACATGAACATAACTTCTGAATTTCATAATAAGACAACTGAAGATTCTATAAATTATTATGTTGTTTTTGCCAATAGAATACCCACTAATCTTGGTCCTAATGTATATGGATTAGTATTCAATAAAAGTTTCCTGAACAAGACCGGTGTTATAAATATAAGCGTCGGATACAAAGGAAAAATAATGCTCAATAACTATGATTTTGTTTACTGCAAGTCCTTTGATTTTTTAAATAAAAAATGCTTGAGCATATGGAAAAAAGCAGATGTAGTCGAGCTTGATGAATATTATGACCGCATTACTGTTGCTGGAATTTCAGACAGTACGATTGAAGCTTTTGCGCTAACTGATTTTCTTGGATTTGACGGAAACACAACAAACTTAACTCGTGAAAATAATACAATAATCAACTTCACAATTGAAAGAGTTCCTTATGGGAAAATTGTGTTTAGAGATGAAGTAAATATTTCTAGATTCAAGAAAAATCCTGATTTGCTAACTGAATATGTAAGAATCGGGCAGGGAGTAATAAGAGTAGATACAGGAAATTTGAGCGAATTGAGTTCTAAGAAAGCTGGGCTAACCTTCGGACTCATTAACCTGAGAAATCCATTAATTTACTATAACGGAGTATTATGCAACAGCACCTTATGCACCAACAAAGCATATAATTCAAGCTCCAAAATTCTTAGAGCAGATGTTGAAAGGTTCTCCTCTTTTGAGATAATTGAGGGGCCTTACTGCGGGGACACTCATTGCCAGGCAGATATTGGAGAGGACTGCTCAGAATGTGTTGCAGACTGCGGATGCAGTCCAGGGAGCAGCTGCATCAGTGGAAGCTGCAAGGCAGACGAAACACCAACAGACAACACGAAAACTGGAACAGGGGATAATCCTATTACCCTCTGCCCAACTAACTGGAATTGCACCTGGACTCCATGTACAAATAATTTACAGACATTTAATTGCGTTGATAAGAATAAATGCGGGACTATAAGCGGAAGGCCAAGCGATAATGGAAAAACAAGAGCCTGCCTGATAAACAAGGATTGTGTTGATAATGATAAAGACGGGTATGGAGTTGGAAAAGACTGCCTTGGGCCTGACATAAATGATAATGACCCGGGTATTACAGACACTATTCCTTCGAATGAGGTTGAAAATCCAGACACTGCTGGTGAGAGAATCAAGAAATTTTTGAGAGATAACCTGTTTTATATCATAATAGTCTTAATTTGTCTTGTTTTGATTGTTGCTGTAGTCCTTATAGCCATTGTTATTACAAAAGCAATTAAAAAGAGAGAAGACAGCGGGATAGAGATTTCTGAAAATAAGAGAAAAGAGAAAACCAGGAAATTTGAATAAGCTTTTATACTTCTTTTTCTATTAATTTCTATGATAAAAGCAGGACCTGCTGGCTTGGGACCAGTAAAAAAGGCTATTGAAAAGATTGATGAGTTCAGTAAAGAAGGTATTAAGGCATGTGAAATAGCTTTTACCTATGGAATTTATATTAAAGATAAAAAAGATGCTGAAGAAATAGGGAAAGAGGCTAAAAATAAAGGAATAAGATTAAGCATACACACCCCTTACTGGATTAATTTAAACAGCAAGGAAAAGAAAAAAACCGAGCAAAGCAAGGAAAGGATTTTAAAATGCTGTGAAATCGGGCACTATTTAGAAGCCTATAGAATTGTTTTTCATCCTGGTTATTATGGCGGAATGGATCAAAAAAAATTCCTGAATCAGAATTTTTTAGGCTTTTCGAAAGGCAAGAATGTCCAACCTTTCGAAAACAAAGAAGAAACTTACCAGAATATTAAAAAGGGGGTTTTGGAAATGCAGGAAGAGATTAAAAAAAATAAGTGGAAAGTTGAGTTAGCTCCAGAAACTACTGGAAAAGTCAATGTTTTTGGAAGCGTTGATGAGATTTTAAGATTAGTAAGAGAAACTGGGTGCGCCTTTTGCATTGATTTTGCCCACATTTTAGCAAGAGAGAAAAAAGTAGATTACAAAGAGATTCTAAGTAAGTTTAATTCTTTTAAAGAGCTGCACATACACTTTTCAGGAATAGAGTACGGAGAAAAAGGGGAAAGAAGGCATGTAAAAACTGGAGATAAAGAAATAAAAGAGATTATTGAAAACCTGAAGAAGTACGCAAAAGACAAAGAAATTGTGATTATTAATGAATCTCCTTATGGTGTTGAAGACTCTATGCGGACTTTGGAGTTTTTGAAGTGACCTCTTTATCTATTTCGTGTTTTCTTTTTATGTTTTTATCTATGTTTCCTAAAGCCTTATTTCCTAATTCTGGGCTTTTTCTAATCAGATTTAAGATGTAAAGGATTTTCTTTAAAACTTCTTCATAGCTTTCGGCACTGTATTCTTTTAAGTTGTCCAGCCTTTCTTTTGTTTTCTTGCTTAGCTTGATAGTTGTGTCTGTTTTCATTTTTTTAGGTATAGCAAAGTATACTTATTTATACCTTATAAACGTTTCCCCATATGTAATTATTATATAGTTACTACATAATAATAAAGTTTATAAAGGCAAAAATGCCTGTTTTTATAACTAAATTTAACTAAATTTTACAAAATGAAAAAAGCAATTTTGGTTTCCATGATTGCCGTGATAACTTTAATGACACTGGCTTTTGTTAGCGCTTCTACAGGAAGCTTAACAGATAACTGGGCAGTCAAAGTAGACGGAGCGACTGTGGATGGCTCAACAGTAAGCGGAATTGAAGCTGGACAGACAATACCTATAAAGGTTGTTTTTACAGCTCTTAAATGCGCTGAAGATGTTAAGGTTGAGGCAGAAATAGACTACAAAGATGCTGACATTCAAGACAGGACAGAGAGATTTGACCTTATTGAAGGAAGCACTTACACAGAACGTCTTTCTTTGGAATTACCTGCAGACATTGACCCTACAGAAGAATTGACTCTTACTGTCACTATAACAGATGGTGATGATAAGGACACTGAAGAGTATACAATAATGCTACAGAGAGAGTCCTACAATATAGAAGTTCTAGATGTAGATGCTCCAACTGAAGCAGAAGTAGGAAGCGTAATTGCACTTGACATAGTTTTGAAGAACTGGGGAATGCACAATTTAGAGGATGTTTTCGTAAAAGCAAGCATCCCTGAACTTGGAGTACAGAAAAAAGTGTACTTCGGGGATTTAGACCCTTTAGACGAGTGCGAAGTCGCAAGTGATGCATGCGCTGCAGATGATACAGATTGCATGAGTCATTTCATAACTCAGCTCAAAGACTGTGGCAGAGAAGATTCAGCTTTAAGAAGACTCTACTTAACAATTCCAGAAAATGCAAAGTCTGGGGTTTATAACATAGAAGTAGAAGCTTACAATGTTGAAGCAACTCAAACAGTTAAGAAAAGCATTGTAATCAAAGGCATGGAAGGAACATCAAGTGTTATGACTGGAACATCAAGCAAAAGCCTAAGCATTGGAGGAGAGGCAACTTACGATATTGTAATAGTTAACTCTGGCTCTAAGATGAAGGTTTACACTTTAACTCCAGAAGAAACTAAAGGATTAATTGTAAATGTTGATCCTATTGTAACTGTTCCAGCTGACTCAAGCAGAACTGTAAAGGTAAGTGTTAAAGGAACAGAAAGCGCTGACGAAGGAACACAACTTGTAAAAATCAACGTAGAGAGTGAAGGCCAGCTTATTCAACAGGCTGTTTTATCAGCTAATGTCGAGAAAGCAACTGTGGCTGTAACAAACTCGGTAGTTGTTCTTACAATAGTGTTGGTAATCGTATTTGTCGTTTTGTTAATAGTATTAATTGTATTATTGACAAAAAGACCAGCAAATGTGGAAACAGAAGAAACAAGTTACTACTAAATTTTTTTTTATCTTTTTATTTTTTTTTATCTTTTTCTTTTTTTTATTTTTTTATTTGATTAGATTTATATATGTTGGTTTCTTCTGTTTAAGATGGAAAAAAAGAGCGTGAAAGAGAAAAGCCATAGGTACTCAAGTATATTAGGTACTATTGCAATAATCCTACTGATCCTTATAATTATTGTGGTTATTTGGTTGTTGATAGTTAACACATTCAGCTGTGATTCTGATTGCAGAGAAAGGGATTATTGCGCTCAAGCAAAAATCAGGATTATTGGTGCAAATGCAGAAAATAACTCTATAACCTTAAATAGGATGGCTGGAAGCCCAGAGGTTTCTGTTGTCGACTTTAAAATAATGGTTAATGAAGAGGTTAAAAATATAATCTCTGTATCTTATGGCGACAATAGCTTAATGGTATTGGAAAGAAAAACCTATGCGATTGATTATGACCTACAAACTGGAGATAACATAAAAGTGGCCCCTGTTATTGAAGCGTACGGTTCAAAAAAATTTACTTGTAAAATAAATATTGAAGCAACTGCAGTATAAAATGGTTAAAAAAGAAAAAGGTGGAGAAATCTATTAGATGAATTAAATGGCAAAGGTTTAAATAGCCATATATTTTTATATGAATAGGTGTATAAAAATGTATGAAAATAAATACAAAAACCCTGCATATACTAAATTAGAAGATTTGGATAATTTTCTAGGTGTTTTGGCAGATTTAAATGAGCCTCTGGAATTATTTGCAATAGGCGGCACAGCAATGGTATTGAAAAGAATAAAAGAGTCTACTAAAGATATAGACTTTTTAACTTCTGAGCCTTACGAGAGAATAAAAAGTCTTTTTGAGTTGGCTGGCTTAAAGGAAGAAAGTTCTGGCAAAGCCTGCAATACTTGGAGGCTGAAAGACTTAAGAATAGATATTTTTTACGATAGCTTTATTCTTGGGATAAATTTTCCTGAGGATTGGAAGAGGCTATCGGAAAAGATAAAAGAAATTGGGGGCGTTAAATTATTTATTCTTAACTGGTATGACCTAATCATCACTAAAATTGCAAGAGCGGAAAAAAGAGATATAGAAGATATAATCTCTATAATAAAAAGCCAGAATCTTGATTTTGATTTTTTGAAGGAAAGATATTATTCTATTGCTGAGACTTCCCTAATCTCTGATTTTGATTATAAATTCAGGCACCTGGAGGCAGAATATGCCAAGCGCAAGACTGATTAAGGCCTTGGAAAGAAGGGGATTTTTTTTGGAATTCCCAGACTACTCTTCTAATGAAGAGATTATCCTTGAGATTTTAAAAGAAGATAATCCAAGAATCTTCCTAAGCACCCCGATTTTGCTTAAAGAAGGAATTAACTATCCAGAGATTGCTTCAAAACTTGCAAGCAGGAAAAAGAAAGAGCTGGATAAAATAATAGTCATAAGCGAAAAAATTTACAGGAGAGAAAAAATAGAGAGCAAAATTTTTTCAGTTATTAAAGAAAACAAAATAAAATCCAAAGTTTCTGAACAGGAGTTTAAGGAATTCTATAATTCGTTTAAAGATAGCATGTCCAGGGCTGAAAAAAATGAAGAAAAAATAATTGAGAAACAAGCAAAACTAAGGCTGGACCTTGGCTTAAATAAGAGCCTTTCTGTTTTGTTTTCTCCTGCAAAAATAGCTATTATGAGCAAGATATTTAATCATGAAGCGCTTACAAATACAGAATTGAAGTACTACTACAAGGCAATATCCAATATAAACAAAGCAGTTTTAAATCCTGCTCTGCAAGATTACTTGAGAGTAATTGAGGCAACCAAGAAGATAAGCGAGAAAAAAGAGAGATGAGCAAAAGGCACAAAAAATATAAATAGGCTTTTTGCTTATGGAGTATAATTTTTTAGTTAAACCTGCAAACTTCATCTCATTTTTAATTAGCAGCCAAAAGCCTTAAAAACCCGAATGTATTAATTAATACATCATGATGTGGGCAAAAACTAAGGATAAAAAGCTGTTTGAGGCAAGCGCTCCTAGATTAGACACTGTTTTGATGGTGGAAGAATTCATTGAAAAACACAGTGGAGAATACACCCAAATAGAGCTGTTTAGAAATCTGCCGAAAAAAATGGTATGGAGAACCTTTAAAATAATTCTATGGTATTTAGAAAGCATACACAAAATAGTAATCAATAAAGATGGAACAATAACCTGGATTTGGAATCCCAAGCTTGTTGAAAAATATCTAAAGAATAAAAATCTAGATGTAAAAATTTAGAATGGCGCTCTTTAAACCTCTAAGCTCCATAAACCGAAAGATTTAAATAATATTGTAACAATGTTCTAATATTGTTAATAAATATTGTTAGTATAAATCAAAATGGCAAAAGAAAAAAATCCTAAAAGCGAAACATTGAGCTTTACTCTTCCAAAAACTCTAAGGCTAGAGCTAAGCGCGATAATAGAAACAGGCTATTATGACAGTGTTTCAGAATTCCTCAGGGATGCAATGAGAAATATCCTTTTAACCAGAAAAGACTTAAGGATAGCTATTGCTTCTGTACTTTACAAAGAAGGCAAGATTTCATTTGGCAAGGCAGTTGAGATAGCTAATGTAAATTATGAAGAAATGAAGGGTATCTTGCTGGAAAAAGGAATAAAAAGAAAAAGCGGGGCTGAAAAAAAAGAGGAGGTTAGTGAGAGTTTGGAAAAATTCAAAAATTGGAAAAAGTCATAATTGTTGATACAGATTTTTTAAGCGCTTTCTTAAAAATAGACAAATTAGACCTTATTTTTCAAGCCCTAGAAACCAATGAGATTATTGTACCCAAAAATGTCTTGCAAGAGTTAGAAGAGCTAAAAAATAATTTGCTTTATGATAAATTCTTAAAATTTTTAAATGCAGAGAAAAATAAAGTGGTGATTAAGGAATCAGACAAAAAAGAGTCTTCTGAAGAATTTGGCAAAGGGGAATTAGAATGCATATCTCTTGCTGAAAAATCTAATGCCTTATTATTGATGGATGATAGAGAAGCTGGCAAGCTTGCAAAAAGCAAGGGAGTTACTGTTATGGAGATACCTACTTTCTTACTTTATTGCAAAACAAGCAACTTGCTTTCAAAAGAAGAGCTAAAGAAGATTATTGAGGAGCTAAAAGAAAAAGATTATTATGAATTTACTGAAGAAATAAAAGAGATGTTATTAGAGTAGTTTATAAAGAAGATTTATATACGTTGGTTTCTTAAGTTTATTATGGTTAAAAAGATGGTGAAAAAAGAAGAGGTTGGAAATGGGTTTGGAATAGTTGGGTTGATACTGGCTCTGCTTGGATGGACAGAGCTAATCTTCATCTTATTTACAAATTATCCCTTCATTCGCTCATTATCTCCAAGCCTTTTGATTCTACCTCTTATAGGGATTGTTCTATGCATAATTCAGGGTACAAGAAAAAGTAACATCTCATCAACGTGGGGATTTATCTTAAGTATTATTCTTCTTTTTTTATTGTTCTGGTATTTTCTAGCAAGCAGATTTGTCTAATTTTTTAGCTTAAACCTGCAAACTTAATACTTTAGAAATTCCTTCTTGCATTGAAACTCCATATAAAGTTGAGGCTTCTGTTATCAATGCATCGTTATGAGTTATTATAAGATATTGCCCTGCTTTCATATGCTTTTTAAGAAGCGCTGCAAGGCGCTCGGAGTTTCTTTTATCTAAAGCAGCATCAATCTCATCAAAAATATAGAAGCAGTATGGGCGGTATTCTTGGATTGCAAAGATAAGCGCAAGGGCAATAAGAGTTTGCTCTCCTCCGCTTAAAGAAGTTACATCAAAATACTTGCCTTTTCCTACTTTAATCAAAATATCCAAGCCGCCTGCAAACAAATCCTCCTGATTTTCAGCTTCTAAAGTTGCCTCTCCTTTACTGCTTAGCTGGGAGAAATTGCGCGAGAAAAGCGCATTTATGTCACCAAGAGTTCTTTTGAATGCTTTCTTTTTCTTAGTGTCAATTTCATCTATAATTTTCATTATTTCCTGCTTTTCCTCTTCTAATTTATTGACTTTTTCAGCTATTGAATCATATTCTTTTTTCAGCCCCTCATAAACTTCTAGAGCCCTTAAATTAACGTTTCCTATGGTAAGTATTGTATTCTGAGTAGCTTGCAGTTTTTCCTGCAACTGTTCTATCGAAGCTTTTATTGTCTCAATACCTTCAAACTCCTTGAACTCTATTTCCAAACCTTCAAACTGGGCGCTTATTTCAGCTATTTTTATCTTGAAGTTATTAATATCATTTTCCTCTAATCTCAAATCGTTCTGTTTTTTCAGAACATCAGTCTCAAAGAATCTTATTTTATCCTGCGTGCTGTTTTTTTCCTCTATCATTCTCTTGAATTTGTGCTGCAAAATCTTTTCTTTCTCTTCCTTATCTTCTGCTTCTTTCTGCTTTTCTTCCAGCTCTTGTGCTATCTCTTCAATTCCCTGCTCCAATTCCTCTTTTTCCCTCAAGCTTTGCTTGACAATCAGCTTCATCCTGTCAAGCTCTCTCTGCTTTAAAGTAACTTCCATGCCTACGTTGACTTCTTCATGCCTTGCTAACTCATCCACTTCTAATTTCAAGGAATCATAATCTTCTTCTAGATTAGAAAATTGAGAGACTGCTTTTTCAAGGCTTGCTTTTTCTTTTTTTATTTTTTCCAGTTCCTCTGTTATTCTTTGGCTACTTTCCTGCAAGTTCCTAAGGTGCAACTTCCTTTCGCTTAAATCCTCCAGCTTTAAGAGGTCTTTCTGCCTTTTGTCAATTTCTTCACTTATTCTTTTTATATCCAGAAGATTATTTTCTTTTAGTTCCCATGCCTGATTCCTGGTTTTCTCTGCTCCTTCAATTTCCTTCTTTAAAACCGAAATTTTTTCATTGGATTCTGTATCAATATGATTAATATGCTCGGAAGTTATTTTGGTCTTGCATAACGGGCATATGTCAATATCAGCTACCTGTTTTTTAATTTTTTCCAGCTCTTCTATCTGCCTTAAAGAAGAGGCAATCAGCTTTTCTGTCTCTAAAATAGCCTTTTCGCCATCATTCTGTAGCTTTCTTTTTTCTTCCAGCTCTTTTTTAAGCTGCAGCAAGGAAGAGTTATATTTTTCAGGGCTGTCTTTAAAATGAAGCCCTAATTCCAATTCTTTGAGCCTTTCTAACACTGAATCTGACTCGCTTTCGGTTCTTGCTAGTTCCCTAGTTTTATCTTCAATTCTCTGCTCAACAAGCCTAAGATTGGAGCGATAAGAATAGAATTTTTTTCTTTTCTCTTCTATGCTTTCTAACTGCTCTTTCTTTTTCTCAAAATCTACCTTCCTGCTTTTTCCTTTGCTTTTAAGCATTTCTTTTATTTCTTCTTCAGAATTAGCTATGTTTTTTTCAAGCTCGCTCTTTCTGTTTTCTAACGCAGAAATCTGGTTTTGGAAGTTTTCCTTTCTTACTTCTAATCCAGCTATCCTGGCTTTTAATTCTGCAACCTGATTCTGCAGAGTATCCTGCTCAACTCCCGAGGACTCCTGCATCTTACCATTCATTTCCTCAACTTTGCTGGTTAGATTTTTTATCTCCCCCTGAACTTTGGATATGGCTGCTTTAATTTTTTCTATAGTGCTATATCTTTTATCTATTTCTTCCTGTATCTTTTCCCTTTCTTTATCCTTATCATCTAATTTTCTTTTTAGAATAGAAGCTTTGCACCTTTTTACTGTCTCTTCTAATTTCTTGAATTTTAATGCCTGCTGCCTTTCCTGCTCCAGATTTTTCATGTAGGAAGTTCTTTCCCTTAGAACAGCTGAGACTTCCTTAAGCTTATTATCAGTACGTTCCAACTCTTTTATAGATTTTTCTTTCCTTATTTCGTATACTGAAATTCCTGCTACTTCTTCAATAACTTTTCTCCTGTCTTCTCCGTGCATTTTTACAAAATCAGATATTTCTCCCTGTAAAACTATGTTAAATCCGTGAGGGTCAATTCCTGCTTGGGCAAGCAGCTCAAGAATTTCCTGGCGTGTTTTAACTTGATTGTTTATCTTGTAAATACTTTGCCCGTTTCTCCTGACCATCCTTTTTAGTTCTATTTCCTGGTCTGGCAGGGAAAAAGTTTTGTCAGAATTATCAAAAACCATTGAAACAGAAGCTTCATTTGCAGGCTTTGCTTCTTTAGTTCCTGCAAAAATAAGATTGGAAGCTTTTGCAGCTCTCATAGATTTTATTGATAATCTTCCAAGGACAAAACAGATTGCATCTGTTACATTACTTTTTCCTGAACCATTGGGTCCCACAATTACGTTCATACTTCTATCTACTAATATTTCAGTTTCCCGTGCAAAACTTTTAAATCCGTGTATAACCAGCTTTTTTATGTTAGGCATTTGTAACCAATTCGGACTTTGAGTTTTATGCTACAAAACATAACTTAACTCAAAATCCTTACCTCCGAACATGAAATTATACAGGAAAAGGGGGTTTTTAAGGATTATTGATTAAAAAATTTAACAGAAATTTTTAGTGAGATGTGGTAAAATGAAGAATGAAATACTATAAAAGACCTCTTATTCTATCAAGAAAATAACTTAAATTTTTCTTGACAATACCCATAAAAGAGAGAGATTTAAGCTCTACGGATAAGCAATCCTTATATTTCAGCATCCCGCCATATCCCCATACAAGCTCGGTGGCTCCTACGTTCTCAACATGGCCTAAATCCCCTTTATCTCTGGCCTCTTTTATTACTTCGCATATGTTGGTTTCATTAATTTTCGAAATATAATCGGAATGCATATAGATTTCAATATCTGCTTCTGCTAGTTTTTCCTCGATTTTTCCATTATTCAAGAAATAAATTTTATCCCAAATCCTGCAATCTCCATTAAAATGATAAAAATTAAAGGAGATTTTCCCATTTTTGGGCACATCCTTTATAAACGATTGGTTTGAAAGCAATATTTGCGCTGCTTTAAAGTCTGGCCGTGAGTAATCGTCATTTAAATTTCTACAGTTCTCTTCGTTAAGAGCAGAATAATCTATGGCTACAGCAGAGGCGCCTGAGGAAGAACTGCCGCTGTCAGACTGAATATAATTTTGAGATAAAGTGCCCATGGAGTTAGAAGACTTAGTAGAACCATCGTAATTTCTCATTGGCCCTTCCATAAGATAGAGATAATAGGCACCAGCCAGCATTAGGGCTGTAGCTGCAATTACTAAGACAACAAGAAGTATGCCTATCGTTCCCCTTTTGCTTTTCATAGCTAGTCTAAAAGAATTAATTTTATAAATCTTCCCAAGAACCAAAACATCCCAGGATGCTCTGTTATTTTAGATATATTTATAAAGATAAATTGCCTGCCTTCATGATTAAAAAGAGGCAAAAATGGAACAATTACATCCTGGAGCAAGATGGTTATTTAGAGTAAACGGGTGGGGAATGGCTATTTTCTTAGGATTTTTCTTGGGATGGTTCATATTCCCGTTATTTTTTGCTATATTCGCTTTATCTCCATCAGTGGGCGGGGCTATTTTAGCTTTTTTTCTTGGAATTATATTTGTTATAGCTTTTGTAGTTATTTTCGCTGAGATTTACGCAAGGCTTGCATATAATAACTGGCAGTTTGAATTTACACCAGAGAGCTTAAGATTAGAGAGAGGAATAATCTGGAAACGATATTCTAATGTTCCTTATGAAAGAATCCAAAACGTAGATATAACAAGAGGGATTATTGCAAGAGCCTGCGGGTTTTCTTCTGTAAATATACAGACTGCCGGATACTCTTACAGCACAAGAGGGATGCCAATTTCTGAAGGTTATATTCCTGCAGTAGACGCGCAAAGAGCAGAGGAGATAAGGGCCTTTGTGCTAAAAAAAATAGGCAATAGAAACAAGCAAGGGCTTTAAAAATCTCCGAATTTTTTCGTACAGGAACATAACTTTTAGACTATAATAATTTTTTTAATAGCTAATTTAATATCCTTTTATGGGAAGAGAAACCAGCTCTGCTTCTGACAGTTATCTTGAGGAATTAGAAAGAAGAAGAGAGAGAAAGCGCGCATTAAACTCGTGTTATATGAATCCAGGTAAGATTGGAGATTGCCTAGAAGATGGATTAATCACTCCGGAGGAAGCAAAAGAAGTAAGAAGAAGTTATCTTTTTGATAGTTCATTCATAGGAGATTATCCGTTACGATTAGATGCTGCACTCAGAAGTGGAGACATTAATGATTGGGAATATTGTGAATGGCTTAAAAAATATCATCTTAAGAGGAATCAAGTAAAAGGTGAAAGAGATGGGATACTGGATTTTTGGGAGTTAGACCTAGACGTCCTAGTAAGAGATTATGACCAAGAGAATGATTGGGACTGGTTGGATTATGAAGAGCCTCCAGAAGAGAAAAAAGAAAGGCCTCCAGAATTTGACAGAATAGATTACAGGTCTCCTTATGAACTTTCTGAAATGAGGGATGATGAAATTAAAAAAGCTGCTTCTCTCTTTTACTTAATTGAAGAAAGAACTTCAGGACCTGATGGAATAGAACCTTTAGCATTTATTGAAGAATTAAGCTTAAATGGTTTTGGACTTCCAAAAAGCCTTGATAAAGTCCTTTCAGAATCAAGAAATCATGATGAATTTATGCATGGGCCCTTTGAAATGAGTAAATTAAGATTTACTAGATTTAGAAATAAAGTCAGAAGATACGCAGCTGGTTTTTGGTTTAATCTTTTTTTCAATCGCCCAGATATTTATGAAGAGTTATGGGAAAAAACTGAATCAAGAAGCAAGCACTTAGTAGTCCAATAATTTTTTCTGCTCGTTTTCTTTTTTATGGTTTTGAAAGGTTGACCAAGATTTCCTGAAAAGCCCGTCATTTTTAAATTCTTTGCTATGAGCTTTCATAAATTCGATAGTCATAGGGTCACTTGTGTAGCCAGAACCAAAGTCTTTTCCTATTTTTTCCTTTATTTTGGCAACTTCTTTTTCTCTTTGAGATTTTGCAAGTATTGAAGCAGCAGAGCAGGCAACATAATCTCTGTCTGCTTTGTGCTCACAAACGATATTAAGATTGTCCATAAAATGAACATATTTAATTACCTGATTTCTCCAAGCTTCCCGGTTGGGAGAAGGGCAGTCTATTATAATGCTTACAGGCTCGTTTATATTTTCAGTAAGCTTGTTTATTATTTCAGCTGCTTCCATTGCCTCAATTTTATTAAGGTTTGTTCCTCTTTTTATTCCTTCATCAATTTTATCTGGAAAGGAGAGAGTAACATGATAAGAAATTGCTTTTTTCCTTATTTCATCTGCAAGAAATTCTCTTTTTTTATCTGTTAATGTCTTGCTGTCTCTGACTCCTAGCTCCTTGAATTCTTTTTCCAAGCTCTTTGGTATTAAGCATCCCGCTAAAGCCATTGGACCGATTAATGGCCCGCGCCCCGCATCGTCGATACCTAATATAAGCTGATTCTCTTCGTTGATTTCTTGCATCAGAAAAAATAGATTGAGGAGTTTATAAGCTTTTAGAAGAGCTGCCTGCAATTTCTTTTTCCCTTAAGAATAAAGAGGCCCTATGAAGCGATTCAAAAGTTCCTGCGTCAGACCAGAATCCACTTACGAATCTTGCATCCATTTTTCCCCTTGATATATATGAGTTATTTACATCGGTTATTTCTAGTTCTCCCCTTCCAGAGGGCTTTAAAGTTTTGATTATATTAAAGACATCAGGATCATAAATATAAAGTCCGGTAACTGCATAATTTGTTTTAGGATTTGTTGGTTTTTCCACTATGTTCTTTACATTGTTTTTTTCATCAAGTTCTGCTACTCCAAATCTTTCTGGGTCCACCACTTTTTTCAAAAAAATTCTAGCCCCCTCTTTAAAAGAAAGCACATCTTCTTTAAAATTATCCTCGAAGATATTATCTCCAAGTACAACTGCGACAGACTCGCCGCTTGCAAAATTTTCTGCAAGAGCCAAGGCTTCTGCAATCCCCCCTTCTCTTTCCTGAATAGTATAATTAAATCTTAAATCAGAATCTTCCCCGCTTCCCAACAACTCTAAAAAATGCCCAACATGGGTCCTTCCAGAAACAATTAAAATTTCTTTTATCCCTATGTTTTTTAATGTTTCTATAGGATAGTAAATCATCGGTTTATTGTATACAGGAAGGAGATGCTTATTAGTAACTCTAGTTAAAGGCAACAGTCTTGTTCCTTTTCCTCCTGCTAGAATAACTCCTTTCATTTTTATTCGGAATAAGTTTTATATCTTGATAAACATTCTCTAACTGCAGCATGAATTTCAGGAAGTTCTATCCTCTCTCCCTTTAGGGCATCTGTATTTAAATAACAATTGGACCTTTTTCCTAAAGTCACCCTATTAAGCGCGTCTAAAGACATTAATTGGAATTCATGACTCGGGTCTACTATCTCTCTATACAATTCCATTATTTCGTAAGCAGAAATTGTTCCAGGATTAACTAAATTGAAAATTCCAGTTCCTTCTTTAGCAATAAGTTCCTTTATTGCATCTAACATATGCGGAACAGTTGTCATGGAGTTTTGTACATCGATAACTTGAGGATATTTTGCCAGCTTGTCTATAAGGTTTCTCTCATGAGGCCGGTCATCTATAGGCATTCTTATTCTAAGCTGCAAAATCTCACCTGGAAGCTGGGCTAATCCTTTTTCAGCTACTATCTTTGTGTTAGCATAATATTGGGGACCAAAAAAATTAGGCTCATCTGTTTCGCTAAATCCTTTTCCGCCATTATCTCCTTGATATATGCATCCGCTCCCTAAATGCACAAAATAGATGCCTCTTTCAGAACAAGCAGCTGCAAGATTCATGGCTGCAATAACATTCGATTTAAATGTTTCTAATCTATTAGTCTCACACCAATCTATATTCGGCCTTCCTGTTCTTCCAGCAGCATTTATTACAACGTCTGGACTCTGACTTTCTAAGAAGTCTTCTAAGGCTCTAGCATCTAGCAAATCTACCTTGGACCTTGGGGTGGCATCATATCCCAAATGCTCGGCTAATCTTTTTCCTAAAAATCCGGTTCCAAAAACAACTCCTTTCATTTTAAGTTAAGCTTTAATGGCTCCCACCATTCTTTATTTTCTTCGTACCACTTTATAAGTTTTTCTAATTCCAAATCCAAATCCTTGTGCTCGTATTTAAATCCTAGAGATTTTAATTTTTCCCCGGAAATAGAATATCTGAAATCGTGGCCTTTTCTATGCTCTATATGTTGAATCATGTCTTCTCCTAAATTAAAGTAGCTAAGAATTTTTTTAGTCATTTCTATATTTGTCTTCTCATTTTCTCCTGGAATATTATAAATCTCTCCTGGAGCTGCTTCTTGAGAAACATACCATATTGCCCTGCAATTATCTTTAACATGCAACCAATCTCTTACATTTAACCCTGGATTTTCATCGCTCCACATTAAAGGGACTTTTTTGCCTTGAATAAGGTTTGTTATGAATAAAGGCAGGAGCTTTTCTGGAAAGTGATATCTCCCATAATTATTTGCACTTCTAGTTATTACTACAGGAAGAGCATGAGTTTTAAAATAAGAAAGGGCAAGGAGCTCTGCAGAAGCTTTGCTTGAAGCATAAGGGCTTGCTGGAGCTAATTTGTCTCCCTCAGAAAAACTTCCCTCTTTAATGCTTCCATATACTTCATCTGTCGAGATCTGAACAAATCGTTTAACTGGATATTTTAAGGAAGCGTCCAGAAGATTAGCTGTTCCAAGAATATTTGTTCTCATAAAATCTTGCGAACTTTCTATGCTTCTGTCCACGTGGCTTTCTGCTGCAAAATTAAAAACAAAATCGGGATTTTCTTTTGAAAAAACATCATGAACAAAAGGTTTGTCTGCAATATCTCCTTTAATCAGGACATATCTAGAATCTTTATCTAACCCTAAATGTTCGATATTTTTTCCTTGACCTGCATAGGTTTGCTTATCCACATTTATTACTTCTATATCAGAATCCAAATCTTTTAACAGGTATTCTATAAAATTGCTTCCTATAAATCCGCATCCTCCTGTAATCAGTGCCTTCATTTTTATAGCAAAAAAAAATTATTTATAAGCTTTGACTATGAATAATAGATATTAGAAATTTATGAACCTATGACTAAGAACTCATAAGCTTTTTAAATTAAAAGGGTTTTAATAATCTATGCGGGGTGGAGAATACATTTTAAATTTGGATAAAGTTAATGAAAAAGAAAAAGGATACCTATTGGGCTTGTTTAAAGGAGATGGTTATTCTTTTCACAATAAAAAAGATAGACATTATAGTGTAGAATTTTATTTAAACTCTAAAAGAAATTTAGAGATAATAAAACAAGTTTGTCTTCTAATTAAAAAGCTAAATCTTAATCCCCTACTACTGAAAGACAAAAGATTTGAATGTATTAGGGTCAGAGTAAATTCAAAGAATTTTTTCAATTTTATAAATCAAGATTTTAATAAAAACTTTGAGAATGCTGACTTTTCAATAGGTTTTGTATCTGGGTTTTTAGATGCTGAAGGATATGTAAATAATAAAAAGAGCATGATTAATATTGTTAATACAAATCTTAGCCTAATGAGCTTTATCTCCAACATACTGAAAGAAAATGGCATTAAGAGTAAGATTTCGTTAAGAAAAAAATCAAGAAAAAACAAACAAAAAATATATATCTTGCACATTTCAGTTAAGTTTAAAAGCTTAAAGCATCTCTCAATTAAAGCGGGGAGCAATAGGCTCTAGCTATTTTATATAGCGGGGTAGAAACATCTAAAAAATGTTGCCTAAAGAAGCCTGGAGTTCTCGCAAGGCCCATAACCTTGAGGTCGCGTGGTTCAAATCCCGCCCCCGCTACTTTTAATATTCTTTTAGGACTATCCATATTAGTTAAAATGGCTAAATAAGCTTTATTTGTTGTCACTAGTGAGAAATAACACATAGAAAGCTTTAAATAGTTTTAAAACATAGGAAATTTATCTAAAATCAAAAAGTCGCTGAGTTTTTTTGCGACTTTAGGATGCTCAGAAATGCTTTTAGCATTTCTGACATAAAGGTAAAATATTCTTAAAAATGGAAAAACCTCAAAGAATTGATGCTAGAGCCCTTAAAAAGGGCATTAGCAGAAGGGCAGTTTTAAAAGATATTGCTTTAGCAGTCGGCTTAGGGAGTTTAGTTGGAACAAGTGCTCATGTGGGGCTAGGCTACCTTGGACAGAGATTTGAAGATATTCTAGTTGATGCTGACAAGCAGGTTAAAGAATTAGCCATTGATATAAGGGCATTATCAGGATACCTTGAAAGAAAAATGGCTCAGGAAACTAGAGAGCTTAAGGAAAGTTATACTTCTGGAAAATTAAGTATGTATGAAGAATTGGGCATTGCAACGCCTCAAGAGTTATCAGAATTAGAAAGCATAATTAAAACAAGCGAGGCTTTTGAAGCAGAATATGGATTTGTGGAAAGGCTTAAGATTTTCAAAGATAGGGTAACCAGAAAACTATCCAGCGTGGATTCTGCAAGCGAGAGCGTGCAGCCAGGATTTATGAAAAGGGTAAATGATTCTTCAAGAAAGCTTTTTGGCATGAAAACAGGAGAAGAGGGAGCAAGAGAACAAGAGGCTAGAAGAAAGAGATTAGATGCACTCTGCGGGGTTTATGATACTAATGAAGATAATAGAGTAGCTGAAACTGAGGTCTTAAAGAGAATAAATAACTATCTAGAAAATGGCGAGATTCCAAAAGAAGAAAAAGAGCTTTACGAATTTCTTAGAGGAGAGTACCAGAAAGAAGGCTCAAAAGAGCATTTAAGAGATTTTATAAGAAATTATGAAACTTATGGCAAAAGAAAAGAGCTTTTGACTAATCTAAGGGACTCTCTTAATGCAGCCGAAGAAGTTTATCAAAAAATACAGGAAAACAGAAAGTATGTTTCTGACCTCCAAGGAATACTAAAAAAAGGCATTGAATTAAAAACAAGGATAAGAGAGCAGAGCCCAAAAGAGTTTGGGGCGTATGAAGAGCAGATTCAAGCAAAAGTTGGAGAGTTAAGGGCTGGCGTAGATGGGATAATCCAAGAGCTTGAAAGCAAAGGGTATGAGATAGATACACGAGAAGAGGCAATTGAGAGAGGAACATCCTTAAGTCCTTACTTAAGAAGATTCAGCGATGTATGGAATCCTGTTAGAATTGTTGGAGGAGTTGTTGCTGGAGGGGCAGCTGCTCTGGGAGCATTCTATGCCAGAAATAGGGGCAGGGAATCAAGGGCTTATAAAAGAGCCTTGAATGTGGCGGTTGAAAGTAACAACCAGGCTGTTGATGCATATGACTCACTAGCTGAGCAACAGCAAGATTTAAAAGAATAAATGAATATATGAAAACATGAAAATCAAAGATTGTATCTTAATTGAAGCATTCAAATGCAAGGAAGATGAAAGCATCATAGAAGTAGCTAAAAAGCTAAGGAAAATAACTTTGAGGCATATTTTTGTTGTGGACAATAAAGAATTTCCTACTGGAATAATTTCAGTTGTGGATATGAACAACAGAGTAATTGCTGAGGGCAAAAATCCCAAGGACTTAAAAGCTAAAGATATCATGTCCAGGCCAATAGAAGTTTATGATATTAACGAGACAGTAGAGGAAGCTTACAAGAAAATGGCTGAAAAGAAAAGAGTAATGGGAGCAGTCGTAAAAGACAGCAAGATGATTGGAATAGTAACAATACATCAATTATTAAAGGGAATGGAGAAGAAAAATGAATAGGGACAAATTTGTCGAAGGATATCTTGAAAGAATGATTACTAAAGATAAAGATATTCGAAAAAGGTTTGAAAGCTCCACTGAAGAAGAGAGTATACATTTAAGGGAAAACTTAAGGGATGCTTTAAGCCATTCTTACGATGTTTATGCCAAAGAATATTTTGATGGAGGTATTGGAAGTTATGTTTCTACATTTCTAAGGTGGACTGGAGCAGGCGCAGATATAGCGGGCTCTTATTTATTTTTCGCAATGGGCGGAGCAGGATTTGGAATAAAAGGGATTGGATTAGTGGAGAAATCGCTTGCAGATTTAATTGACAGCAGGCACTGGGCAAAGCATGCCAAAAAATTAGGATTAACAGAAAGATTATCTGATGATGCAAAAATTTCAGCAGAGTTAATTGCAGAAAGAGCATCTGCTTATTATCTCCCTTTTGCAGGGGTTGCGGACTTACTTAGGGGAAGAAGCAAGTATGATAAAAAAGTTGTTGCAAAGACTCTTCAATATGCCAAGAATAACTTCCTGGATTATGCTAAGAGAGTAGAAGCAGAGGAAGAAGCTGTTGAAAAAGAGCCTAAAATAATACCTCTCGATAATTTCAGAAATCCTGACTATACAGAAGAAGCAACAGAACCTGCAACAATTGAGTTAGGCCAATATAGAGCAAAAGGCAAAAGAAAAGCTGGATAAAAAAGTAGTTTTCTTATATAAAGCTTATAAATTAGTCTATTCTTTAATTTTTAATGGCTTTGGTTGAATCATTTTCAGGAATTAGAGGCGTTTATGGCGATGAGCTTACAAAAGAGATAACTGCAAAATATGCCCTGGCTTATATATGTCTGTTGAAGAAAAATAATCCTAATAAAGAAAATAAAAGCCTTAAGATTGTTATTGGGAGAGATACAAGAAAATCAGGTGAAGAATTACTAAAGATTTTTGTTGATAATTTGAATTGTGAAATTATTAATGTTGGCATAATGCCTACTCCTGTAATTGAAAACGCAGTAAGGGCATTTAATGCAGATGGCGGAATTATTATAACTGCTTCGCATAACGAGCCTAATTTTAATGGATTTAAATTCTTAGATAAAGATGGGGCAGTTTTAAGGCCAGAAGATATTGATTTTGTAATAAATCAAGTCAAGCTTATTAAAAATATTTCTCAAGAAAATAAAAATGCAAAAGTTATCAATAAAGAAAAAGAAGCATTAGAAGAATATAAAAAAATTTTAAAAGATATTTTAAAAATAGATAAGATTGATTCTGGAGTTAAAGTTATTGTGGACCCCAATGGAGGAAGCGGGATTGTTGCAAAAGAGATATTTGATGAATTTGGAATAAATGCGCATTATATTAACATGGATGCTGGAGAGTTTAAAAGATTAATAGAGCCAAAAGAAGAATCCTTAAGGTACCTTGAAAAATATATTAAAGAACAAAATGCAGACTTTGCAATTGGATTTGACTGCGATGCAGATAGGGTCGAGATTTTACTGGATAATGGGGAATTGGTTTCTGGAAACCACCTTCTTGCATTAATTGCAGAAGAAATACTTTCTGGAAATACAGGCAGGGGAGAAAAAGTTGTTGCAAATGATGCTACCAGCTATGTTGTAAAAGAAATTGCTGAAAAATATGGTGCAGAGTTTAAAGAAGTCGAGGTTGGCGAGATAAATGTTGTTGATGAAATGCTTGCAGTTAATTCCCCAGTAGGAGGAGAGGGCTCTAATGGCGGAGTTATTATCCTACCTTCAAGATGCAGAGATGGTATATTGACAATCTTATTCCTGCTGAAACTAATGTCCAGAAAAGGGAAGTCACTAAAAGAGCTTATTGAAGAACTTCCTAAATATTACTATATAAAAGAAAAAATAAAGCTAAAAGAAGATTTTGCTGAATTAAAAAACAAGGTAAAGGAGCACTATCTTAACAGGAAATTTCAGATACTTGAGACTGGCGATGAAACCGGGGGATTAAAAGCAATAAAAAACAATTCTTGGGTTTGGTTTCGGCAGTCAAAAACAGAAGATAAAGTTTTAAGGATTATTGCAGATTCAAAAAACGAAAATACTGCTGAAGAACTTTTAAATGAAGCAAAAAACCTATTGATTAACTAATATTAACTCTAACTTTTTTAGAAATATCAAAGCCTTTCATTTCAAGATTAGCTGTCACATACCATTCTATTCTTGAAGTTGTTCCTGAAAGAAGCTGTGCTGATTTTATCAAGGTATCTGCTACCTGGTTGCCTGTTGAATATTTATTTATATCTGTTGGAACAAGAAGCTGGAACTGGTAGGTTTTTTCTCCAGGAAGATATTGTTTTTCTCCATCAACCGGCTTCTTGAAATTATAAATCGTGTTTGAGGAATCATTTCTTTCATTGGATTTTCTATTGTAACTGGAAGTTTCACGTGTTCCAATCAAGCCTACATTTAATGCAGTCGCCTCAACTGGCTTTTTTAATTTTAATATAAGAGCACCTGTAATTGTTTCACCTGGAGAAAAATCAAATTTATCCAGGTTGATTGTTATTTTTCCTTTCATTTTTGTAAGAATAATTAATACGACTACAATTACAATTATAAGAAGAACCAATCCTAAAATAATTAAGCCTACGCTTACCATTTTATAAACTACCACTCTTTTTTCTATGTCAAAAAATTCCTAAAGGAATTTTAGGATGCTCAGAAATGCGAAAATAACTGAGCATTTCTGACATAACAAAAAGGTTTATATTATTTAAATGTTATGTTAAAGGATGTCAGGTCCAGGTGAAGGAAAGAAATTGTTAGGAAAAGCAAATGTTTATTTGCATGAAAAAGGCAAAAGCAATGCAAGAATAACTCATGTAGATATTGAGCTTCCTGCTTTAAACGAGATAATAAAACCTGGAGAAGCCAGTTATGTTCAGGCAAAAGAAGGCGGAGTTTTTATTGGATTAAAAAAAGAAATGATACAGAGAATTGAAAATTCTCTGTCCCATTCAAATTCAAAGAATTTGAAGGTTGAAAGAGCTGAGAAAATATTAGAAGAAGATAAAGAAGAAAAGGAAAATTGAAAAAGATGCAGTATCTCCGCACAGAGATAATTAATACTAATTCTTCACTATAGAATTAAAAGAAAAATAGAAAACCCATAGATTGCTCTATGGGTTTATGTCATTGATAAAGAAGTTTATTGAATCTACTATAAATACTTTAGGGAAGCTTAGAATAAAGGTAAGTGAGGCTCTAAGCTCAATAATTGAAGCAGGAAGAACAAACAGCTATGTAGAAACTTATAGCAATAAAGCTGATACAGTTCATAGGCATATAAAAGAGAATTCTGAAAAAGATATCAAGAGAGCATTTGAATTTAATACTAGAAAAGCGATTAGAAGAATGGGCTTAGGGAGAGTTGTTCTAGCAATTGATGGGACGGAAGAGCTTTATTTTGGAAAGAAAGGCGGGTTGAATGTAAGACAAATAAAGCATGAAAGAGGAGCTGAAGAAGCCTT
>Ga0315277_10001877_pt1 | contig 29645 bp, 24 predicted proteins | sample YL17G05_15_MG_FD_203695 | JGI IMG/M metagenome (GOLD analysis project Ga0315277, IMG submission 203695) | Sediment microbial communities from Yellowstone Lake, YNP, Wyoming, USA - YL17G05_15 | ecosystem: Environmental > Aquatic > Freshwater > Lake > Sediment | place: USA: Wyoming | collected... | reverse complement strand
TCTCCACATTTGCAAGAAAAATCTCCACACAGACGACAGGGAATTTCGAAGATTCATTCATCATGATTGATTCCATTGGATTCATCGAGGACCTCAGCCCTCTGCTGCTAAGCGCCTTCCACACCACATTGAACGAACTGGCAAATTCCGACCTTGTTCTCCTCTTCGTGGATGGTAGCGATGACCTTGCTACAGTGATTCGAAAAGTCACGGCCTCTCATGAGATCATGAATAAGGAGATCCACGGCGTTCCCATCCTGATTTGCATCAACAAAGTGGACCTTGCAACCCGTGAACATTTGGACAAGGTGCTCGCGGAGACTCGCAAGATATTCGAAAGAGATGAAATAATCGAAATAAGCTCGAAGACAGGAGCTAACCTGCCAAACCTCTTGCAGAGAATCTCTGAGAAGTTAGCGCCTACGGTCCCAGCAACGTAATCTCTCCAGCGTGACCACGTGTAAAAGCGCCAGGCTGCTAAGTCATATATTGATTCGCACCGCTTTGAGTTGAGCAGGGGGAATGAAGAATGAGCGCACTTTGCGACAAGATTCTTGCCCTGGACAAGAGGATTGGATTCGCAATGGTCGCGAACCTTGACGGGGAGATCCTTGAGTCAAGGATGCTTGGGACACCACTAATGTCGAAAGAAGCCGTGGCTGGTTTCGCGGGATCATGGGCGGCAATTATCCAGGGAATCGCTCTTCAGATGGAGAGGTATTTCGGAAGGTCAGAGATCGTCTCGCTTGGCTATGAGAAACTCAATGTCCACGGATTCAAGGTACAGGATAGAATCGTCGTGATTACGACTAGGAAAGACGTCCCCGTCGAAATCGTTCTCAGCATCAAGAAGGCCGCAGAAAAAGAGGACGCATAGGCATCTCTCTTGTCGCGTGTGCACCGGATTGCCCACCATCACAGATACGAGAGCGACCGTTGTTCTGTGCGCGCCCGCCAAGAGACCTGACGATGAGCCCTCCTCCCGACGGTCGCCAAAATCGTGCAGATAAGGTAAGCGATACGACTTACGCCAAGGCATATGTGTAACTTTCAGTCCAGTAGCGTCAAAACGACGCTACTGCGGGATTATCTTGAGACTGTTTGAGTTTGACTCCACAGACGTAGCTTACACAGCGGTATTCTCTGCTATGCTAGGCGTCATTGAGGCAGCGATCTACAGCACAGTCTATCCCACTCTGCCGCCCATAGTCATCGCCTCGTTCGTGACTTGTTTCTTCTTTGCTGTCACTCTAGCTTTCTGTCGGAAGCAATGGGTCATCGGAATAGTTGCCTTTCTCGTAACTGCTTTGGTCAGAGGTCTTGTGTTGCCAGGGCAATTCATGATACCGGCTTACGGCCTTCTGTTCCAGGCGGCCAAGGGCCAGAAGTGGTGGGCTGGCGGAGCGGCGGGCTTTGCAGGGTCGGCCCTGCACGTTCTGTACGGCGTTCTCCTAGCTCCTTTGATATTCTCGGTTGCGCCGGCCACGACAATCGTCTCTTTTGCGAAGCCCTACACCGGAAGTATTGAATCCGCCCTCGCAATCTGCATCGCGATCTTCGGTATTTTCGGAATGCTGGCCGCAGAGATTGGGCGTCGGATAGGGATGCGCATTCGCGGAAAGATGAATCACGTACGGTGATTCCAAGATGAATTTTCTCGACAAACCTTGAAATGCTTAGGACAGGCTCTGAAAAGGAGAAGGGCTTTTCAGCCTCATTCTCCACTCTTGCACTCAAGGTCAGTTGCTGATGTCACGGATAAGCGTGAAGGCATCGCTCTTCTACTCCATGTTGGCTCTAGGCTTTCTCACTCTCGTGACGGGGTTCGTGCTCTACATCTGGCCACATGGACAGCGGGCAGGCAGACTGATCTTCTTTGGAATCGACAAGACCGCCTGGGCGGAATGGCACACATACATCTCACTTGCCGCCATAGCGTTGATCGTTGTACACATGCTAGAGAATAGGAAGTGCGTGGACGTCTACGTCAAGACCACACTAGGAAAAGCCTGAGCAACTGAACCGTCGTCGCTATCCCTGGTGAGGTCGCCCGGGTTTGAACCGGGATGATGAGAGGCATTCTTCGTTGTCGCGGACCAAGGCGTTCGCGCGGAACAAAGAAGAACAAATGCAGCGGCTCATCCAAGCGCCGGTCTAGCACCCCGATCCGTGCGCGGTACCTGCTTTCTTTTCCTATCTATCAACGGCGACGAAAACTTCCTCTCCTCGTAATGGTTCGCTACGCGCCTGCTGTTGATATTGGCGAGCCTACTGTATGTGGAGCGGTAGATCCGAATGAGGAAATGGGACTATGTGTTGATTGGAACCCTAGTGGTGTTAATTGCGATAGGAGTAATATTGATGATTGGTGGCCAAATCTTTGGAGAAAGGACCACCAGCGTCACGAGCGCTATAGGGCTAGTGGGCATATTTGTCATGCTCTTCGCAAGCAGAAAAGCTGCTGCTCGGAAAGCTAGAAAATGAAGTACCCCCGTCGGGTATTTCGCGTGTGAGCACCAAGAGACTCGCATAGAATGCTCCCAGACGACTGCTGGACGAATAAGGAAAACTGCCCCGTGGCGATGAATCGGGATGGCATTGCTGGAACGCTCAGCCTGAGGATTAATGCTTCTTTCTCAGCCGTCTCAGGACAGGCTCACTACTGAGTTCCCTGATCGCGTCTGAAGCGATCCATCGGGCGACATTTGAATCGATTCGCAGGATCTCCTTAGCAGTCCTCATGGCAGCCTTGTTCAGGTTCGGGTTTCTTTTCCCGATGTTCCTCAACGCCCAGTTCACAGCCTTCTTCACGAAATTGCGCTCATCCGTCGCTCCCCGTTTCACCACGGGAAGCAGCTTGATGAATTGGGCGTCTCTTGCGTCCTTGTCATGCCACGCCAAGCAGGCTAATAGAGCATAAGCGGTCCTTTTGGTGAATTCCTCTTCTCGCTTGGACCAGTCCGTGACCTTCTTCCAAGCGAAGGGGCTCTTCTCGAAGAGGTTCTGGCACACCTGATCACATACGTCCCAAGAATTGATGCCCTTCACCCAATCCTCCATCTGAGCCTCCGACAACTTGTCAGGCTCATCAACCATCGCCGCCAAGATTCTCGCTTCAGGTATACCCGTCTCCCACAGCTGAATCGCGAGTTTGTGATCCTTTCCTAGTTCCTTCGACATCTTTCGTATGTCAGGGATCGATACACCCAATCTCCTCTCGGTGGCCATCCCGAACCGGGCCATTCCTTCCAGCTGATCAGGTCTGGCCTTGGCCTCCAGCCTCTTGAGGACCTCCTCCACGGAAACCATTTCCAATCTTTCCTTCTGATCACTTCTGAGGATTCGTTGGCCTTATCTTGCTTGTCTTTGAAATGATCACGGGAGATGAAAGCTCGGTCCGTGTTGCGAGTATTTGGAAAAGCTAGCTCTCCGCTTCTTATACGGTCGGCTGGTGCACATGCGCACCAAGAGACGCACACACCAATCGTAGATGGTGACAACTGGTTCATCCAGCCTAGGGATTGTCTCTAGCGTCTCTTTCTCGGGATCTGCGCAAGCGCTGAGATCAAGGTTGTGGCGATGACGACTGTTCCTGCAATTGGGTAGATGAGCGCTCTCGCAGCACCGGTGGAAAACGCCTCACGTGCAATGATAAAACTGAATTCTCCACGTGGAGTCATTCCAATCGCAACCTCATTTGCGTCTTGCCGTCTCGCCGACAGAATCGTCCCCAAGTAGGAGCCTGAGTATTTTCCGATCAATGCCAACCCAAGAACAGGCAAGACAACGCTGGCGTTGAGGAATTGTGACGGATCGACAAGCATGCCCATCGAAACGAAGAAGATAACAAGGAACAGATCGCGAATTGGGCGTATCTTGTCATGCACAAACTTTGCCCGTTTTCCACGAATGGTGAGCCCCATCAGAAATGCACCTGTCGCAGCAGAGAACCCTAGCAGGGAGGACAAGACTGCCATAGCAAACCCGAGACTTATCGACAGAAGGAATCCCGCCTCATCCAAATCCAGATCAAGCTGACTAATCCTATCGATCACGCGGGGAGCTATGTAGACTCCCAAGATGAATATGAGAGCAATCAACAGAATGCCGCGCATGGCCCACGCACCCATCTCCGACCATACTCTGGAGCCACCTGACGCGAGACTTGGCAGGAGGGACAAAACGATGACTGCGAGTATGTCCTCGATGATCAACGCGCTCATGATCATACGTACATAGCTCTCGGTGGCGGCTCCGCGTTCGTAGAGCATCTTCGCCACGAGAGCGGTACTACTGACACCGGTAACCCAAGCGAGAAGGATACTTTCGAGAAACGACCATCCTAGCAGGAAACCGGCAAGCAGTCCCGCAGCGAAAGAAATGGAAATCTCCGTAAGTGAGAAGACAAGGACTCTTGCTTTCATAGTCATAAGTTCAGTGGGGTCAAGTTCGAGTCCGATGATGAATAGAAGCAGGACGATGCCGATCTCTGCCATTCCTTCGATGGTAGTGAGATTCGTTACGAGTCTGAATGCGTATGGTCCAATGATCATGCCCGCAATGAGCTGCCCTAGTGCTGCGGGGAGGCGAAGTGCCCAGGCAACCAGGCTCAGTGCTAGAGCCGAACCCGCAATGATTCCCAGCTCAACTAGAAGCGACATGTCCGTGGGCAAGGCTGGCAGAGACCAATGGTACTCCATGTTACTTGAAGCTTGAGCTCCTGAGCCGAACAGATGACATCTCTATCTCCAAAGGGAAGGGGAAGACAGAGTTCTGGGAGGTTTCAACTGGTTGTGTTGGAGTATGGTCGCGTCGTCGCCCATGGTGAGGGTGAGTTGCCTGATGCGGGCGCGTGATTTGAACCGTCGTCCGTCGTCGTACGCCATCGTTTGAGTTATTCTATGTGCGCACCATGGGATCCCACACGCATTAGTGGCCGTGAGATCATTCCATCTTCTCGCCATGTCTCACTTCCTCCGCTCCCTCCACAGCCGAGCCGCTGCATAGTCTAGGGCATCCCTTTAGGCAATTCGGTCTCGCAGGCTAACTTCACTGGAATCGGTTCAATGATTTGCAGGTTCCACTGAATCTCTCATTCAATTCCTCAAGACCTTCTGTGAAATGGTTAGACGGTGGAGCAGGTCCAATTCTTCAGGTACCAATGTGACGGCACTCCGGAAACGCTCCTTGAAATGACAGGACATCGTCACTACTCCTGGCCGGTACCGTCGAGGAAGCCAAGAACCTCGTGGAGCACGGCTTCGAATACGTAACGGATGTGGACGGCATGAAGCTGTTTAGAATTCTAAAGTGAACATCCCTGATTGCGCTTAGGGTTCAAATTCGACCGCCCGCACAAGCTACTCACACACAAAACCAGATAGATGTGGCGTGCCCGCAAACGAACAAGACTTAAGAAAGGTCCGGTCAAACCATACTGCAACTGCTCCTGATTCAGAGTTTAATCGGTCGCAGGAAGGGTGAGATCTTGACGGCTCGTACATTTTGGGCGTGGAGACCTACTGTCTTGCTCGTTCTGATGCTAACGCCTCTGATTGTTGGAGCCCCCCTTACTCTATCAGCTTACGCTTTTGATGCAACTTCTGCGCTCACAGAGTGGACAATTCCAACTCCCGATAGCCAACCGACTGGCTTGGCATTGGATCCGTCCGGGAAATGCTGCTGGTTCGTGGAATCACGTGGCAACAAGGTAGCTCATCTGGATCTATCAACCAATACATTCCGAGAATGGACAATTCCGACTCCCGACTCAAACCCGACAAGCCTGACGTTGATAATGATATCGGGATCGATAGCTGTTTTCGGCGTCGAGTCGGCCAAGCACAATGTGTTCCTTTTCTTTCCCGATACGGGCGCTTTCAGAGAGTACACGTTGCCAGAAGACATGGACCCCCAGTACATTTCAACTGAACCCGCGCCTTCGGGGACTGTCATCACAGCATGGTTCACTGCACAGAAGGGAAGTTCAGTAGGCGAAATCATCTATGACCCAAATTCGCGTGTAGCGAGACTGTATCAGCTGACACTCCCGCCGGCTGCAGGTGTCGGAGCGAAGGGCGTCTACGCGCTTTCGGAAACGGTATGGTTCGCCGGTGCAACCGGTATCGTCAAGTGGGACATGCAGGCAAAGCAATTCACCACATGGTCCGTTCCATCGCATCCTTCGACTCAACCCGCTTTCGTTAACGTCGATGCTCTGGGCCAAGTCTGGTTTGCGTCAACAAGCCCCACGGGAGCCAGCAGCAACTACGTGGCTGTCCTACGAAGCGACAACACGTTCACCGAGTGGCAAGTCCCGACCGTTGGCGCTGATGTCCGAGCGCTCAGCATCAATCCGCGAACCCAGAACCCTTGGATTGCGGAATCCGGGCAAGACAAGATTGCCAACCTTGACCCGTCAAGCGGTGGGATCGTCACTACATCGCGGCCGACCACCAATCGGTTTGATCCCATAGCGGGAGCGATCTTCACTCATGTGGCTGGCCCGGTTTTGCCATCAACTGTGACAGTCGCTCCAGAGACCAGCGTACCATCCATGTCGAGCGGGGAGCAGTTCACTGAGTGGACGTTGGCGAGCGGAAGCCGGCCAGTTGACGTGAAACTCGACGACTCAGGTGACGCGTGGATACTCGAGTCTTCAAACAACAAAGTCGCAAGACTTTCGCTGAGGTCGGATTTCTTTGTGGAGTGCGATCCGTCATCACTGCTCTTTGTACAGGGCATCAACGGGACGAGCACATGTACTGTGAGCTCGATCGATGGTTTCACCTCAGCTGTCGAGCTTTCAGGCTCATGGTCGGGAACGGAACCGAGTGGTGTCGTCTACACGCTCCCAACTCCTCTTACTCCTCCGCCTGGTAGAGACGTAGCATCGACATTGATCATTTCGGCAGGTCCGATAGCCTCCACCGGAACGTTCACTTTTCAGGTAACTGGAAGAAGTGGCTCACTGACCCATGCTGCGAATCTGGCCGTCACGATCGCTTCCGGGGTGGCCGATTTCGCGATAATGGCCTCCCCAACAAGTCTATCCATTCCTCCTGGTGCGTCTGCAATATCGACCATCACGATCCAATCGCTTGGAGTGTTCTTTTCGCCAGTAGACCTCACGAGTTCCGGTCAACCAGACGGGATGACAGTAGTGCTCGGGACGACTCCAGTAACGCCGCCGATAGGCGGAACGGTATCGTCACCCGTCACAGTCACTCTCATAGGTGCACACACAGGGACTCACACAATCACTATTACCGGAGTCAGCGGCCCGCTGAGCCACAGCACGACAATCACAGTCGAGATTCCTGGCACCGGGCCATGCTTGATTGCTACCGCCACTTACGGGTCCGAACTTTCGGACGAAGTCCAGTTCCTGAGGAACTTCCGTGACAGATCGATCATGAAGACGATTGCGGGATCGAACTTCATGGTGGCTTTCAACGCGTTCTACTATTCGTTCAGCCCAACGGTTGCGCAATTCATTAGAGAACACCAGACCGTGAGAACAGTCATGAAGTTCGCTCTCTATCCTCTTATTGGAGTCTTGAGGATCGGAGCTGCAGTATTCGACCTCTTCCCAATGAATCATGAGGCGGGCGCAGTCGCATCCGGGCTTCTGGTAAGTTCACTCATAGGTCTAGTGTACTTAATCGTACCACTGACTGTCGTGCTTGTGTATTCTTCGAGGGCGCGTCGAATAGCTAGGAGGTCTCAAGTGCCCACCTTAGCGGTTCTATTCAGTGCCATTGCTGCCGTGGCTTTCACAACCGTTCTTGGCGCTCCCGCTGTTGTGACGATGGCCGCAACATCAACGATCGTCTTCGCAGGTCTGGCCGCCTCAGCTTTATTCGCCTCACAAGTGATGGTTGCTATCGCCGCCCAGACTCGAATCCGGAAAAGAATAGGTGGCTAGAAAGGCAGTTCGTGTTTGACATGTCAAGTGGGAAATTGTGCATCTAGAAGTGCTGTCGCAGCCTATGGGGATAACGAACAACTATTGTACGTAGCCCACAGGCTAGTGGCGAGAAAACCAGGGGCACGTTATCGAACAACTTCTTACGAAGCTTGAATTTCTGCACGTTGACTAGTGTCTCTCATTCGTGAAGCCACCCACGAATTGCCAAGATATCGACCGAGAGATGGTGGCTTCCATCGGTCTCTGAACGCTGACGAGACGCGCTTCGCTTTCAGATGCAATCGATGCCAGTATTTTGACAGAAACCACCTGACCAAGAGTAGAGCAAACACAGCCAGGAGCAGAATTGCGATGAAGTAGTAGGGCTCAGCGATGATCTCAAGAGACGCAGCCCCAGAGTTACCATAAGTATCTGCGGCCTCCACCGATAAGGTCCAAGCACCTAGTCTAACCAGGTCTCCCAGTGAGAACCTGTACCCGACAACCCATGCAGCAGCAGTCTTGTCGTAAGTGACACTGGCTTTCGCTATCGAGCCAGCGCTGCTCAACCATGCTCGAAGGGTGGCGTTCGTGACGGGTAATCCATCTGGATAGCTAGCCGTGACGTACGCGGTGATCGTGTCGAGCGGGACTTGGTAGTGGGTCGAGTTGAGGCTAACATTTACTTGGAGTGTAGCAGGCACTACAGTGAAGCTGTCGGTTTCGACGTTCTTTTCTGGGCCAGTATTTCCGTAACCGTCATCGAATGCGTTTGCAACCATCACAAATCTGTACTCTGCGTCGAGAGTAGCGTTTCTCTGGATCACGCGCTCAGCCACCCAGATCCCACTTGTGGGGTCAGAGGCCACAAGCGCGAGCTCGGCTCTCTTGAGCTGCCCCGCGTAGAACGCAACCGGCATGAGACCCTCTTTTATTGTAACGACTGGAGTCGAGTCAGGGTACAGTGTCACGAACTCCGCGGAAACCTTCTGTGTCCTCTCATAGGGGCCATGAAGCTGGCCGTGGACTGCCATGATCAGGATCACTGGCGTCACGGTGAATCTTGAGATCGAGACGAACTCTGCAGCTGGGTCATCCCGTGTCCCGGTGCCATGTACGAGGATTGAGTAGGATTCCGTCACCGCGTCGCGAGGTATCTTCCAGGTCACCTGGAAGGATCCGGTCTCGTCTGCGGCAACTGTCGTGTCGTACACTTGGGCACCCGAGGGGTTCTGGATGGTCACCTTCAAACTCACTTTGGGCAGGATCCCTCCTCCGTTCGTTTGAACGGTTTCCGTGCGCTGGTAGACGTATTTGCTGGTGCCCCAGATCCCATAATGCGCTCGAGCAACCGCGGAATCCACAGTGGTCAAGTCGGAAATGCTGACAAGGTAGGTTCCGAGAGGAGAAGTCGACTCGATCGGCAATGAAACGGTCGGGGGCGCCGTTACCGGAAGTATGGAGGGAATCTCTCCATTCTCCGTGGTCACAAAACTGATTCCAGTACTGCGCGTCAAGTTATCTAGGGAGCCTTGAAGCCAAACATGGTAGGTTTGCTTCGGCTCGTACCCTGCGCCTTGAAGCAGAACCTGCCTGTCTCGCGACGTATACAATGGCTTGTCCGTTAGCACATAGGGAATCGGCTGCGCAACGGCGAGGACCTGAAAACGAATGAAGATCATGATAACCAACAGCGCCAGAATCATCGCCGGACAGCGCTTCATTCGCCACCACTGAACCTAGCCAATCGCAGAACAAAGCAGATTCTGGTCGAGTAAATAACACATACGCACACGACAACGCAAACCGGCAACTCGCTCAGAGAGGGCTGTTATGGGATTCTTCCCCTGCCCCGTCAGGCGTCGTCGTTCAAGGCGTTATTTCTTGTGCGCGCGCACCAACGTGCGCGACGACGTATACGGTGGCTTATCGGTTACAAGAAAAGGGGTGTCTCCGCCATAGCCAAGACCGCAAAACCGAATGGGAAGCACGACAGTAACCAACAACACTGCCATCGCAGCCGACTTGGGTTTCACACACCCCGCCTGTTTTGCTTCTCTTCCCAGTACTCGTTGACCTACGTGTGAGCGATTGTGTCAGAAAATAGTCTGATTCGACTGCTATGGCCGATCAGGATCTTGAGGATCGGTAGCGCGATTATCGTCGTTAGACTGACCGCCATGACACTCGCCAAGTAGGCTTGCGGATCGATGAAGCCGCTGGCCAAGCCGATGCCTGCTATTATCAGCCCCACCTCTCCCCTCGGTATCATTCCGACACCCACAGTGAGGGCCTCCCGAGGAGAGAACTTGGTCAACAATAGAGCCCCTCCACATCCTACGACCTTCCCAATAACCGCAAGGGCTGTTATCAACAGACCTGGCACGAGGCTGATGACAAACGCTCTGGGATCTAAGAGCATACCTACCGAAACGAAGAATATGGGCACAAAGAAGAGAAAGATCGGCTGCATATTCCTGAGGATTTCTGGAGCCCTAATCATGTTCGAGAGAGCCAAGCCCACAGCGAAGGCACCTATGGCGGTTGACAAGCCTAATTGACTGGACCCAAATGAGCCGGCGAAACCCAGAGCCAGGATGACCAAGGTCAGAGACTCGGTCTCAGCCCTCATCTTGTCGAGGAATCTTGTGATCACCTAGACTCCGACGATCATGATGATGGCCCAGAAACTTGCCACTTTCGCGAGTACGGAAGCAAGGTCGATGACGTTGAACTCTCCGGCCAGAACGCTTAGAGTGAACGATAGAAGCACAATCGCCACTATGTCGTCTACAACTCCTGCGCCTAGGATGGTCGTTCCCTCCTTAGTCTTCAAGTGGTCTAGGTCACTGAGCATGCGTGCCGTGATGCCGATGCTTGTCGCGGTCAGGACTGTTCCCATGAAAAGCGCCTCGCCCGCCCCAAACCTAAGGTAGATCGATCCGTAGTACCCGAGAAGTAGTGGAAGGAGAGCCCCGAGAACACCGGCCATGATGGAGGGGAGCAAGTACTTTCTCAGCATGGCCATGTCCGTTTCGAGGCCGATGTAGAAGAGAAGGATGATTGCGCCGATTTCGGCAAATGTGACCAACGTGTCAGAGTATTCAACGAGCCTAGGACAAATGGTCCTACGATGATTCCAACGGCAAGTTCGCCCAAAGCCGCCGAGTATCTGAACCTTCTTGCTAGAGAGCCCCCGATGAATGCGGCGACTAGAAGAAAGACCAAGGCACGAACAAAGGCCTGTGCGACCACAACACATCAACAGCCTCATGCAGTTCTGGAGCGATTCGTGTATGGAATCCATATACATTCTGGACCGTGTACTTACGACCGCTTCCGTTTGGAAGTGGGAACCAGGAAGCCTCGTATGGTCTCAGGTAGGCGGTCGGGTTTCTTCAGAAGGTGCATGAGAGCATCTCGGTACATCTTTCTGATGATTTCTTCCCTGTTCTCATTCCTCTGTCTTGAGTGATTATGCGCGGCGTCTATGATCGCTGAATCTAGGGCCTTCGCGAAATCTTCGACGTCCCTAGTGGAGAGTTGTCGCGATTCCTTGCTTGCGATGCTTAGAGCGGAGACTATTCCAAGAGCTCTTTCGAGGCGGACTGGCATGAAGTATCTTTCAATCTCCAACGGCATGCCTCGTCCGTCGATCAGGTAGACAGCGGCCGTTGTCTCGTAGAACTTCTGGATTATGCCGTGCTCCTCTGCCTGCTTTCTGACTATTCTTATCAGTCCGGATTGTTTGAGGATCTTCAAGTGATGGCCTACCGAGGGATCCGACAGGCCCAACGCCTCGGCGAGTTTATTTTCTGTCATCGGGCGGTCTGCTAGCAGCCTTACTACCTCCCTACGCATCGGATCTACCAGAACTCGCGCCGTCTCGAGGTCCGTGATCACTTCGACGCCCTTCACTTTACTCGCCTCCCAAGGGGGCTCTTAGTCCTATCGCAACGATAAGATAGAATTAAGTGCTCCGACTCGAAAAGAGCGCGGAAGGGCAGATTGCCGGTGTTGTCTGGCGCAAGGGAAGGTAGCGCTGGGGTTACGGGTGATCTCTTTGCTGTCGTGATCGGAGGAGGAAAGGCGACTAGACTGCAACCGTACAGCGAGGAGATGCCCAAAGCTCTCATGGAGCTTGCGCCTGGAGTCACCATCATAGATTTCATCGTTAGCCAGCTCCAGGAGCTTGGAGTTAAGGACGTGGTTGTCGTAGCCCGGCCCGAACACTGCAGTGCTTTTGAGGCGCACCTTCGGGGTAGAGCTAGGGTCGTGGCCGTAGAGGGCGACGAGTTCGGCAACCTGCACACACTAGAAGCCGCACTCGAGGCAATCGGGCCTCGGCGTATTCTACTCACTATGTCGGACCATATCTTTGAGATTGATATTTTGAGGCGACTTGTTGAGGCAGATGATGGTAGCAAGCAGATCCTGCTCTGTCTCGATGCGCAGCCAGATCACCGCGACCTGCGGGAGGGCCTAAAGGTCCAAGTTTCCGTACAAGGTGTCTGCCACGTTGGCAAGACAATTCCTCCGCACAGCGGAGTCGACACAGGGCTGTTCGTCCTCTCACCTGATGTCCACGAGTCAGTTTTCATCTTGGACGCGGAGAAGGCGGGGAAGGGCACCCTGTCCGACTTGATCAACCACTCGGCGGAGAAGGGGGCGGTAGGATACGTGGAGGTGACTGGCAAGCTGTGGCTGGATATAGACACGCCAGACGACCTCTTGAAGGCCCGACGACTATACTGGGAGATTGTCCGCCGAGGCTTGTACAAGCCCACAGACGGGCCTGTCTCTCGTTGGCTGAACCGCCCTCTCTCCACCAGGCTTTCGGTCTTCCTCTTCAAGCACGCGTGTTGGGCGACACCCAATCTCCTGACAGTCGCCAGCTTCCTCCTCGCCATAGCTGCAGCTTGTCTATTCGTCCAAGCGCAACTCTGGGTCGGCGCTTTCCTAGTCCACCTCGCGTCGGTCCTGGACGGCGTGGACGGTGAGCTGGCGCGTCTGCGCTGTAGCGTAACCGCCTTCGGTAGCTTGCTGGACTCTCTTCTCGATCGACTGGCCGACATCTCGCTCGTACTGGCGCTTGGGTTTCTGCTTTCCCCGAGCCCCTTTCACTTCGGTCTAACCGGGTTAGCAGTCTTTGGCGTAGTCTTGGTTAGTTACGTCTCGCACCTCGCCGCGCAATACATAGACATCTCCACACTACGCGCCGGCTTCCCATGGGCGACACGGGATGTTAGATTACTTAGCACAACTCTTGGCGGCCTAGCCCTCCAACCTACCTTGCCCCTCGTCTTTTGCGCGGCAGCTCCTCTACTCTTCGCTGTCAGGACCCTATCGAAGGTCATGCCGCTCCGAAAGTCGTCCCCCATCTCAACCAGCATCTCCATCGTCAGACCGACAACTCCGCAGCCTAGCATCTCGATCCCGCAGCCCACCGGGGAGTCCCACCAAATTCGCAACAACGTCGAAAGCCTCCTTGTGAACGTCCTGAAGGCCGGTGCCATTCTCGTCGTCTTGGAGCTGATACGAAGCGCAGTTGAGCAGACAAGGTTCGGGACTCAGCTGCCTGCTCCACTGGACATCAGCCTAATCTTCGATCTTATCCGGCTGGTGGTATTGGCCTACTTTGGGTACCGTGTTCTCTCGTCCCTCAAGTTCTTCGCAGACTTAGCCACGGATCTAGTTGTGACCAGGCTCCAGATCACTCGGGGCATGTACGCGCGTGCCATTACAGATACGTTGTACCTGGTCATTGCCGGCCTATCTTGGTGGCTGATCTCGCCCATATTAGCGAAAGTTCCTGAGGTTGGCTCCCTTCTGAACCTCCCCGTGAGCCTTGCCTTCTTGGGCCTCATGATGTTGCTCCTCTACGATCTGCTGAGGATTTTGCAACGAGGGCTAAGGTGGCTCTGGGACGCCACGATCGCACAACTCACTGAATGGCTCAGCACGCATCTCCGCCCTCGAAACGCGGATAGAGCGACCATTGAGGAAGGCAGGGCTCAGTAGCCGCGACTCCGACCGTGGAGAACTTCTGAAGCAATTAACGCAATACGACTTCGGTTGGGCCGGTCTCAACATAGCGAGCAATACAGAGCATCTGGAAATCGCCCTTCCAAACAAAGTGATCGAATATGTTGCATGCGGCCTCCCTGTTCTGGTCTTTCCACACAAAGCGATAAGGCACTTCATAGAGAAGGGCGGCGTCGGCCCTGTAGGAAAGAACATCCATGACCTAGCGGAACAGCTGGCCTATCTTGATCCTTCCGAGCTTAAGTCAAACGTTGAGAAATGTACACAAAGCGTAATCATCGAGGACAAGATTTGACAACTAATTGACTTGTATCAACTGCTGATAGATCAGCGTGCGTGATCGAAAACCCGCTGAACGTGCTCCAGCACAGTAGCACAGTCCTATTCGGATGCGAGTTCTGAAGGCTTCCCCTCTGTCGGGGGGGAGAGCTCCTTGCTGACGCAGACGATGCCGGAACATGCCCGCAGGGCAAGTCTCGTGAGAATCTTTTTGAGAAGCAATTCTGACTTGATGTGCAGGTTCCCATGATGCTTATTCGATATAAGGGAAATCCTATCCTGAAACCGCGGCGCGAACACAACTGGGAGTCGGAGAGAGCGTTCAATTGTGCAGCCGTCTGTATGGCCGGGAAGGTGCACATTGTCTATCGGGCTCAGGGAGCGGACGGTATCTCCCGACTAGGCTACGCCTCTAGCTCTGACGGTTACAACATAGATGAAAGGCTTGACTCGCCAATATTCTCTCCGTCAGCGAGTCATGAGCAGTTCGGATGTGAAGACCAGAGAATGACGAGGGTCGGGGATGACGACATTATGTGTTATACGGCCTATGGGAGGAGACGAAGATGGTGCACGGTAGACAAGACGCGCCTCGCTCAAGTAGGAATGACCAAGATTTCCGTCGGCAATTTTCTGGACCATCAATGGAACTGGGGCAGGCGCGTATATCCCTTGCCTCAGGTAGACAGCAAGAACTGCGTAATATTCTCAGAGAAGTTTAACGGCAAATACGCTATGTACCATCGCATACAACCGCACATATGGGTTGCATATTCGAGCACTCTAGAAGACTGGTCCCAGAGCCATCATCGCATCGTCATGCAGCCCCAGGAAAGATGGGAGTCCACCAAGATAGGCGCGGGTGCACCGCCCCTCAAGACCGAGAGGGGATGGCTACTACTATACCATGGAGTTGATGAGAACTTCACATACAGATTGGGACTCGCACTCATAGATTCAAACACCCCGGAGAAAGCATTGAGTAGCAAGAAGCCTATCCTAGAACCAAGCGCACCGTACGAACAGAACATCGTCTTTACATGTGGGGCGGTCATGCTGGATGAAAAACTCTTTGTATACTATGGCGGCGACGACAGGGTAATCTGCCTTGCCACATGTGACGAATCGGAGCTGTTCACTCTGTTCCGAAGCAAATAGCAATCGCGAAGGCTCCTATTGCAGAGGATAGAGCCAGCTGTGCGGACGCATAGGAGTAATGCGAACGATTCCTAGGGTTTCGTCGCACGAACGTATCTTCAACCCCAGAACCTAGCGAGGAGTATCAAGTTGGCCACTACGGTGGTGAGGACCAAGATGACCATTCCAACCTTCGCGAACTCCATGAATGTGATCTTCACGCCCCTAGCCTGGGCCAGACCCGTCGCAATCACGTTTGCCGAAGCCCCTATGATGGTTCCGTTTCCTCCAAGCCCGGCTCCTGCCGAAAGCGCCCACCACAAGGGATAGACCGACACTCCAGAGAGGTTTCCAAGATCTGTCAACACAGGGATGAAGCTCGCCGTGAACGGGATGTTATCTATGAATGCCGAGGTGAGACTGGAAATCCATAGTACTGCGCTCACGCCCAGCGCTCTGTTTCCGCTCACAACTGGCGACATCCCTTGAGCCACCAAGCCCATCCAACCAGTCTTCTCGAGAGCACCGACCACGACGAAGAGCGCCCCAAAGAACATCAATGTGCCCCACTCGACATCCCTCAAGATCTCCGGCATCCTCGGCCCGCCCACAAAGAGTAAGATGACCGCAGCTGCAAGCGCAACCACAGTCGGATAGATTCCGACAATATCCTGCAACGAGAACAGCGTGATGGCACCCACAAGTGCCGCGAGGCCTGTCCAGAGGAGACGACGATCAGGAGCCACATCCGACGCTTCAATCGGTAGTGCCCTCTGCCTCGGTTGACCTTCCTCTGCATCCGTCCCCTTCATGTTCTTCCTGAATTGTCTCCGAAGATAGAGAAACGAGATCACAAGGGCCACGAGCGAAATCGGACCCATGTTGACCAGAAACTCTGGAAACGAGAAACCCGTCGCAGTCGCGATCATTATGTTGGGAGGATCACCGATCAAAGTGGCCATTCCCCCTAAGTTCGAGGCGACTATCTCGCTCACAATGTAGGGCTTGGGATCCAACTTTGCCAGCTCCGCTACGTCAATTGTAACGGTAACCATGAAAAGGACAGTCGTCACGTTATCTAGGAGAGCGGAAAGGCCGGCGGTCATCAGCGTAAAGACCACTAGGAGATGCATCGGTCTACAATGGGTCGCGTTTGCCACGTACATGCCGACCCATCGGAAGAAGCGTGCTTCCCTCAAGGCTCCAACAATGATCATCATGCCGAAGAGTAGACCAATGGCGTTCATGTCCACGTAGGAGATCATTTCTTCAGGAGTGAGGACGCCAAACGCCCACATCGCTCCGGCCCCGGCCATCGCTGCAATCGTACGCTCACGATAGCCTGTCGCAAGCAGCAGGTATGTCACCAAGAAGATCAAGAGTGCGATGAAAGGCTCGCTGATGACCTGCATTATGATCGAGAGAACCATCGCCATAAATCATCTAAGTGTTCCTATCCTAGAGCGCTGATCGGATCAAGTCGGACTCCATCGCAAGATCAGCTCCAGCGTATTCAGAATTCTCTTCGATACTTCTTGCTGGGTTCTAGTAGGCGCACGATGGTTTGTCACTGGCCCAAGACAGTCTGCCGAGGAGTGTGCACAATTCATCATTCGACGTGTCAAACACTCATGACATTGGCGCTTGCATTTGGCTGGATTCTGAGGTGAACCGCAATATTGCTGGTGAGGGTTGGTGGCGCAGAACATTGTCTCCATAGATAGGAGCTAAGATGCGATGGTCAAGATCGGGTCGGAGCTTGTCAAGATCGAATCGAGAATAACGAGGGTAACCCACCGAAACTCTCTCTACATGATAGTGATTCTTCTCATCGTAGCAGCAATGTTCGGTCTTCTGAATCCAACTTTCGGTCAGATGATTGGTGTTTTGGTGTTCTCGACCACGATTGCGGGAACCCTTCTCTTCTGGCGTTTCCGCCTTGCCTTTGCGATTGGTGGTGTCGGCGTCATCTTGCTGTTCGGCCTTGTCCACTTGGATGTGATGATCCGCTCGATGAAAATGGAAGTCATTCTGTTCCTAGTATCGATGATGATCATGATCGAATCGATGGAGAGGTCAGGATTCCTCTCAGTGATCATAAACGCATTGGTGCGGAGAGTACACGATCAGCCGAAGCGCTTGATGATCGCCCTAATGTGTCTAGGCGCTATGCTGGCGGCTCTCATGGATGAAGTGACGGCGATGCTCCTTCTCGGCACTGTGATTCTTGATCTGTCGAGAATTCTCGGCGTCGATGCGAAGCCATATCTGCTCTCGACGGTCATGGCAGTGAACATCGGCAGCGCCGCAACCGTACTCGGCAATCCAATCGGCGTCTTGATCGCGTTCGAGGCGGGTCTGTCATTCGAAGAATTCCTCGTGTGGGCTACGCCGATCGCCGTTATCGCTCTCTTTCTCGCTGTTCCAATAGCCATCGCCTGGTACCGCAAGGCGCTTGAGATGGATCGTAAAGCCTTTCGGGAAGCAATCGGTCGTGCAAGTTCTGTCACAAGATCACACAATTTTGGCCGAGAGGACTGGATGACTGTGGGCATCTTTCTCACAGTGATCTCGCTAATAGTCGTTCAGTCACGACTCGAGAGCATCTTAGCCCTACCCAAGAACACAATACTAGTCGCGATTCCAATGCTCGGCGCGGCTTCGGTGCTTTTGGTGAAGCACGAAGACGCCAAGGAACTCGTCGAAAGCGGAGTTGACTGGTGGACGCTGCTTTTCTTCGTATTCCTGTTCGGTGCTGCAGCGACGTTAGAGTACACGGGAACGACCTTGCTCATCGCTGAGCAGATACTGCAGATTACTCGTGGGGACTACCTACTGCTCAGTTCCGTATTGACATGGCCTGTAATGGTGCTCTCGGGAACAATAGATAATGTGCCCCTGATTGCAGGTTTGATTCCAGTTGTCTTCAGACTTGCAGAAGCAGGAATCAACGTGTATCCACTATGGTGGACCATACTCTTCGCCGGATGCTTCGGCGGAAACCTAACTATGGTTGGTTCAACCGCAAACATAGTGGCGATCGGCCTCTTGGAGAAGCGGGGACATTCGTCGCTCTCGCTAAGGGAGTGGATTGGCCTAGGAGTCCTTGTATCCGTCAGCACAGTTCTGCTAGGGCAGACGGCGATGATTCTGAGGAATCTACATCTCATCTGAGCGAGGGCATCTTCATGTTTGAAGAGTGAGGCACTCACTGCTGGCATCGGCACGATACGTCGTGGAGAGGAAGTGCACGAGTCTCGGGCGTGATCCGCAGCCACGCCCGGGAGGAGTGATGAGAACGGATCCTGGAGTCACGTCACACGAGCGTATCTTCAGCCCCAGAATCTAGCGAGGAGTATCAGGTTGGCCACTGCGGTGGTAAGAACCAAGATGACCATTCCAACCTTCGCGAACTCCATGAATGTGACCTTCACGCCCCTGGCCTGAGCCAGACCAGTTGCAATGACATTCGCCGAAGCGCCTATGATAGTTCCATTGCCTCCCAGACCAGTCCCCGCTGCGAGTGCCCACCAGAAGGGGTAGACGGCTACCCCAGAGCGGCTTCCGAGATCCGTCAACACAGGGATGAAGGCGGCTGCGAACGGAATGTTGTTGATGAATGCCGATGTAAGGCTGAAAATCCAGAGTATCGCGGTCAGTCCCAGCGCCTTGTTGGCGCTCACGAGCGGCAACATCCCCTGCGCCACCAGGCTCATCCAGCCAGTCTCCTCAAGACCGCCCACAATGACGAAGAGACATCCGAAAAAGATCAAAGTGCTCCACTCGACATCATTCAGGATCTCCGGCATCTTCGGTCCACCGACGAAGAGTAGGATGACCCCGGCCGCAAGAGCAACCACAGTCGGGTAGATCCCAATAATGTCCTGCAACGAGAACAGCAACACAGCGCTCACAAGCGTCGTGAGACCTGTCCAAAGCAGACGGCGATCGAGGGCCACATTTGGCCCTGCGATCGTTAGCACCTCTGGCTTCTGTTGTCCTCCTCCCGCCTGGGTCATGTTTCTCTTAAACTGCCTCCGGAAGTAGAGCAAGGAGACAGCCAGAGCAACAAGCGAAATTGGGCCCACGTTGACCAGAAATTCTAGAAACGAGAATCCTGTCGCGGTCGCGATCATTATGTTGGGCGGGTCACCAATCAAGGTGGCTGTTCCGCCTATGTTCGAGGCAACTATCTCGCTCAGAATGTACGGCTTGGGATCCAACCCTACCAGCTCCGCTACGTCAATTGTCACGGTGACCATGAAGAGAACAGTGGTCACGTTGTCTAGAAGTGCAGAAAGGCCGGCAGCCAAGAGCGTGAAGACCACTAGGAGATGCATGGGTCTGCAACGGCACGCGTTTGCAACATGCACCCCAACCCATCGGAAGAAGCGTGCTTCCCTCAAGGCTCCAACAATGATCATCATGCCGAAGAGTAGACCAATGGCGTTCATGTCGACATAAGCAATCATTTCGGGAGGAGTGAGGACGCCAAACGCCCACATCGCTCCGGCCCCGGCTATCGCTGCAATCGTACGCTCACGATAGCCTGTCGCAAGCAGCAAGTATGTCACCAAGAAGATCAAGAGTGCGATGAGCGGCTCGCTGATGACCTGCATCCGAATCCTCACGACACTCGCGGCCTAATCATGTAAGCATTTTGCCGCGAAAACGACCTCCTTCGCCAGGAGCTACGATGTGGGCACCCCGTTTCACGAACTCGAATGCCAACGCGCACCCTCCCGAATCGGAAGTTCACGGACTTGCGGCCAGGCATGCGCGATCGTCGTTTCCGCCGGCCATCTAAATCATGCAAATCGATAAGATCCAGCCATTACGCGATGTATCTAACGCATGGTCGAATTGAGCTGCTAAGCATGCCCGACTGAGGTTGACACGTCCCTCTTCTGGTTCCTCCTGAAGTGCCGCCTAGTCCTCGGAGTGCCTAACACTATTCATGACAGGAGATGTTCCACGAACCATGAGCTGAGCATTAGGATTTAGAGCAGTGAATGAGCCATCGTCTCCATGTTGTTCCACCCGACGTGCTGCGCGCCAGTTGGAGACGGCCCTCGCAGATTCAAGATGGTCGCGGCAAGAGACTCGTGAACATTCAATCGCCAAGGGCCTATCACTGCCTATCCTCTTGAGCCCCGCTCTTCACTATTGTTGGCCGTCTCGAGAAGACAGGGTGGATGGACACAGCTGCCCAAGGGATCTTGGCTTTCGCTGGGGCAAACACAGTCTACGGCATAAGCGTGGTACTCAGGAGTTTCAGCCTGATGTCAGCCTTCATCAACAACATCCCGTTGGCAGCCGCTTTCATCCCAGTGTTGAAAACTCTTGGAAGTATTACCGGAATGAGTGTCCATCCTTTCTGGTGGGCACTCGCAGCAGGAACTGGGCTTGGAGGAAACGGAACTATTATTGGTGCCTCGTCGAATGTGATTGCAATAGGTCTCGCCAAGGCAAAAGGAGTGAGAGTCACGTTCGTCGAATTCGCGAAGATCGGAATGGTCGTCCTGTTTCTCACGACATCAGTGGCGAACTTGATTCTGCTTCTCAGGTTCTGGATCTGACAATGCGGCTTCCATATTCTTCCTCTGCCGTTAGCATCTCATCACTTGCTATGCTTCGCATCTCCGTGACCCTGAAGCGGCGACCTTTCAATTGCTCTCCCAATGTCCGCAAGGGTTATGATGCCTACGATCGTTTCCGCATTCCTAGGGTCAACGACCGGGAGCCTTCCAACGCTTCCTCGGCGCGGCAATCCTGAGAATGAAAGAGCGTTGGTGGGAGATTCTCCCCTAGCTCCTTCATCACACTGCTCGTGGGTCCAACAGATCGGGCGCGAAGGATAGTGTAACACGACGGGCTGGGGGGTCTCCCGAACACTTGGAACAGAAGAAGACTACAGAGCTAGGCTTTCTCTTTCTTGAGTTCTTCGATTCGTTCAGCGACGCCGGCCGCTTCTTGATCTAGGTACTCTTTGTACTCTTCTAGCCGCTTGATCTTCTCTTCGCGCGTTAGGAACCTACGTCCATACTCGTATCCATATCCGCAGCAACCATCCATAGATTTCACCTCCATCTCATTTCATAGTGGAATGAAGGGATCGCGTGGTCTTCCCAGTGGCTCGGGATCTGGCTCTATTGGCTCCCAAGCCCTCAATGTGCCGAACCTCTGGCCGCTAGAGATTGTTGATGCCATGATCGGTCTGTATCTCATGCTTGCTCACTGAGGAACAGTAGGGCGTAGGTGAAGCATATTGACTGGGGATTGCGAAACCCGGTCACAGTCCTGCCCTTGAGCGGAAGAGACTCTCGGGGTGCGAAGAATAGCGCTCAGCTCAAGATCTCATGCTTTGGCGGAAGCGAGTTCTGTTTTGTGACGAAATCGAAAAGCTCGAAGGCCGATCTGATGGCTCGCTCCTCGTCCGTTCTTGATCGGTATAGTACGTTGATCGAAAGAGTGTTCCTGAATATCTTGGCTCGCAGTTGGATACGCCCATCTTCAGTTATCCAGCTCAAGGCGGCGCCCGATGGGGTTTGCGAGTATCCGAGCCAGCGAAAATCGGCGAACCATCTCCCCTTCAGAGTGTTCAAAACGACGCTCACGTCCGTCCTGATAGGAAGATGGGCTGTAACCACTTGTGTTTCAATGGGCGTCACTTCAGCCACATAGTCCATATGGGGAGTGTTGACTTTAGCGTTGATTCGATATCCATCATGGGTTTTCTCTACTAGATTCTCTTCCTCTAGACGGTCAAGCGTTCTCGAGAGCATCTCTTGATGGAACCCGAGCTTTCTGCGCAGTCCCTGGAATGAGTACGTAGCCTCATGATCTTCAGAAAGTGCGGATAACACTTCACGCTGGCGATAATCAAGGTCCTCCCCAACGCGGAGTCCGCACAGCTCGAAATCTTGGCTTGCACTCATTACAAGATCGACACAGTACGAATGAAGCGCCCTATATATTGACTAACTAAGAACTCCTGAAGAAACTAGAGTCATCAACCATATGTCTCTCCAACTGATTTACATGTTCGCTTACGCTTCTTCGAAGACTCAACCATCGCCATATCGCTCTTGAATGGACCGCTGCGCTTCCCGATTTCGATCTTCGCAGTGTCTTTGTGCTTTGTCTAGGAGCTACCGGCTGACGTGCCCTCGTTCCAGCTGGCCCAAAGGATAAATCAAGCGCATTCGATGGTGCCCTTGTATGTGACGGTCATGTCCCATACAGATCTTGCGGGCAGGGTTCTAGTGACCGGAGCGGCAGGATTCATCGGCAGCCATCTCTGTAGAAGACTCGTTGCCAATCGAGTGCAGGTTCGAGCTCTAGACAATCTAAGCACCGGCACAGAGGCGAACATCGCAGACATCATGCATAACGAGCTTTTCGAATTCACTCGAGGTGACGTTCTAGAGCAAAAGCAAGTGGAGAGCCAATTGGACGGCTGCATGGCCGTGTTTCACTTGGCCGCGAATCCCGAAGTGAGGGCGGCGCTGAGCGATGGGGAGATTGACTTCGAGCAGAATCTCCGAAGCACTCACGTGCTCCTCAAAGCACTGAGAGCAAGGTCCTGGCGTGGCGCTCTCATTTTCACTTCAACATCAACTATCTATGGAGATGCCACGCAACTGCCCACGCCGGAGAACTACGGACCTCTCGTGCCGATCTCGATGTACGGGGCGACCAAGCTGGGTTGCGAGGCTCTGATAACTGCTTACAGCCATCTGCTGGGCTTGAAGACTTTGATCTTTCGCTTCGCGAACGTAGTCGGACCAGGCAGTAGGCACGGTGTCATACATGATTTTCTGACGAAGCTTCACCAAAACCCGGCAAAACTCGAAGTCTTAGGCGATGGGACGCAGGCGAAATCCTACATCTACATCGACGACTGTATCGACGCATTCATCCATGCAACAAAGCACGGCAATGAGAACCCAGGGATCTACAACGTTGGCACAGACGATCAAACGGATGTTAAAACAATAGCTAGTATCGTTATCGAAGAGTTGGGCCTGAGAGATGTTCAGATCAGCTTCAAGCCCGGCCCTGAAGGGAGAGGCTGGCCCGGCGACGTGAAGCGCATGCTCCTCGATATCTCAAAACTGCGTACACTTGGTTGGTCTCCACGCTATCGCAGCACGGACGCAGTACGGAAAGCCACAGAGCAAATGGCCAAGGAAGACAAAAACAGATAGTCACTTGCCTCGAAAATCAGATGGAGTCTTTCCTCACCCTATTCCGGCGGCTGCAGCCTACGCGAGCAGTGTCCTATCTTCTGATGAGACCCATTCTTCGTTCTAGCGAGTTCTTCGCATTGGTCGTTCTGCCTCGGACTGCTCTATTTCCCTAGCTCGCGTTTCTATGAACTCAGCGAATCTTTGTTCGCTGTATCTTCCAGCTTCTTCTTGTTTCTGCAGGTGTTCCTTGACAGTTGCGAGGAGCTTGGGTATGTCTACGGGCTTGATCACATAACCATCAGCGCCCTTGTTCAGTGCTTCTGTGGCGTTTTGAAGTGACGGGTAGCCTGTCACGATTATCTTGACCATCTTTGGTGTTGTGTCTTTAATGGCGTTGAGGAGTTTTGTTCCTTCCATGTCGGGAAGGCGGATGTCTATCAGGGCGAGGTTGTAGAATCTGAAATTGCATTTCTCGATTGCCTCCTTGCCGGTTTCGGCGGTGTCGACTTTGTAGCCCTCCAGTCTAAGCGCCTCAGCAATTGAGTCGAGGGCTACTTCATCATCATCGATCACGAGGATGCTCTTCTTCTCCAACTTAACTCGCCACCTCCCTCTTGCCTCGCGGCATCTTGATAGTGAATGCGGTGCCTTTGCGGGGCTTGCTCTTAACGGTGATTGTGCCGCCCTGAGCTTCCACGAGCCGCTTGCAGACAGCTAACCCTAGGCCTTGGCCTTTGGCTTTAGTGGTGAAGAATGGACTGAACAGCTTGGTCAGATTCTTCTTAGGTATCCCTTCGCCCGTATCCTCAACAGTCATGACTGTCGAGTTCCCCTTGCTGCGAGCTCGTACTGTCAGCTTCCCCCTTTTCGGCATGGCCTGGATGGCGTTTATGGCTAGGTTTGTGAACGTCCGCCTCATCAACGTGGGGTCAATCATCACATTCTGAGCGGCCTTCTCGACTTCTACGGAAACCTTGACAGCCTTAGGTATCCTAACCGTTGAGAGTGTCTGTCTGATCAGATTTGGCAAGTTGGTTTCAGTAAGCTTGGGCGTCAGGGGCTGAGCGTAATCCTGCAAGTCAGAGACAATCTTGTCCATGTACGTGATCTGTTCTTGAATAGTGTCAAGCATTCCTGCAGCATCTCTTCTGTCCGTAGCCTTTCTGGACTCCAAGTTCCTCTTTGCCAGATAGACGACGCCAGCTATTCCCTGCAACGGGTTGCGGAGGTCGTGACCTACCATGGCCGAAGTCTCGCCGATAGCAGCCAGCCGCTGAGATTTCGCAAGCGCTTCCTCCAAGTGCTTGCGTTCAGTGATGTCCGTCCAGTATCCGTTGACTTCAATCGGCTTACCGTCGGCATCACGGACCACCTTTGCTTCTTCGCGTATCCACCGGTAGGCTCCATCCTTGTGTAGAAACCGATAATCGAAGCTGTACTGTCCTTCCTTCCAGAGGCGAGGCATCTCAGCCAGAACCGAGCGCAGGTCCTCAAGGTGAACACGGTGCTGCCAGAACTCCGGATGTCCGATGAATTCCCGCGCCTCAAAGCCAAGCATTGCAACGACTCTATCGCTGACGTATGTCAAGACAAAATCGGAGCGATCTGCAAGAGGCTTGCCCGCATAGATTACGGCCGGATTCGATGTGATCATGTATTCGAGTCGCTCCCTAGCCGAACGAAGCTCCTTTGCCCTCTCATTCACCAACTTTTCCAGATGCAGCGAGTACTGTCTAAGCTCTTCTTCCAGCCGTTTGCGATCAGTAATATCCTGGTAAACCGCAACGAGTTCGCCGGAAGGTAGCTTGTACACGTAGTTCTCCCTCCAGCCCACTATTCGCTTATCCTTGTAGATCCCTGCGGGCAGATGCTCGGGCTTCCCTGTCTTCCAGACTCTCTGAAAAACCTCGAAAAGCCCGAGATCCTTCACACCCGGAAAAACCTCGAGGATACTTCTGCCGATCACATCCTCACTCTTGACCTTCTCTATCCGCTCCGCGGCTTCATTGAAATCTCTGAAGACGAAGACGTTTCCTTGATCCACAGCCTCGTAGACGGCTACGGCGTCACCCATGCTCCGGAACATCATCCTGTATCGCTCTTCGCTCTCCTTGAGCTCCTGTTCTGTTCGCGTACGCTTGACCGCGATGGTGGCGTGGTTTGCGAAGAGCATGAGCATCTCAAGATCAGCCTGGGTGAAGCGTCGGACTTTCGACTCCTCCATGACGTGGATTATGCCTATCACGCGATCTTGCCAGATCATGGGTGCGCCAAGCAGTGCTGAAAAGGGCCTGTCCTTCTCGTAGACCTCGGCTCGTCCCTCCCACAAACGGTAATCATTCACCATGAGCGGTCTCCCAGCCTCAGCAACGCGGCCGGCGGCGCCTTCACCGTACTTGAGCACAACGCCTCGATAGTCGTGAGGCGTGTTGTAGCTCACCACGCAACGAGCCTCACGCTTCTCAGGATCGCATAGGTACATGCCTCCACTTTTGGCTCCCAGCAGCCTCGCTGCTCGTTCAACAATCCTCTCGAGGAGCGTGGATAGATCGTAGGGAGCGGTAATGTCGAGGACGGTCGCCTGAAGCGTATCCAGTTCTTCCGCACGGCTCCGAAGAGCCTCCATCTGCTCAAACCTAGCGATGGCTGAGGAGACATGCATCGCGAGGGTTTCGAGGAGAACTTGATCGGACTCGGTGAACGCTCCAAGCTGGGCGCTCTCGACATTCAAGACCGCTACCACCGAGCCGTTCACGACCACCGGAACAGCTAGCTCTGAGAGCATCCGAACCGGTTGTCCGCTGGGAGATTTCGTTCTGGTGTCCACAAAGGCGGGCTCGCTCCTTGTGTCGGAGATTCGGATCGTCTCCTTGGTTCTTGCCACCTTGACGACAATGCCTAGCCCATCCAGCGGCAAGGGCTCAAGTGAAGCTGGTATGCCTCTCGCTTCCTTGATCTGAAGGAAGCCATCCTTGACCTCTTCGAATCCTGCGTAATGGAAACCGAGCAAGTCCTCAATAGCGTCCAAGGTCGAGGCGGCTATCTCGTCAATACTATTCTCTGAGCCAAGCTGTACGGAGTGCTTGTGAATGGCATCCAGTTTCTCCGCAGTCCGCTTGCTCTCAGTGATGTCTTCTTGGACCGACACCCAGATTCTTCCGTACTCGGAGGATTCCAGCGTCGATGTGCTGACTCGGCACCAGAAAGGAGTGCCATCTTTCTTGACATTTCGGACCTCTCCGACCCATGCACCAGATTCATTCATGCTCGCCTCGATCTCACGTGCGGTATCCTCAGGGCTCTTCCCTTCCACCGGAGCGTTCACTACTGCTAGGTTCTTTCCAATCAACTCGCCTGGACCGTACCCGAAGATTTGCTCGAACCGCGGGTTGACGTAGACGATCACGCCATCGCTGGCTCGGGTAAGGACAACACCTTCCAACATGTTCTCGGTGATCTCACTTTGAAGTCGGAGCTTCTGCTCAGTCAGCTTTCGTTCGGTGATGTCTCGGGCGATGCTGAGTACGGCTGGCTTTCCTTTGTACTCGATGATTCGAGTGCTCAACTCGATGGGTATGATCGTACCGTCACGGCGCACGTACGCACTTTCGAAGAACGCGTGGCCGACCTGACGTAGTTCGGCCAAGCGCGGAACCACTTGAGATGCATACTCAGGAGAGCTAACGTCCGCGGGCGTCATCTGCAAGAGCTCTTCGCGGCTGTAACCGAGTAGCTCGCAGAACACCTTATTGACTTCGAGGAATTTGCATCCCATGTCGTGAATGAAAATGGCGTCATTGGTGCTATCGAACAAGGTCCTGTAACGTGCTTCCGATTCACGCAGTGCCTCCTCAGCTCTCTTGTGTTCAGTGATGTCCCTGACAATGCTGACCCAAGCTGTTCGTTCTCCCTTAATGTTCGTGAGTTGTGAGACTGTGTGCTCGGAAGGAAAGATCGTGCCGTTCTTGCGCTTCATGTGAAACTCGGCTAGGTGGAAAGGCAGACGGCCCTCTTCGACGGCGGAGTACAAGAGAGCCCGGAACTCTCTCAGGGTTTCATCGCTGACATGTAGGAATTCTGTGGTCTTGCCGAGCATCTCTTCCCTACCATATCCAAAGACCGCGCAGGCAGCCTGGTTGCACTCGACTACGGTCGGCGTAGGTAGTCTGGCGTCAAGGATGAACACCGCGGCTGTCATACTGTCGAAAGTCTTCTGTAGCAGGTCGGCTTGGCGACGCATCGCCTCCTCAGCTTGCTTGCGTTCTGTTATGTCCCGTATGTTGCATTGAATGACTTTCGCACCGTCAAGCGCGTAGACGTTGCTCACGAACTCCACTTTGCATTGTCTACCATCCCTTGTTTCAAGAGGTAGATCCTCGTAGCGGATGCTGCCTTTCGTCTTCAATTCGTCGAACGCAATCTTACTTCGCACGACATCACTGAACGGACCGATCTCCCATAATGTCTTGCCGACGAGTTCATCATGAGGATAACCCAAGAGCTGCGTCAAGAAGAGATTTGCATCGATTATTCGTTCGCTGTCGAAATCAATAATCAGGATGCCGTCTTGGGCTGTCTCGAAGAGTCGACGATAGCGGAGTTCGGACTCCCTCGATGATAGCGTCGTCTTCTTCTCCGCCTCGCCAGAGTCTGGTCGATCTTGTCGTCCTTCAGGCACTTCTCATCATTTCCTTTGCGTGGTTCACATAATCGATAAGTGACTAGTCCTCGCGATTTACGAAGCTCAGGCCGAGGCGAGTGTAGAGGCTCTTGACGATCACTCTCTCCATGACATTTGCGACCGAGCGCACAAGTCCCTGCAGAGCCTGATGGAAAGCTGGGAGTTTCTCAGGGATCTCTTCGCGCTTGATTCCGTACGCCGTCTCAAGACGCTCGTAGATGGTCTCGCGCACAATCTCGCCCGGCACAGCCAAGCCGAAGTCGATGGCTTCCAGTAAAGCTTCATCCAGCCGGGAGAGTTTGACCATCGAATGTGCCCCACCCCTATCAGGCGTGGCCATGATCGAGTGCTCACTCTAAGTGATCCGACCGAATTAAGGGTGTATAGATGCGCTCTGACTCCCACCGATCTGAATCAGCTCTAAAGCACGTTGGCGTCACATCTATCCTGTGCGAATGACCATCGGTCCAGAGATCCTGCGTCGGGAGACGTCCCAGTACACCTCGTTACTTACGTCTCGCAAGTTCACGGTGCCCGTACGCGCAGAATCGCTCCCTGCTGCCCTATCCGTCTTTGCGTGTGCGGTGGCTAAAGGAGAAGTTGTTCAGCAATCGTTCAGAACAGCTGTCCTGTATTCGTCTGATCAGCGAGAAACGGTAGATTGTACGACGTTCGGCCGGAAAGGAAGCGCACGGTCACCATGGAAGAGCCATGTTCGTCTCGACCGAAAGGGCAAACGAGGGCAGAAGAGGAATCTCTTTTGTATGCGAGGCTCACGGTGCGGGTGACTGAATCTGAACGGGCGCTTGTGCGTGTGCACTGGATGCAGATTGACCTTGTTGGAGGCCTGTCTTCTTCCTAGCCGAGTTTCTGATCACCTGTTCCATTCCATATTTGCCTGCGTCTATCGGCTTCAGCTCTATCCAACCGCTCCTCTCAGCCTCTGACAGGAATTCTTCTCCGCGGGTTGTGCGTGCGATCACGGTGCACCAGCCCTCCGGACAGCCGACACCGCCGACTGATATGTCAGCGAATTCGGCTGTGAAGTCTTCGCAGACTCTACAGCTTGACCGCACAAACTCGTCCAGCTCTTTGATCGGGACTGTGAGACCCTCTTGCCCTTCGATTGTGACCCTGAACTTTCCTTTCTTTATCGCGAAACGGCTGACCTTGGTCACATCGACGCCTTTGGTTCGGAGGTAATTTCCGATGAACTGATCGTAACGGTAGCTTTCCATACAGAACAATCCGATCGCAAGCGAGACCGCGCTCGCGAGTTTCCTCGCGCCGAGAAGCGATGTTTGCATTCTCCTGTACGATCGTATCTGACATGGAGTGCCAACGACCGCGACCCTTTCTCTCCCGTACTCTTCTGTGGCTGACATGAGCCCGATCAGCGTGG
>Ga0315277_10001875_pt1 | contig 29679 bp, 17 predicted proteins | sample YL17G05_15_MG_FD_203695 | JGI IMG/M metagenome (GOLD analysis project Ga0315277, IMG submission 203695) | Sediment microbial communities from Yellowstone Lake, YNP, Wyoming, USA - YL17G05_15 | ecosystem: Environmental > Aquatic > Freshwater > Lake > Sediment | place: USA: Wyoming | collected... | reverse complement strand
TTTTAAGACGAGAAGATCCCTCTTATCTTATTGATATAAAATGAGTTAGGCGACAGTTAGGAAAAGCGTGGGTTGAGTCCTTGTAAGTTACACATATATAATGAATTAGAGTTTCGTGACGACCACCAGAATTAGGCGAGATTAGGCAAGCTTTGTGACACAGTTGTGACACGGGGAGGGGTCTGGTCGCAAAAGATTGGATTCTGGTGTTCGCTTTGATATGGGCTGAACCACCGACAATACGAAAAGAGGGGCGAAAAAACTTCCTTGCGTCATGCCTTGGTTCTGTTGCTCTGCTTTGCTTTCGGGTCCCAGCGGGGGGGATGCTGAAGAGTTTGCTCCCTAATAAAGACATCATTGCCGGCGTTTTGAAAAGCTTTGCCCGTCCCTTCACTCTGTCCCTCAAGGAGACGGCTTAGTCCTTGGGACGGCCATATACCTTACCCTTTTCGCTTGCTATTTCCCAAAAAAATATACTAATAATAACCTAAAGCCATTAATGAGCGACATACTTCCAGACTAAATACCCGGTCTTAAAGGAGGAAAAAAATGAAGCGAAATCAAAGTCGGGCTACTTGGCTGGCTGCGGCCGCGGCAGTTTCTCTTCTGTGCATCTTAGTCTTCCCGAAAGACCATGGATTAATAGACCAAAAAAAGGACGCACCCTCCCCACCAACCTTTGATGTGGCGCTTGAGGAGGCTTGGATCCCGATGAAGGACGGCGTGCGCTTGGCGGCTGATATCTGGCGGCCCAAGGGCCCGGGCGATCGCGGGAAATTTCCTGTCCTCCTCGAGTATCTTCCTTACCGCAAGACCGAGGGCCGCAGCGGTAGTTACCGCCTCTACACCTGGTTTGTTCGCCGTGGTTATGTAGTTGCCCGAGTTGATATTCGGGGCACAGGAAATAGCGAGGGGACCCTCATCCCTTACGAGTACAGCGAGATCGAACAACGGGACGGGGAAGAGGTCATCGCCTGGCTGGCACGCCAGCCGTTCTCAAACGGCAAAGTCGGGATGTTCGGGATCTCCTGGGGCGGCTTCAACTCCATTCACATGGCCATGCGGAACCCGCCTGCCCTCAAGGCCATAATCGCGGTGGACGCCACCGACGACCTCTATCAAGACGACGTTCATTTCATAGACGGCATGGCACACGTCGATTCGTGGGAAATGGGCATGGACCTCTCCAACGCCATGCCGGGAGCGCCAGAATACCGCATCGATGAAAAATACTTTGCCGAGCGGTTTGACACGCCGCCTTGGATGCTCACCTACAAAGTGCAGCAGCGCGACGGGCCTTTCTGGGACCGCACAGCCCTCAAGACTCGCTACGAATCCATTCGCATCCCCACGTTCCTTATCGGCGGGTGGTATGATGGGTACCGTGATAGCATCCCCCGAATGCTAGAGCACCTGAAGGCCCCGGTGAAGGCGATCATAGGCGCCTGGCACCACACGTACCCAAACAGGCCGTACCCGAAGCCGGGAATGGAATGGCGTCACGAGGCCGTCCGCTGGTTTGATCAGTGGCTCAAGGGCCGAAACACAGGGATAATGGATGAGCCCCGATTCGCGGTTTATGTCCGGAACTGGCATCCGCCCGGCCCATACCTCGAGGAAGCGCCTGGCGAGTGGCGCTACGAAGACGGCTGGCCCATCGAGCGCATTCGCGAGAAGCAGCTCTATCCGCGGCCGGACCGGACACTCGGAGAAAAGCCGGCGGGCGAAGGGCTTCATCTTCTCCGGTATGTCCCCACGACCGGAATCGAGCCGGGTGGGCCCGTGATGTGGTTTGGCGATGTTGCCCCCGACCAAAGGCCCAGCGATGCCTTTAGCCTGGTCTACGACACCCCGCCGCTCGAGCAGGATGTCGAGATCCTGGGTCTGCCGCTGGCACGGCTGCGGGTCTCAGCGGATGCCCCGCTGGCCGATTGGTTTGTTCGGCTCAACGATGTCGCCCCCGATGGCACTGTGACGATGGTGGCAAGCGCCGGCTTTAACGGCGCGCACCGCGAATCTGCTCGCGACCCGAAGCCCCTCGAGCCGAACAGGCCTTTTTTCCTGGATATCGAGATGCACTTCACGTCCTGGGTTTTCCCTAAAGGACACTGCATGAGGCTTGCGGTCGGGAACGCGCAGTGGCCGATGATATGGACCACACCGTACCCGATGACGACGTCTCTTTACCTCGGCGGGGCCGATGCGACGCGGCTCATGCTCCCGGTCGTACCTCCGGGTGAACGTCCCCGTCCTTCGTTCCTACCGCCTGCGACCGGTGAGCCATCGTTCCCCGGGTACGAGTCGCTCGAGAGAGGGACGATTTCCGGCTATGGAGAGATCTCATCTATCGACCGGAACCCGCAACTGGGCACGACTCGGGTCACCGCCACAGACGCGGGTGGAGTGCGCTACCCGTGGGGGGAGAGGCGCAGTACTGAGGTCATCATCCACGAGGCTGAAGATGCTCATCCCGAGAAGACTTCGGTCCGGGGGGAGTACTCCACGACCGTCACCCTTCCGGACCGGACGCTTCGTTGGGAGTTTAATATTCACTTCAGGAGCGACCGAGAGAACTTCTATTACACCAGCGTGCGGCGGCTCCTCAAGGACGGTGTCCTTCTCCGCGAGAAGAGCTGGGAGAAGACGATTCCGCGCGACTGCCAGTAAGTAGCGACCGAGGTGTCGGCTCCGATTCTTTTTTACAGGCCAAAAATAGAAATCTCGATTGCAGGCCTTCCCGAGTCGCTTGCGTGTAGACCTTTAGTTGACAATCCCTCCCCTCAAGCCAGTTTTAAATTATAGTTGAACATGACGTTTTTCCTTGACAACTAAAAAAGACTAATTATATATATATGGATAAGCAGAGATTCTAGGCTTGAGCCTTGAGCGCGCATTCAGTCTTAGGGTGCCGTCTTAAGCATTGGGCAGAGTCATATAAAATCAATGGAGGGAAAAATGAATCAGAAAAGAAACGCAGCTAGGTTGATTATGTTTTCATCCTTGATTTTGGTTTTGACTGCAGGTTTTTCCTATGCCCAAAGGTTGACCGGAACCATCAGAGGAACGGTGACAGATGAACAGGGCCAGCCTTTGCCCGGAGTTACAGTGGAACTATCGAGCCCTGTCTTGCTGGGCGGGATCCATTCCCAGATTACGGGTGAAAACGGAATCTACCGGTATGGCAATTTGCCCCCGGGATCGTACAAGATCGTTTTTAGTTTGGAGGGGTTCCAGAAAATTGAGAGGCTGGGCATTGAGGTCACAGTCAAAGGGACTGTGACCGAGGATATCATCCTGAAACAAGCCGCTCTTGAGGAGATCGTTACTGTCGTTGGAAAAGCCCCTGTCATAGACGTTACCAGTTCTGGAACTTCCACAAACTTCGGCAAAGATCTTCTGGAAAAAATACCTTCGGGACGGGCCTCATATCTCGATATCGTCAAACAGGCGCCGGGCGTCATTACCCAGTCTGCTTACGTGGGCTCCATGTGGCTGGCTTCTTTTGGGTCTAATAATGAATCCAACGCATTTCAGATTGACGGTCTGGATGCCAGTTCCTCGGCGTTTGGATTTTCTGCATTGGCTCCCAATCAAGATACTTTCTCCGAGGTCGAGGTATCGGGAGTGGGTAATCCAGCCGAGTATGGAAACTTTTCTGGAGTTGTTGTCAACGTGGTTACGAAATCCGGCGGGAATACATTTTCGGGTGCTCTGAGCTACTACGGTCAATTTCAAGCATTGAGCGCTGACAACAATCCGGACCCTGATACCTATTTCTCTCATCAAATACACAGGTTCTACGATACGGTGTTAACGCTTGGTGGACCCATTCTTAAAGATAGACTTTGGTTTTTTGGTTCCGCTAATCTTACAGAAACCGACGTGACAAGCTGGAGGGTAGATCCTCAATATCATGCGGGGACTCAAGTGAATAACTTCATGCTCAAACTCTCGTCCCAGATCCTCAAGAATCACAAGCTTGTTGGCGATTTCATCTATAGGTATTATGATCAGCCGGGTGTCCCGACCCCTTGGGCTACAAGAGAATATGTTAGGGGTTACCATGAAGAGATTCCCTCCTGGAATATTATGTACACGGGGATAGTAAGCAAGAATTCCTTTTTTGAACTTAAGCTCGCAGGGTACAACTATCGGCGATCGGGATTTAGTTATCAGGGGGAAGACGGTCTTGTCAATCCTGTCCATTTCGATTATTACACTGGAATTTCCTCCGGCGGCGTTCTGTATCCTTACTGGGTGGATTATTCGAGATTTCAAGCGAACGCCAGCCTGTCCTATTTTGCGGAAGATTTTCTCGGCGGGGATCATGATTTTAAGATGGGGGTGCAGTTCAACAAAGGCAAAGATATTTGGGCTGGAGGCTACAGCGGAGGAAAATATTATATGGATTACTCCGGCGAACCATATTATCTGTATACTTGGCCCTCCTCCCATTACGGCGGTGAGAACAAGACCCTTGGAGTTTTTTTCGATGATTCTTGGCGAGTTGGAAAGCGCCTGACGTTTAACTTGGGTCTCAGGTACGACCATCAAACTGCCGGTATTCCGAGAATGCCAATCATGGTGGATTGGAAAGACACCTCAGAAATATATCCTGGGATGAATGGTCTGATCGTTTGGAATCTATTTTCGCCTCGACTTGGTTTCGCCTATGCTTTGACTTCGGACAACAAGACTGTCCTCAAAGGTCACTATGGCCGTTACTATGACAACTTGTTTACGGGCACCTATGAAGGCTATGGTCCACTGGCCACCGACTGGACAGCGTACTATTGGGACGGGAGCGATTGGGCCATGTATGATTACGTGCCTGGAGACAGGTTGTGGATTGAGCCCCGGGATCTTACAGCACCATATTGTGACTCGTTCTCGATGAGCTTTGAGAGAGAGTTGCTGCCCGATTTTTCCGTAGGAATATTGGGAATGTACCGGGATTGGCGAAATGAAATATCCATTAAGAATACGACGGGTATTTACGAAGTCGTCCCGATGGTTTCTCCCGACAATGGCCAGACCTACATGGTCTACAATCAGCTCAATGTAGGAGGTAGCTCATTTGAACTTCAGAACTATGAGGACCATCGACATAGTTATAAAGGAGTAAGCTTAATTCTCAACAAGCGGTATTCTAAGAACTGGCTTCTCACGAGCTCCCTGACCTGGTCAAGGTCTTATGGAAAAAGCGCTATCTCCTCGGTGAACACTAGCCATCAGATGAACGTCACCAATATGTCTGTATATAACCAAGGAAAAGACCCTAATGATTGGACCAATGCAGAAGGTCTGATGAACATGGATCGAACGTGGGTCTTTAAACTCCAGTTTGGCTATGATCTCCCATGGGATATTCTATTAAGTTTGAATTATCAGGCCATGACGGGGAGAGCCTATGTGGAGCAGGTCCGAGTCTATCCTGATCAAGGGAGAAGGACCATATTTGCCTCGCCGAGAAGCAATAATCTCAGATTCGATCCTCTCCATATGTTAGATATCAGGATTCAGAAGAGCTTCACACTCCCACGGAATATCCGATTCATCGTCATGGCCGATATTTTTAATGCCGTTAATCTAGACACAGTCACTGGTTTTGCCAGTTATAGTGTATGGGCAGAAAACTTTCGAGAGCCCAGCGGCATGGTTGCTCCTAGATATGTCCAGCTCGGACTAAAACTGCAATTCTGATTATACGTTTAAACGTTTCTCTAAGGGATTGCAGTCGACCTTAGAAAGCATGATCCTTAGTTTTTTCGTGTTGCAGCCAGCGCGTAGGCAAGGCATTTCGTCTCGAGTGCGGAAATTATCCCAGACAGGCCAATCTCGGCGAAGTGTGCCAATAAATAGAGCCGCCCTAGGATGAAACCATAATAAGATTAGAGCGGAGCAGAGGATTACACACAAAGCAAACACCCATTATTCTGGCAAGTGCGTTTTTTCTTACATTCTTAGCCGCAGCTCCCTCACAACCTACAGGCAAGGCCAGAGTAGATGCTACACCGCCAGACTATGAATTTTCTGTCGAGACAACATGGCTCACTATGAAGGATGGCGTGCGCTTGTCGACAACTTTTTTTTGGCCCTGTCCCAGGGCTCCACGAGAAAAATTCCCAGTACTCTTGGAGTATTTGCCGTATCGCAAGGACGACCCTGTCATCATGTCCACATCGCAGACTTATGCTTACTTTGCGCGGCGCGGCTACATCATGGCGCGAGTGGACATCCGTGGGACCGGTTCCTCTGAAGGAGTCTTTCCCGGCCGGGAATATTCAGAGCAGGAGCTTGATGATGCTTGCGAGATTATTGACCAGCTCTCTCATTTGAACCAATCCAACGGGCGAGTGGGGATGTGGGGCGTTTCCTGGGGGGGCTTCAATTCCATCCAGGTGGCCATGCGCCGGCCTCCTGCACTCAAAGCTATCCATGCGGCCCACGCCACTGACGACCTCTATCGTGATGACATCCACTATATTGATGGAGCGTTTCATGTGGACGGCTGGACCTCCGGATTCTACCCCTCATTAGCTCTGCCTCAGACTCCCCTTTGGCCAGTTGACGATGCCTATTTTCGAGACCGCTTCGATCAATATCCTGGTTTTTTGACTTATATGAAAAAGCAACGCGACGGAGATTTCTGGCGGCAGAACTCGCTGCGCTGGCAGTATGAAAAGATCCGGATACCGTGCTATCTAATCGGCGGGCTTCTGGACGGCTATAAAGATACTCCACCTCGTATGCTTGAGAACATGAAAGTTCCGGTCAAAGCCGTCATGGGTCCCTGGAACCATTCGTACCCTGACTATGGCGAGCCAGGGCCCAACTATGAATGGCGCCATGAGGCCGTGCGCTGGTGGGACTATTGGCTCAAGGATAAGAACACGGGTATTATGGATGAGCCGCGTTTTGCGATTTTCATCCGCGAAGGCCATGCTCCCGACGATTATCAAAAAATAACTCCAGGACACTGGGTATACGAGGAATGGCCTATCGCAGGGACCGATTGGAGGAAGCTATTTCCTTCAGATTACCGCCGGCTCGGGGACCTGCCGGGCAAACAAGCTGTCGAGATGTTGTCCTATGTTCCGAGCTATGGCCTGGCCACGTCGGGACTTACGTCAGGATACGGTGGAGATTCACAAGTTGTTTGGTGGGGTGATCCCAAAGGCGACATGCGTCCCGACGATGCAGGAAGCCTTGTCTTCGACAGCCCGATTCTCGAGGAGCGATTCGAGGTGGTTGGCTTTCCCAAGGTTTGTCTCCGTGTTTCAGCTAATGCTCCGTTGGCCCACTGGATCGCCCGGCTCGAGGACATCCAGCCGGAAGGCTCGATCTCATTGGTCACAGGGGCATTGCTCAATGGGTCGCAGCGTCAGTCCCGACTCAAGCCCTTACCTCTCGTGCCGGAAGAAGTCTATGATCTTGAGTTCGAGATGCATTTTACAACCTGGACATTCAAACCTGGTCATCGCGTACGGCTGGCTGTCTCGAACGCGCTTTTCCCGATGATCTGGCCAACCCCCAGTCTGATGACAACGAAGCTCTTCATTGGAGCAGAGAGCACTCGTCTGGAGCTTCCGGTCATACCCCCTGCGGAACGCCAGGTGCCCGCTTTCAGGCTTCCTGAACCGCGTGAGGGATCTCAGATTAAGCAGATCAAGGCTCATGAGATCAATGAGAAGGATCGTCCAGGGCTGCCCTATTTTGGTGCTTATTTCTGGCCCGAGGCTTCTGTTGCACAGAAACGAGACCTGAATTCGACAGTGAGTGTTGATTGGAAAGCGGCCAGAAGTTATGAAGTCCAGGGGGCCCGCTTCCGAACCTATGTCAGAGATTATTATGATACGAACGACAAAAACCCAGCCAATTCCAATTACCGTGGCGAGAGGGGCAAACTGATCGAGATCGGAAACAAAGTCATGGACGTGCGGTCCGCCATCGATATTCACTCCGATAATACAAACTTCTATGTCGTCTTTCTGCGGCAGATTTTCGAGAACGGCAAATTGCTCCGCCAGCGGGAATGGAGAGAAACGATTCCCCGGGACTTTCAGTAAGACAGTCCCACACAAAAAAGGATCGGACCCAAAGAACAATGGACATGATTAACAGGGTTTATTGTGACACTTACGTTATTTCTTCAGCACTTTTCAGCAGATATGATTCTATGCTGATAACGTGAGGAAGGAGCATAACCAATGCTATCGCGTCGTATGTTTCTTAGAGAAATGGGGCTGGCTGCAAGCACGGGCCTTCTTGTTCGGAATCCCTTTGACCGCAGATGGAGGATCGCGCATGCTCAAAGAAAGCCAGGCTCCATCTGGTCTGTTGATGCCGGCGAAGTCCGTGTCTCCCAGGGGCCGTGGACAATTCTTCCGGGCGTCGAACCGGGAGTTCACCTCGAAAACCTATATCTGCGAATGCCCGACGGAGTGCGCCTAAACGCCTTTCTCTATCTTCCGGAAGACCTCTCTAGGGGCCAAAAAGTCCCAGCCGTCCTGAACACCACCCCCTATCGGAATATGCCGAGAAACGATTCGACTTTCGCCCGAAACGGATATGCCTCCATCTTCGTTGATGTGAGGGGCAGCGGCGGCTCGGAAGGTATCCCCAAGGATGAATACGCTCCCCAGGAACATCAGGACACGGCCGCTGTCATCGACTGGCTTTCCAAGCAACCCTGGAGCAACGGTAACATCGGAATGCACGGCATCTCCTATTCGGCTTTCAATTCAGTGTGGGTAGCCGCGGCGATCAAGCCGCCCGCCTTAAAAGCCATCTTTGTCCGCGCTGGAACGGATATCCGCTACACCGATGACATCCATTTCCCCGGAGGCGCCATGCTCATGGTAGACAATTCCTGGGCCATCAGCATGTTCCATAGCAATATCATGCCCGGAGCTCCCGACTACGATATTAATAGCGAGCCATCTGTCGACCGTTGGGAAACGACCCCATGGCTCATCGGATTTCTTCATCATCAACTCGAAAGCCCCTACTGGCACCATGGGTCTCTGGCTCCTGACTACGCTCGGTTGACGACGCCCACGTTTCTGGCCGGCGGTTACCTCGACCTTTACCAAAACTTCGTGCCTCGCATCATGAAAAACTCAAGAGGCGCCGTGACCATGGGAATCCTCGGTCCCTGGCATCACAGCATGAACATCCCCGGCCCGGTCCTCGACTGGGACAGGATTCAAGTGCGTTGGTTTGACCATTGGCTCAAAGGAAAGGACACCGGGATGCTGCGGGAACCTCGAGTGTCGTTTTATCTGCCAAGCTGGACAAGGCAGTCTTTCCGGCATGCCAGTGAGATCCCGGGCGAGTGGAGGTTTCTCAATGAGTGGCCGGAGACGGTCTTCGCGCCGCCAGATCGCCTGTATTTCCGGCCGGATCCCGAGCGCTCTGTGGCCGAGGCCTCAGCCATGGATCCAGCTCCTGCACAGGGTGGAGGGCTTGCCGACCTCTCCGGCCCTGCTTCGGCCCTCAAACTCCGATATTATCCGGCTACGGGAGGAAACCATCATTCGCTCGGCCCGACAGGGACCGATGGCTATTACGGCCTGGATAATCGGGATGAGGATGTCTGGGGATTGGCCTTTAATACGCCGCCGCTCCGAGAGCCAGTCGAGATCCTCGGATTCGCAAGGGCGCGACTGTTCGTGTCGTCCACGGCGCCGGTCGCCAACTGGATTGTCAGGTTAATGGATGTCGCTCCGGACGGCACTTCCTACCTTATCTCCCGGGGATGTCTTAACGGCACTCATCGGCGTTCACATACAAATCCAGAGGCGCTTGTTCCAGGGGAAGTCTATGAGATCTCTGTAGAGCTCATGTGTACGGGCTATAGGTTCGATCCCGGCCATCGCATCCGGGCTGTTGTCACAAATGCCGATTTTCCCATTTTCTGGCCGTCCCCTTATATGATGACGACGACTCTCTTCACGGGTGGCGATCGGCCATCTCACATCGAACTTCCCGTCCTTCCAAGGTTGGAGTATCTTGTCGGGAACCTGCCTATTTTGGCAGAATCAATCCAGAAGCTGGGCAAACGTGCGAGCGGGGAACGAGGCAGTGACCGAGTTCAGGCCTATGACATAACTTACGATGCGGTCAGGGAAACGCACAAATCATTCTTTATCCTGGGAGACGACACGATCTGGTGCCGGGTTAAGGACGACGATCCAGCAACGGCGTCGCTTGAGCTCTCGGGCTTCACTGAGTCCAAAGGGAGCGGCCGGCGAGTCCAGGCCCGGGCAGAGGGATCCCTGCTCTCGACCCAGAACGATTTCATACTGGACGTCACTTGTACTCTTCTTGAAAACGAAAAGGTGGTCAAAAGCCGCCAATGGAAGGATAAGGTCCGGCGGGAGCTCGTTTAGATTTGGCCGGGGCTCAGTCGATAGCCAAGAAGAGAAAAATGTCGGGGAAGGCAAAAAGCCATTTGCGCTCAGCCGTTCCCCACGTGTAGGAGGACACGCCATGAGAAGCAAACTATCTCTCCGAGCGGTTCTTGCGGTGCTGATGCTATTGCCCCCATCCGTAGTAGGAGTTAGCCATGCCAAAGCCGCAGTGGCCGACAAATCGCTATCGTTCCGAATTTCCTTTATAGCGGCGGTACGCCAGAATTCGGCCGATGGGCGAGTATATATGATCATCGACAAGAAGGACGCTGCGGCAGAGCCTCGTCTTGGAGTGGACTACACTGGTGTGCCCCTATGGGGCAAGGATGTTGTCGGCATGCTGCCCGGTCAGAAGGTCGTCCTCGATTCCAGTCCCGAGGTTTACGGTTACCCCTATGAAAGCGTTGGCCTGCTGCCGGAGGGCGATTACACCGTACAGGGGTTCCTGAATATCTACACAACGGTTCGTCGCTCGGATGGTAGAGTCCTGCAGCTGCATTTCCCTGCCGGGGACGGAGGAAAACCATTCACCTCGCCGGGTAACCTCTATAGCACTCCAGTACAACTTCATCTCTCATCTAACTCCGGCCCGGTTGACATCGTTCTCAATAAGGTTATCCAGCCAGCAGCCCCTGTGCCCGCAGGCGGCACCCCCCAGCAGGGGAATCCGCCGGAGTCAAAGCACGTAAAACAGCTTAAAATTAGGAGCGATCTCATCTCAGAGTTCTGGGGAACCGATATGTACATGGGCGCCACTGTGCTGCTGCCCGAGGGCTACGAAGACCCTAAGAACCGTGACCGGAAGTATCCGGTCGTCTATGCCGCAGGCCACTACTCCGAGCGACCGCCGTATAACTTCGTCGAGCCGGAATCGGGGAAGCCCTCAGATGAGTTCTCGAGCTGGTGGATGTCGGACAAAACCCCGCGCTTCATCATCTGCACGTGGCGTAGCGAAAACCCCTACTACGACGATTCCTACTACGTAAATACCGCCAACATGGGGCCTTACGGCGACGCGACCTTAACGGAGCTCATCCCGGCTATCGAGAAGCGCTTCCGCATCTACGCGGAGCCTTGGGCCCGCACGATTGAAGGTTGCTCGACAGGAGGAGGCATTGCCGCCTACCAGCTCATCTTCTATCCCGAGTTCTGGTGCGGGGCGTGGCCCGGCGCTCCCGATCCAGTCGATTTCCGTGGGCATCAGAACATAAACATCTATTCAGACCGCAACGCCTATGTTTGGGACATGGGTTCGATCCCTGGCTCTATTAAGGTTCCGCGTCCGGGCAAGCGCACGCCCCTGGGCGACATAGGATACACCGTCGAGCAGGAGAATGACTGGGAGCATGCCATCGGCACCAAAGGACGCTCGCAGATCGGAGTTTGGGACATGTGGCAGGCGGTCTATGGTCCCGTCGGTCCCGACGGCTATCCTGCCGCGCTATGGGACAAGGAGACTGGGGTCATCGACCACACGGTGGCCAACGCGTGGAAGCCTATGGACATGTCAATCTACGTTACTGAACACTGGCCGACGATAGGCCAGGATTTGAGCGGCAAGCTCCACTTCTGGGTTGGCACCGATGACGACTACTTCCTAGACCGCAGCGTGAAGTACTTCCAGGAGGAGACTGACAAGCTAACAAGCCCGAAGGCCAATTTCACTTTCGACTACGTCCAAGGCGCCGGCCATTGCGGAGCCGAGCTGTTCCCCCGGGGCGGCGATATTGGCAGGTTAATCGAAATGACGCGGACCATGAGTAACGCGGCCCCGCATCCTAAAGACAACTGGTGGTGGCATCCCGATTGAACTCAACTAATCCGGATTTGGAGTCTGTGCTGTTTTAGAAGTCCTTGATTGCTTCTACCGAGCGGGCGTTGCCGGGCGCCGGGTCCGCCTGCGTGTCCAAGCCGGATCGATAGAAACGATACCCCGGGATAATAATTAGGCCCAGCTCACAACTCTTGCCTGATTTTTTGAATTAGCGCGTCGAGTTTTTTTCTGTCTCCGGGTGAAAGACGAAGAACGGCCTGCTTTTGATACTTTTCAAGGCACTCGAGGGCTTTCGACGTTTCTCCCTTATCATAATAGGTCAAACCCAAAGGATAGTAGATCTCACTAAGGTCAGGTTTCAATCCCAGGGCTTTTTCCCAGCAGTAAATCGCCCCGTCCAGATTGCCGGCGAGCCGATATGCCGTTCCTAAACCGTTATAGGGAGACGCATAATCGGGATCTAGTTCGATGGCCTTTTTAAAACACTCGACGCTTTTATTAAAGGCCTGTCGATCTCCAGTTTTCATAGTGAGGTAATGATACGCCGCACCCAGATTATTAAAAGCAGTTGCATTTTCTTGATCTATGGTCAGGGCCTTCTCGTAAGCAGCGATTCCATTCTCGAGCTCCCCTCGGCTCGAGTAGGCGACGCCCAAATTAAGCCAGATCGCGGGGTCATAATCCATTTCGCGAAACCTATTCCCACCTATCATCTTGATGGCCTCGTCATGCTGACCGGCCGCAAGGAGACAACTGGTATATTCAAAGAAAAGATCGTAGTTCTCCGGAGCCGCCGCTAGTCCCTTTTTTAGGACATCGATGGCGTTAACTAACTCTCCTGTTTCCTTATAGATGAGGGCCAGATCATAGTGGGCGATGGTGAAATCTCTTCTCTCTGCGATGATCGCCTCAAGAAGCTTGACGGCATCGCTGGTTTTCGCTTTTCTGTAGAGATCCATGGCCTCTATGGTCCTATTATAGAAAGGCAGAAGGACCTTTACGTCGTCCTCGGGGCCATAGCCGTCCTTTCTCGAATCCTGCGGGCTTGAGGCAGAGACGTATCCCAGGCTTTTCAATTTTTCTAAAACTCCCCGGTCGATTCTCTGCGGCCGTTCCAGCTCGCCGGTTGGAGAAAGGCTTTTGACGATCTGCCCGAGCTGCCCCTGGGCATCGGCCACGGCTTTGTTCTCGGCCATGTTCTTGAGCTCGGCAAAATCTCTATCGAGATTGTAGATCTCCGGAATCGGGGAATCGACGAATTTTTCCCCGCCATTGATAAAGCCTCTCAGAGGGGCCCAGCCTTTGCTATAATGAGGATCGAGAGATTCAAAATAAATGGGTCTCGTGGACAGAGACTTTCCTTCCATTGCTGGAAGAAGTGAAGTGCCCTGAAGGAACGGTGGCTTACCGATCTGAAGAACATCACAAATAGTCGGGAAGAGGTCAATGTGGCTCACTTGTTGGTCGACTTGACCATTGTTCCCTCCCGGCAAGATAATAATAAGAGGAACCCAGAGCGTCGTGTTGTAGGCGAAGTAGCCGTGGGTTAGCTCCCCATGTTCGCCGAGGGATTCGCCGTGGTCTCCAGTGAGAATGACGAGCGTGTTGGCGAAGCAGTGGTTTTCTCTTAAATAGGATACGAGCCTGCCCAGACAAAAATCCACATAGGCCACTTCTCCATCATAAGGCTGTTTTTTGTAGGGAGTTTCAAATGGAGGCGGCGGTTCATAGGGGTCGTGAGGATCGTAACAGTGGATCCAGAGGAACCAGGGCGACCGCTGGATTCTAAGCCAACCGAGGGCCCTATCAATCACGACTTCGGCTTTTCGTTCCAATACAGAGTGTTTCTTATAACCCAGGCCGCCAAAGTCGTCGTCATAAGTTTCGAAATCTCGGTCTAGCCCAAACTTTGAATCGAGGGGATAGCCGCCGACAAAGGCTCCTGAGGAGTAGCCATGATTCTTCAGATATCCTGCTAACGTTGGTGATTCTTGACGGACGGCAAAATAGGCGTTCGCCCGGACACCATGGGACGGTGGAGTCACTCCCAAAAGTATGTTCGCGTGGGAAGCCAACGTTGTGGGCGTATGGGCGAATGCTCTCGAAAACAGGGTCCCCATTTTTGCTAAATTGTCGATATTTGGCGTTTTGAGATGGGGACTTGAATAGCAGCTCAGCCGGTCCGGCCTCAGCGTGTCTATGGTGATGAGAAGAAGATTAGTCCGATTTCCTTCACTCTTGGGCTGGGAATGAGAGAACAAAACGAGAGAAAAGAAGCCCGAAAAAAGACAGATTAAAAAAGGATGCAGGGTTCTTTTTTTGCCAGCTCTTTGGTGAATCCCCACGACTTTAATCATTCTCGGCAGTTGAGAAAATAGTCTAAAGCCTCGACCCTGTCAAGAATCGGGGGATTATCGTTTCTTCCGACTAGACAATAAGAGCACAAGAAATGGGTTTGGACGCGGAGTCAATAAAACCGCCAAGAATGGCACTGGCTCAGACGGAATGTGAGTGCAAATAGCTCAATACGCACCGTATTTTTCCGCGGCTTCGACGATAGCCCGGACATTCTCCCTCTTCGAATCCCATGGAGTCTCACACTCCGTGCTAAGGACAAAGCCTCCTCCTTCCGCGCAGTCCTCGATGAGCTTTCGGCAGTGTTTCTCGACGTCTTCGGGAGTTCCATAGACAAGCATTGCCGAGGGGACATTCCCCAGAAGGCAAACACGGTCACCCAAAATCTCCTTCGCTTTTTTCATATCGGTTTTTTCGAGGTCGAGGAGGATCTTGCCCTTCGGGAGGCCATCCGTGATGTGCTTCATAGTCTTCAGGTGCGGAGTGAGGTCGTTGTCCCAGTGGCATCTAACGCGGAAGCCGCGCTTGACAAAATTGTCAATCGCTCTTTTGGCATAAGGCCAGAAAAATTCATCAAAGATCCTGGGGGACATTCCAGGAGGTCCGCCGTTCACGAAAAAGATGATCTCCGCACCGGGGACTTCGCCAGCGCCCATGATCATTGCCTGCTCCATAGCCCGAACCGACTCGTACTCGATCATCAGTTCACTGATCTCATGGACCTTCTCCGGACGCTCAAAAATATCCTCGGTGAGTTGGTTGATACCTCGGTAATACTGGAGGAGGTCCAGGGGATGACAGGCCCGGCCTCCCATGAGAAGTGGGATTTCATATGCTTCGACGAACTTCCGCCATACATCCGAGTAGATTTTCGGGTACTCAAATTCATAGTAGAGGAAATCGCTCAGGCTACGCCTGAAGACGTCTTTGAAGATCCTTCGGTTAAATAGGATCGTCGAGAAGCCCCGGTTCATGACGTCATCGTAATCCTCGAGGATCGTTTTCTCATAGAAACTGGGGATGTTTCCCTTGGGAGGGAAGTCATCCCAAATTCTCCAATCGAGAGTGGCTTGGTCCCAGCCCGATTTTCCGAAAAGGGAGAGGTGATCAAGTGTGGTGATATTGGGGTCGACCTCGTCTCCGCAGATATCCAGGCAGCTGGCCGTCGCCCGGGCCAGTTTTTCGGGCTCGAGGAACATCTCGCGGATCGAAAGACCCTCAAGATAGGGGATGATGTAGCAGTTGATCGGCGCAACCGGGACCCTATCGGCCTCCCGGAGTTCCCACGCCGCAAGGAGTCGCTCGTATCTTGTCATCGTTTCACTCATCAGATTTACCTCCTAGGCTCTCTCGGCGAGCCATCTCTCGATGACTCGGATTCCCTCATTAGCATTTGAGGTCGTAAAATCGGCCTTGATCTTGGAGGCATCCACCTCGCCGACAACCCCCCCGCCGGCGATGACCTTGACTTTTTCTCTGAGGCCTGCTTCCTCGATCGCCTGCACCGTCTTTCCCATGACCGGGATCGAGGTCGTAAGGAGCCCGGACATCCCGACCACCTGAGGCCCGTGGTTCCGGATGCCCTCGACAAAATCATTTTGCGAGACATCAACGCCGAGGTCGATGATTTCGAATCCTGCGCACTCGAGGAGGGTCGAGACGATCCCCTTTCCTAGATCATGGACGTCGCCGGAGACCGTTCCCAGCAGGACTCTGCCCTTAACCAATTTTCCCTGACACTTTTCTTTTGTCTTCGGGGCGATTAATTTAGCGGCCTCTTTGAAGATTTGGGCTGAGCGCAGCAATTCCATGAGAAACATGTTCCCTCTTTCAAACTCGTCTCCCACCTTCTGCAATCCCGCCCGGCATTCTTCAATCAGGTCCAAGGCATCCCGTCCGGCATTGAGGCCTTCCCTGACAGCGTCGAGCACCAATTCTTTATTTAGGGCAAATATAGAATCGCTCAGCTTTCCCATGGTTCCTCTCCTTTCTTCCAGAGGAGTTTGACCAAAACAAAACTCCACGGCGCGTAAGTGAGTATTTTCTCGGCATTTTTCCCGAACAGCCACTTGGCCTTGGCCTTACGGATTTCGTCCTCTGTCGGGGGACGCAGCCCTCGCTTGGTTTCATCCAGAATGCGTTTGACTCCGGGTTTCACTGTTTTAATCCTCCTTTTATCCAATTTCGCCGCGACTGATTTTCCGTTCCATCTGTAGCTCGTGCTCCCTATAGGCAGCCACCGTCATTAGGCCTTTCACCTGAAGAAGCTGACCGTCCTTCTGACGCGGCAGATCACCGCTGGCAAATTTCTTAAATGCGCCAGGTTTAATCACGCAATCGCCTTGGCTGATTCTTTCCTGCCCAATGCCCCACCTGCCCTTAAGAGGATCGCTCATGCAATAGAGCGGCTCCCACTTTACCTTTGAGAAGAACGGAAAAAAGCTCTGCCCCCATGATCACGGTGCCATTCTCCTTTCGAACATGATGGCAGACGCCCACAAATTTATCAACCCTATTGCTACATTCTTCTGGCAATGTAAAAATCTCATTTTTTCAAAGAATAAAAGAATGCAGGCCTCATAAAGAAAATGCCCTGAGGCGACCTCATCCAGAGAGCATCGAGCTGCGATGTTGACAATAAAATCTAGAGGAGGTCTTTCAGTTGCGCTAAGAGGCGTCCTATCCTCGCTTCGCTCTCAAAACGATCTCGCGGAGCCTTTCCCTGACCTTGCCGGGCAGGGGATCCGGCTTCTGACCGGCCAGGAGGGAATCGATCTTCTCTTTGGCCCGCTCGGGGAGACTTTTTCCGCCTTTAGAAAGCCAGCTTTCGTAGGTTGTCCGCTCAAAAAGATCCGGGTACCATCGTTCCCGAAAGTGCTTAAGGGTGTGGGGAGTGTTCAGGAAGTCCCCCTCAGGACCTAGCTCGGTGATCACGTCCAGCGCCAACGTTTCCTCGCTCACTTCAAATTCCTTGGCAAAAGCCTTGATCCAGCTGACCACTTCGTTTCCGAGGAGAAGCTGAGCGAAGGAAAAAGTGAGCCCTGATTCAAGATAGCCGAGGTCGTGGATGATGTTGCTCCCGGCCAGCGTCTCAACGACCAGACTGAGCGCCGCTTCCGCCGCGGCCTGCTGGTCGAAAATTTTTGCCTCAGATGCTCCGGCTATGGCGAACATGGGAAGCCCGTAATGACGGCTCAGGGCGGTTGTGAACGTCCGTTCCGGCTCACAGTAGGAAGTGACGAGGGTCTTCATGTCGAAAGTTCCCCCTGGAGGCATGCCGGAGACGATGACCGGCGCGCCTTCGCGCTTCAGCTGGGAAAGGACGAGCCCCACCAGGACTCCGGCAAAGTCGAGCGCGACCGAGCCGGCTGGGGTCACCGGGCTCGTTATCGCGGCCGTGGAGGAAGGGATGTAAAGCGAGGGAAGGTTCTTGGCGGCAAGGAAAAGGAGTTTCTCTAGGGCTTCTTTGTTGTGTCGCAGGCCCGAGACCGCGTTGATGTAGCAGGCGACCGTTGGAGTGCGGCGCAACGCCTCCTCTCCTCCCATGACAGCCTCGGCCATCTCCACCGCGTCCCGGCAACCGCTCATTTCGTAGGTGACGTAGATGATAGGCTTGGTGGTAGCGGACAGCATAGCCTCCATCTGGTGGCGGTCGGCGACGGTCCCGTCGACGTCGGCCGGAAGCACCATGGACATAACGAAGTCGATGTGCGGCAGCTGATCGCAGAGCGTTATGCCTTCAATAATGTCCTGGACGACCGGCTTGCGGCGCTCGCCCAACCGGTAGTCGATGATATTCAGACAGTCCGAGCCCGGTCCATAATAGCAACGGTTGCCTCCCACCCGCATGGCAGGCTGTCCCCTCCGGTCGTAGAGTGTCACCTCTTTAGGAACGGACGACAGCGCTTTCTCCACCATCGGGGGCGGAACCCGGACCAGGTTGCCGTCGCTCACCCGGGCGCCTGCCTTTTTGAGCAGTTCGACGGCTTCCTCGAGATAAAGCCGCACGCCGACTCGCTCCAGTATTTCCAGGCTGGCCTCGCGCATCCGGCGGAACTGCCCTTTGGAGAGGCGGGGGAAAATGGACTTTGCTTCTTTTCCGGATTGAGTCATTTCACTTCTCCTTCAGATCACTTCTCTTCTATTTATCTTCGGCCCGGGCATCTGAGGCAGCGTTCCCTTGCGTGGTGTACCACTTCGGTGAATTAAAAGGGCAGACATCAGCCCAAGGATGCACAACCCAACGATGAGGGCGAAGAAATACCTGTATCCCAGCCCACCCGGGTGCCGGTCCAAGAGGACCCCGCCGATGATCGGCATGAAGACGTCGGGCGTAAACCCGACTACGGAGACGATCCCGGCCGCCGTTCCGGTGACGGCCAGCGGAATCCCCCCTTCTTCGAGAAGCGCGAAATAGATGCCCCTTAGAGCGAAGATGGCCAGCGAAGCCACTGCCGTATTCCCGATTAGAACGTAAACGAGTTTCGGGTTTCCCGGGATCACTACGAATATGCCGAAACTGACTATCAAGATGGCTAAACACCAGGCCACGGTCCTTGAGGTCCCGGCTCTGTCCGCTAGGAATCCCGCTCCCAGGGCGGAGAGAGGCTTCAGCCACATTTTGCCCACACCGATCGCTCCTCCGAAGACGACGCTCATCAAGAAAGCATCCGTCGCATAAGGCGTGAAATAATAGGACCCCCAGTAGGCACCGTACGCGGCCATGATGACCGCTGAGATCAGCCAGACAACGGGCATTTTCAGGACTGCTAAGATCTGCTTCGGGCCGATCTTGGGCTGCCCCTCTATCGTCTGCGCTCCTTCGGTCCTCGGCATATCAAACAGCGTAAACCAGGCCATGACAGCGATCAGAATGTCCGTTATTGAGAACAAGATGATCACCCGGGAGAGCGCCATATTGCTGCTCCCCAGCCTGGCGAACACGGCCAGGAAAGCCGTGGAAGTGGCCAGTTCGGCGATGCCGCGGCCGCTCTCCAGGATGCCGAACGCCCGGCCCTGCTCCGTGCTGGGTGCCCAGTTCCGAGTGGCCCTGATCATCGCTCCCCAGAACGTCAGAGAGCAGGTGATCCCCCAGAACCCGTGAATGACGATGGCCAGAGGATAAGAAGGGAAGGTGGCGAAATAAAACCCGGAGAGTCCGGTAGCCAACATGGAAAAAGTGATGAGCTTGCGGGGAGAGACTCGGTCGGCCAGCCATCCCCCCGGGAAATAGGTCAGCAGCGACGTGGCACCAAAAACGGCCTGCAGCACGCCGAGCTGGGTGTTCGAAACGCCCAGCGCCTTCTGCAGAGGGAGATAGTAGACTTCCCGGAGAAAGGGTAGAAGAAAGATGATGCCGCCTGAAAGACACAGGCAGGACATGATTAGCCAGCGGCGCAGCCCAGTCATTATGTCCACTCAGGTCCGCAGCAAAAAAGCATCCTGTTCCTTTGAGACAACCTGTCTACCACACGCAACGAAACCTGTCAAACAGATGTGGGTCCGATCATGGTTGTTCACACCTGAAACGACTTATCCTCGGAAGCGCTCCTTCAAGTCCGCTTTTGAATGAGCGGGAATCTCTTACGTAAGAAAGAAAGGAATCGTCTTTCACGATCTTCGGCACTTCTGTACCTATCGGTTCGTCAAGGCGACGGACGTCGTTACCGTGTCGGAGATTCTCGGTCATTCCTCTATCCAAATGACAATGAGATATGTTCATCCGATAGATCAGGACAGGCGAGAAGCCGTCGCGAAAGTCGGCGAGAGACTCATTTCCATGCTTTCAGGACGTCAATCTAACGTGAGCGACGTTTCCTAGAAGCGCGAGAGCTCCGCTCGGTGCACGACGCTTGACTCAATAAAATCAATCAGTTAAGCTCCATTCAGCGCTCGTAACTCAGAAAATAGAGTCTTGGACTTCGAATCCGGTCTGGCAATTTCCAATGTTCCCCTGAAAATCGCTTCCATATGGGGAAAATCGCGTTTTTTCTTTGTGCACCGATTATCAGAATTAGGCGGGTTTAAGCAAGTTTTGTGACACGGTTGTGACACGGGGAGAGGTCTACCCAACGTGGCTCAGGTGTTTCTCAGCGATCAGACGGGTCACCATTCCGTCACCGATTTGGCGGCCGGCTTCGTGGGCCTACTTTATGCGGCCATCTACATGTTCGACGATGAATATTTTGAGATTGGGGACTTCGATATGGTGATCTTAAATCACCCTTAATATCATCTCAAAGGGCGATTTACTCGTTTATTTGATTACACTTAAGATTATGGTCTCTAATTATAAGAGCAAAATAGTAAGAGGAGAGAAAGTTGATCATCCAAATCAAAAGCAATTTTCACTCCGGCAAATAGGAGGTTATCATGAAACATTTCCTAGTTTTGTTCTCGTGTGCAGGATTGCTTTTCTTTACAGGGTGTAAAAATCTCTCTACCCCTACAGACCCTACGTCCGACTGCGAGAAGTACAATACAGCCACGATCAAGTTTGAGAATAAATCGGTTAATAATTACACGTATGATGTTATTTGGGACGGGTCACGGTTGACGACCCTTGCGCCGTGGACAACAAGCCAGTCCTACACGGTATCTGCTGGCACACATACTCTTCATTTCATGAGATCAAATAGCTCTCGAGAAGCTTGCACGACGTCCTGGCCTTCCCTGGCGCAATGCCAGTCATACACTTATTGGTGTTCGAACTGAACGAAAGTAGGTAAACATGGGGGATCACATGGCCCTGTTCCTAACGATAAGAGAATTGCCCGATCAGGACGACGACTGAACACAGAGAGAGGCATTGCGAATAGATGGGTGGGAAAAAGCATTTTTAAAAATATTCAAGAGTACTGCTTTTAGTTTGATTTGCAGGCAGCAGATAGTGGGATATTGCATAACGGATTTGTGAAACTCGGTCAGGGTTTTAGTTGGTCTGAACGACACTAGATATTGCAGCTTTCTTTATAGATCAATTCCTTAATCTTTCGCATGTGTGGTGTGAAAGGCGGTGAAGATCACTGGCATCGAAATATACACCCCTAAGCCATATTGTATCGAAAGGTAGAGCGAATCGCCAATCAGCCCTATTCCCAGCAGCCACAGAAGCGACGTCCAGGCTGTTGCCGTTGCGCTCATCTCGGGATGTGAGGGTTGTGCCCAGGCCCGATTTTAGTTTTAGCCTGAGTAACTAAAACTGAGCCATTTTTAGCGATTTTGTCCACACCGTGTCCACACGGGAATGCCGAGGTCTAAGAAAGAAAGATGGATACAAATGCTGTCCTGTCACGCCAGAGGTCGCGAGTTCAACTCTCGTCGGCCCCGTCACCTGTTTCCTCGGTTTCCCCCTGATAATCGAGCGTTTCCCTTCTTTCTTTGATTAGGCACATTTAGTCCGAATTTAGTGAGGTTTAGGCACAATCTGTGACATCGTGTGACGTGGCGGGGTGGTCTACTTGCCTAGCTTCGTCCTCTGCATGGCCGCCATGCGCTTCTTGGGCCGTCCCCCCTATTTCTTCGGAGGGACTCGGTCCCCCTTGGACGGGTCGGGCGGGAAGATGTCCTGGACCGAGAAGTCCACCCAGATCAGCGTCTCGGTGTTCGGCGTCGCGGCCAGAATGCGGTCGCCGATCTCCTTGACGGGGTCCTTCATCTTGCCCCACCACGGCTTGTCGGTCCGATAGCCGTATTGGAACCCGACGGGCGCCGGGGCGAAGGTCTTGCCCCACTTGGCGAACTCGTCGATCATCTCGTCGGCCGACTTGAAGATCTGGCTGTCGTCGACGAACATGATACCGTCGCGGACGGTCGGGGGCATGACGTTCTCGCGGAAGTGCTTCAGGAACATGCGGTAGGAGAGGTTATGAGACCGGGCCGCCGCCAGCCAAGTCCTGGCCATCTCGTCGGTCACCGGGTCGCCGAGGTCGGGGTTATTGGAACGGTGCCACTCGATGTCGACGCCGACCCCGATGACGCACTTGTGGTGGCCGTACCGGTCGAGCATCACGTGGAAGGCCTTGTCGACGGGCGCCCAGCCCGGCTCGGTCTGGAGCCAGACGCGGTAGCCGAGCTTGTCGAAGAGCTGGAGCACGGGCTCGCTGATGTCTTCGGGCATCCCCGTGATGAGCGGGTCGCCGCCGGGAGGGACAGGGAATGACATCTCGGTGCCACGGCCCTTCAGCCGGCTCACGATCCAGATGGCTTCCGGTCTCGCTCCCGGGAACTTGGCGGCGATCTCGGTCCCCGTACGCGCCCAATACCCCGGGCCGGGGTCGTTCGGGCGGCCAAAGGTAGAGCTGCGGATGCCCGCGCCCTTAAGATTGTCCGTCCGCGCCGCCAGTACGGACATGCAGATCGCCACGGCCAGGAGGACCGTCAGCCCCGCCGCCGTCCTCGGCGACGCCCCGCGCCTGTTCGCCCGCATCATGGTCATGTCGGTTTCCCTCCGAGATTCAGTTCGATGACGTCCGGCCGGCCGGAGCCGGCGGTATGTCGAAGCGGTGGAAAGGTCCAAAAAGCCTACGGACTTCCCGATTCTCCGCATAATTCGATTCGACTATATCACGAGGGGAGGCGGGTTGCCAGGAAGCTCCCCAGATCAAGCAAGATAGACGCTGGTTAGTCAGTCCCCGCCGGGAACCGGCCTGTCACGCCAGAGGTCGCGATCTCAACTCTCATCGGCCCCGCCTTACCGTACCACCCGAAACGCCTCCTTTTCGAAGCCCCCGCTTAAAAGCAGATAGGTCCCATCAGCGCGCGGGCCCGATTTGCCAAAGAACTCACATCAGGGGTAGACCATTACTTTCGGATGAGGTCAGGTATCGTGCGGGGGACATGGAATCGGCAACTGCCCCCCGGACCCTACAGCTCTTGGTCTTTCCAAGCACCGGTGTATTTTGCGTTGCCTTTGCATTCTTGAAGAACAACGTGGCAGATTTTCATCCCCGGTGTCAACCCTATTTTGTTTCGTCCGGCATTGTATATTTCAAGAATCTGCTTGTTGGAAATCCCCGGAGCTAAGAACGGAGCTGCTATATGACTCATAAGTCCGATTCGGGCGAATCTCGAGCGTGAGTTCAGCCACCCGCACAAGTCCTCGGGGAGAGTAATCCTCTCCCTTGTGATCCCAAGGACGAGTTCACCCGGCTTCAATAGGTAGCCATCGCTAATATCAACAAGGTTGGTCAGCGTTCTGTAGTCGATATCGGCTTGCGTGATGTGCTGATTGGTATTGAAAACCCGCAATTTGTCATCTAATGTCAGATCAATTGAGGCAGGGCCAATGGCATTCTCGTCATAGGGCTCTATTCTTATTCTGCCATTCCTGATCTGGTTGAGAATTTCGGGCTTTGCGAGAATCATTTTGGATGCTCTTTTAAGGTCATTTCTGTGACTCCAGGTGTTCACCGTCAGGCGGTTTCGGACTCGCGTGCTGATCTCTCAAGCTGCAGATCCCGGCCATCAGATTAGTCCAACTAACGCCGTTTGGCAAGGATTCAACCCTAGCCAATGGACCTACCCCCGCAAATTCGTTAAGGAAGAGGCTGGCAGGGCTGCGTTAAGACGCCCGCTTAGCTTCTTGCGCTTCCACTCTTAACATACAGGAGGTAGAGCACAGAGGGAGAGGCTTATAATTAGTATCAGCGCGAAATATTCATGTCCTACCCTTAGCAACACGAAAATATCCCGTTCTCCCCAGGGAGGCCTAAAAAGGGTATTCGTTCCCAGGATTTTGCGTGCGCCCCTCATTTACACCGCCCTCTCTCTAGGTTATCATGAAACCCTCCTGACAAACACGCGCCCGTAGCTCAGTGGATAGAGCGGTGGACTTCGAATCCAAAGGTCGGGGGTTCAAATCCCTCCGGGCGCGCTTTCGTTATACCGCTGATCATAGAGCCGCTTCCTTATTTCACGGCTGGACTGAGTATTGACTATTCAGCCGCATTTAGATATATAAGTCTCTACCTGGTTTTCGCGCATGCGGATAATCCTATTTCGGCGCCCATTTCCGACTAAATTAGAGGGATAGTACCATGGCTAAAATCATGCTTCTGGATTTTGAGGAAAGCGATTATCGACGGCTCCTGGACAAGAAATTCGATGTGGAACTCAGGGAGACAAACTGGAGGTCGGGCCGGGTCGAGAGCCTCCTGCCTCCTCAGGACTGCCGGGTCGTCCTCTACCAGGCCAACCTGAACAACTACGGGACGGGACTCCATGCCGGGGACGCGGCCCATTTTGAAAAAATCGTCGACGAGGGGGGCGTGGTCGTCTGTTTCGTCGGCAACTGCCAGGAGTACCATCTCACCAACGTGATCGGCGAAATCCCCCATCTCAAGTTCGAGGAAAACAAGCTTCCGGACAAGATTTACGAGATCAAGGACCCTCCTTATGACGCCATTTTCAACCAGTTTCGACAGTTCATATCCCATGCCTATGAGCTCTTCCCCGCCCCCAATAACCTCGGCAAGGTCATTAACCTCCGGGAATGGGATCCGCCGGCCGAGGCAGAGCTCCAGGTCCTGGCCGAAAGCTTCAGGAACTATCCGATCTCCGTGCTGCTGCGCAAAGGCCAGGGGTTCTACCTCCTTCTTCCCTGGTTCGGGGAAAAGAACGTTGAGGTGGCCGAACTCGTCCTGCCGCAAATCATGCCTGCCATAGCAACGCAGCCGCCACTTGATGTAGGAGTGAACTGGCTGGACTCCTATGATTACATCTTTCCTGGACTCCTGGAAATCTATAAGGACATGGAACAGGAGAACGAAAAGCACCGCCAGGCGATGGTCCGGCTGGAAGCCCGGATCGAGGAGCTCAAATCGAGCGAGCAGGAACAATTCAACAAGCTGTTGACCGCCGAAGGCAAAGACCTGCAGCAGGCCGTGGTCAAGGCTTTCAAGTATCTCAACTGGCTGAACGTCGTCGATGTCAACGATTACTGGAAACGGGTCATCCGGGTCAAGGAAGAAGATATCTGGCTCCTGGACGAGGATGAGAAGTCGGTCGAACAGCTCATCCGGGACGCCCCGGTCACCATGGTCATGGTGAAAGATGGTAAGGCAGGGGCGTCCGACGAAGACTGCCTCAACCTGCAGAGGTACAAGGGGAGACGCATGCAGGAGTTCAACAACACCAAGCTGAAGGCCGTCCTCGTCGGCAACTACTTCAGCCAGATCGAGGCCAAGCTCCGAGAGGTGCCTTTCAGCGAGACCCAGGTTAACGAAGCCGCCAAGGACGGGAACGGACTGCTGACGACCTATAAGCTGTTCAAGGCCATCAAGGCCGAGAAAGAAAAAAAGACGACAAAAGAAGCCATCCGGGAGCAGTTCAACACCAAGGTCGGCCTGATCACCTTCGACTATTGAGTCGACTTCCCGGTCGTCTTCTTCAGCAGCATGTCATCCCCTAAAATCACCCCCCAAAAACTGGCCGATGAGGGCCTCAGGCGGCTGAAGGCGCTGGCCGATCCCGTGAGAGCCGAGGGCGCCCAGAGATATTTCAAGGAAAGAGTGCTGTTCCTGGGCATAGCCACGCCCGATATGAGGGAGCTGGCCCAGGAGGTCTATCAGAAAATCCGGCCGGAATGGGGAGTCGAGGAGGCGACGGAGTTTTGTGCTGTTATGCTGGCGAACCCATATCATGAGGTCAAGGGCTTAGGCATCATCATCTTTGAAAAATTCCGGAAGGATTTCCCGCGGTCAACGTTCACGAAAATCAAAGACTGGCTGCTGGCCGACTACTGCAACAGCTGGGCGCTCGTGGATGTGCTCTGTCCGACATCAATGGGCTCGCTGCTCGAGAAATATCCGGACCTGGTCCAGGAAATTAGGGGTTGGACGAATTCCCCGAACAGGTGGGTCAGGCGGGCCTCGATCGTCTCCTTCATCAAGCTGGCCAAGAAAACGCAGTATCTTGAGTCGATCTACGAAATCGTCCGCTCACACTTTGTGGACGCCGACGATCTAATCCAGAAGGCCTCGGGCTGGCTGCTCAGGGAGGCCGGGAAGGCGGATATGGCCAGGCTGGAGAAATTCCTCCGTCGGCATGGTCCGGCTATCCCGCGAACGACCCTGCGCTATGCGATCGAGCGATTCCCTGAGCCGAAGAGAAAGGCCCTCCTCCTGGCTACCAGAAAGGCCTAATTTAAGCACCCTCACCCCTCCCTCTCCCATCAAGGGCGAGGGCTGATTAGGGGGACACTAACTTTAATTCGTGGGGAATTGGGGTTAGTGTCCCCATAATTGATTCGCGTTGTCTCTGAGCTTCCAATCTGGTATATTTTGACTTCGCTTTGCGCCATGATCAATTCTCGCATAACATCCAGGAGGAATTCTCCATGAAAACCATCTGCAAAGTCGTATCAGCCTCTTTCTTGGCTTTATTCCTTTTCTCCCTGAACGTCTACGCGCCGCAGGAAGCCCGCGTGCTCCGGTTCCCAACCATATCCAACGATCAGATCGTCTTCAGCTATGCCGGAGACCTCTATTCCGTCGCCCTCTCCGGCGGAGTAGCCCGGAAGCTTACCACTTACGAGGGATACGAGTCGTTCGCCCGCTTTTCCCCCGACGGCAAGAGCATCGCCTTCACCGGCGAATACGATGGCAACCGTGAGGTCTATCTGATTCCATCCGAGGGCGGGGTTCCCAAGCGACTGACGTACACCGCTACATTAGGCCGCGACGATATTTCGGACCGGATGGGCCCCAATAACCTTATCATTGGCTGGACGAGCGATGGAAAGAACATCGTCTTCCGCTCGCGGATGCACGAATGGAACGACTTTGTCGGCCAGCTCTACTTGGTTCCCGCGGCCGGCGGATCGCCCACCCAGCTTCCGCTCCCGCGCGGCGGCTTCTGCTCTTTCTCGCCCGACAACAAGAAACTGGCCTACAACCGCATCTTCCGCGAATTTCGCACCTGGAAGCGCTACCGCGGCGGGATGGCCGACGACGTCTGGATCTACGACTTCGAAACCAAAAAGACAGAGAACATCACCAACAATCCCGCCCTGGACATCATCCCGATGTGGAGCGGTAGCAAGATCTATTTCCTGTCCGACCGAGACGAGAACAGGCGGCTGAACCTGTATTCCTACGACCTCGAGACCAAGGACACCAAAAAGCTGACCAGCTTTGCGGATTATGACATCAAGTTCCCGTCCTTGGGCCCGAATGCCATCGTCTTCGAGAACGGCGGGTATATCTACCGCTTCGACATCGCCTCCGGGCAGGCCGCCAAGGTCCCGGTGATGATCGCCGACGACCTCCTGTCCGGCCGGACCCGGCTGGCCAAGGTAGGGGACAAGGTGACGAACTTCGAGATCGCCCCGGACGGCAAGCGGGCCCTTTTCGGCGCGCGGGGCGATATCTTCACGGTCCCTGCCAAGAACGGCAACACCCGAAACCTCAGCCAAACGCCCGGCGTCCACGAGCGAAATTCCAAGTGGTCGCCCGACGGCCGCTCGATCGCCTACGTTTCCGACAAGAGCGGAGAGGATGAAATCTACATCATGCCCCAGGACGGGCAGGGCGGGGCCCAGCAGCTCACCCGGAACGCCGACACTTACAAATACCAGCTCTCCTGGTCTCCCGACGGCAAAAAAATCATCTGGGACGACAAACTGCTCCGCCTGAACTACGTCGATGTCGCCACTAAAGAGGTCGTCACTGTCGCCAAGGCAGAGATCGGGGAGATCATGACTTTTGTCTGGTCGCCCGACAGCCGCTGGATCGCCTATGCCAAGCCCGAAGTCGTGGGCATGCCGAAAGTGTATCTCTATTCTCTCGAGACCAAAAAGACATTCGAGGTGACCGACGGCTGGTACGCCTCTTACAACCCCTCCTTCAGCGCGGACGGCAAGTACCTCTTCTTTGTCTCGGAGCGGGATTTTAACCCCATCATCGGCCAAACCGAATACAACCATGTCTACGGCGCCATGTCCCGGATCTACTTCGTCACCTTGGCCGCCGACACCAAGTCGCCCCTCGAGCCGAAGAGCGACGAGGTGGAGGTAAAGAAAGAGCCCGAAAAACCGGCTGCGAAAACTGAGGAAAAGGCAACAAAGGAAAAGCCGATACCGGAAGCTCCGAAGCCTGATGAAGCCAAGAAGGAAGTGATCCTCAAAGTCGACCCGGACGGCCTCACCTCGCGCCTCATCGGCCTCCCGATCGAAGTCGCCAACTACGGTCAGATCGTCTCCGTCGGCGACTCCATCTACTACCAGAAGAGGATGGACCGGGACCGGCACTCGTCTTTAAAGATGTACGACCTGGCGGAGAAGAAAGAGACCGACCTGGGGACGATCGACGGTTACGAAGTATCCGCCGACCAGAAAAAGATGCTCGTCGCCAAGGACGACGCCTACGCCATCATCGACCTGCCCAAGTCGCCGATCAAGATCGAAGAAAAGCTGGACCTCTCCCAGATGGAGGTGACCCTGGACCTCCGGGCCGAGTGGAACCAGATCTTCGAGGAATGCTGGCGCCAGATGAAATACTTCTTCTATGCGCCGAACATGCACGGCGTGGATTGGGAAGCGATGAGGCTTCGCTACCGGCCGCTCTCCCAGTCGGTCAACCACAGGGCCGACCTGACCTATGTCATCGGCGAGCTGATCGGCGAGCTCAGCTCCGGCCACACCTACGTCGGAGGCGGCGAGATGCCGGCACCGCCGAAGGTCAAAGTCGGGATGCTGGGCGCCCAGTTCGAGCGGGACGCCCAGACCGGCTGCTACAAAATCGCCAAAATCCTGCGCGGCCAGAACTGGGGCCGGACGCTCCGGTCGCCCCTGACCGAAATCGGCGTCAACGTCAGGGAAGGGGAGTATATCATCGCCATCAACGGCCTGCCTACGAACAAGCTCAACGATATGTATGAAGCCCTTCTCAACACGGTGGGCAGGCAGGTGACGCTCAAAGTCAATTCCCGGCCTGAAGAGAAAGGGAGCCGAGACGTGGTTGTTATCCCCATCGAGAACGAGCAGCAGCTCTACTATTACACCATGGTCCAGGAGAACATCGAGAAGGTGGACAAGGCGACCGGAGGCCGAGTCGGCTACGTCCACATCCCCGATATGGGCGTGGCCGGCCTCAACGAGTTCGTCAAGCACTACTACCCGCAGCTCCGGAAGAAGGC
>Ga0315277_10001874_pt1 | contig 29690 bp, 17 predicted proteins | sample YL17G05_15_MG_FD_203695 | JGI IMG/M metagenome (GOLD analysis project Ga0315277, IMG submission 203695) | Sediment microbial communities from Yellowstone Lake, YNP, Wyoming, USA - YL17G05_15 | ecosystem: Environmental > Aquatic > Freshwater > Lake > Sediment | place: USA: Wyoming | collected... | reverse complement strand
CGCCGCACAAGAGCGGCCAACGACGCCATTTCCTCGAAGCCGACAGGGACTCGCCCTACACCTTGATCTATTACGAGAGCCCCTTCCGCATCCGGCGGCTGCTGGAAGACGCGCTGGAGGTCTTCGGAGACCGCCGGGCCGCGGTTGCCAAGGAGCTGACGAAGATTCACGAGTCGGTCCGCCGCGGCACACTCTCCGAGCTGCTCGCCGCCCTCGAAGAGAACCCCAAAGGCGAGTATGTTGTCCTCATTGCCAGTGCCGAATACGGCAAGTCTGATGACTCAGGCAAGATAGCTGACGCCGAGGAGTTATAACATGGTTGTGCAGGAACAGGAGTTGCCATGAAAACACCGCTCACGTTTGTATTCACTCTTCTGCTGTCCACCTTGATGCTCGCCGGGTGCGCGGCAACAACAGATCAGGGAAACAGCCCTTCGATCACCTCGGAGCAGGCGGGCGAATATGGGCGGGTTGAATTGTTGCGGGATCGGTGGGGGGTACCCCACATCTTCGCGCGGAGCGACGCTGGGGCGATGTATGGACTCGGCTATGCCACCGCCGAGGATCGGGCGTTTCAGATGTACTACAATCTGCGAATCATCCAGGGCAGATTGGCGGAGACCATCGGGGACGTGAAGATCGGCGTCACGCGGCAATTGCCTCAGGGCAGAAATTCGGCCCTGCGCCACGACATTGAGATGCGGACCATCGGCTATTATCGGGCCGCCCAGGAGACGGCCCGGCAACTCGACCCTGAGACACGCGGCCTCCTGGAAGCGTACTGCCGGGGCGTCAACGACTATATCACGAGCCATCCGAACAATCTGTTGTACCTGTTCGGCAAATATGGCGTGAAGCCGGAGCCCTGGACGCCCGCGGACTGCATCGCCTCCTGGTGGAGGCTGGGCCTGTTCTTCTCAGGCGACGGCCTCAACGAGATGGCCGCCTACTATGAGGTCAAGGACGGAGTCCGGCAGGTGCGGCAGTTCGCTCCGGCGGACAGCGCGGGGGCCACGCAGGGCCTGCCGATTCGCGATGATGCCTCGGTGATCCAACGCAACGATGTCAGCGACACCTGGGTGCAGGAGGTTCTGGACTATGCCGCGGCGCACGGCCTTACGCGAAAAGTGGACACGACGCCAAGGATGCGACCGCCGGGACCAAGATTCAGTCACGCATGGGTGGTGGGAGGCAAAAGGACTACGACCGGCTCGGCTGTGCTGGTCAGCGATCCGCAGACACCCGTGCGCAATCCCTCGCTGTGGTACGAATTCCACATCAGCGGCCGGACCTTCAACGCCCGCGGCCTCGGCGTTGCAGGCAGTCCCAACATCCTGATCGGCTTCACGCCAAAGGTCGCCTGGGGTCTGACCGCTCTCGGCGCCGATCAGGCTGACCTGTTCGTGCTCAAGACCGACCCCAATCATCCCAACCAGTATTTCCTCGACGGACAATGGCGGGACATGGAAGTCCACACAGAGACGATCCAAGTCAAGGACGCGACGCCGCAAACGTTGACGGCCAGACAGACGTGTTTCGGCCCTGTGGTGACATCGATCGCCGCGAACCCCCGCCGGGGCGATGAGATGGCTCTGAAGCGCATCCCGATCTGCGAGCCTCGGCGAGACACGTTCCGGGGCATTCTGGACATGATACGGGCCAGCGACGCGTACGAGTTCCAGAAGGCGCTCGGCGGCTGGAGCTTCCCCAGTGCCAACTGCGTCTTCGGCGACAGCCGGGGCGGCATCGGGTTCAAGACAATCCTCTCCCTGCCGATCCGCTCGTCGCATTCGTTGCTGGACGACCGGGCCGCACATGAGGGATGGGACAGCGCCAACGACTGGCAAGGCACCCTGCCTCACGAATTGCTGCCTCAGGTCCTCAATCCCGCACAGGGTTGGCTGGTCAGCGCGAACCATCGGCCTATCGCTTCGTTCTATCCGCTCTCTCTGGGCATCTCGACCGGCAGCCTGGGCGACAGCGACCGTTCCTGGCGATTGAAAGAGCGCGCGAAAGCGCGGGAGTCGTTCACGCCGCAGGACGTGCTCGATATCCATTACGACACCGTCGCGCCGGTCAAACGCGACCTCGTCAAGCTTGGCTATCACCTTCGCGATGTTCAGAAGTACCCTCTGGAGGACGAAACGCTCAAAGCCCTGGAGTATCTCGAACCCTGGCGAGCCGCCGGATACAAATCGGAGATGCAAATCCGCGGCACGGAGATCATGAACCTGATGCCGATGGCCTTCCGCCAGAATTTTGTGGCGGCCACGATCTACGGCGGCGGCACGTCCGGTCTGTGCAACATGCTCCAGACACTCGACGCACGCATCGCCGCCGACCCGAACGCCAAGTTGACGCAGGAGGAGGCTGACTATGTGAACCTGATGCTGCGAGCGGCGTGGCGCTACGGCAAGGCCAGCTACGGCGACGACCCAAGCCAGTGGAACGAACGTGCAAAGAAGGATCTGCGCGAAACGAAGCTGCCGTACATGTCCACGCTGGACGGTTTCGGCTCGCTCGACGAGGAAAAGGACGTCACCGCTCCCGCGCTGCGGTGCGTTGACGGCGGGACGATCCTCTCGCAGCGGGCCCAGTCATACACGCAATACGTCCGGCTCGACGACGCCGATCTATCGATGTCGCTGCTGCCCGTCGGCCAGTCGGAGCATCCGGACAGTCCGTATCACCTGTGCAACTACTCGCTCTGGGAGCAAGGCCGGCTGCACCCCGCGCCGCTCTCGCGAAAGGCGGTTGATCAGGTGATGACATCGAGAACGACCCTGGCGCCTCCCGCCGGCCGATAGCAGATAACGCGCGGCAGAGCCCCACGACTTGACGCGCGGCATCACGGATTTGAGCGGCCTATGCCTACCACGACGATCTCAACGGGCACCACGATGCTGCATTCGTACTTGGGCTTGCTCTGGGCTGACTCCGGGACATCCACGAAGGCCCGGCGGGGCAGAAAGATCCCTTTTGCCGGATTCCAACGCCAGGCACGTGCGCGTTGCGGCCGGAGGCGGTACACGTAGCGAATCTCCATCGTGTAGGTCCCGGGCTTGCTCGGCGTGGGATAGAAACGAAGGTCGTGTGATTCCTTGCGCAGCGTGTGCAGGCCAAATACATTTTTGCCGGACCGACATTCGCCGTTGACCCAGACGAACTCGTTAACGTCGGCGATAAGGTTCCGAAGGACCACCTCGAAGGGCAGCTCGGCGCGAACGATCGGCGCGCTGCCCAGCGCGTAGGTCGCGTCTTTCGTCACCGTGGGCGTAAGCAACAGGGACAGAATACGTTCCACCTGCTCCTGCGTCGCGGACTGGTCGTCCACGAGTCTCACGAGCGTGGCGGCCCCCTTCGCCGAAGGACGCACGCGGTAATGATTGATCGCCAGTTCCGTGCACAGCCTGTCGAACTGTGAGAAGCCCAGGTATGCACCGGCGCCCAGGGTCGTCAGCACCACCAGGAGGATCAACAACGTTTTCCAATGCATTGGCCGGGTCACTCCTGCAATTTCCATGAAGACTAAACACGATTCTCCACCCTGCTGCCGCCCGGCGAATCCACAGCCGGCATGATTCTAAGCTACAGGCTCCATCACGAAAGTCAAGCAATGACATTTGCTGGCCGATTTGCGATTGCAGCGATAGGATACACTCGTGCAACTCGCGTAGGTCACGTACATTCGAAGGGCAGTTCAGGGACAAAAGTATGAGCCAGTCCATTGAGGCGCGCCGCAGATTCTTGAAATATGTGGGTGTTGGGGGTGCACTGCTGGCGATGCGCAAAGCGCCGGGTGCGTTCGCCGGGCCGGCCCAGTCACGGCCGAACATCCTGGTCATTCTCACGGACGACCTCGGTTACGAGGACCTGTCGAGTTACGGAGCCGCCGATCTGAAGTCGCCGAACATCGACAAGCTGATCGCGGCGGGGATGCGGTTCGATCGTTTCTACGCGAATTGCCCCGTATGCTCTCCGACTCGGGCGGCGATGATGACCGGGCGGTATCCCGATCTCGTTGGCGTGCCGGGCGTCATCCGCACGCACATCACCGACAACTGGGGCTACCTGTTCCCGCAGGCCGTCCTGCTGCCGCAGATGCTCAAGCGGGCCGGCTACCACACGGCCATCATCGGCAAGTGGCATCTGGGCCTGGCCTCGCCGAATACGCCCAACGAACGCGGCTTCGACCTCTTCCACGGCTTCCTCGGCGACATGATGGACGACTACCACAACCATCGCCGCCATGGCTTCAATTACATGCGGCTGAACGACAAGGAGATCGACCCCGAGGGACATGCCACCGACCTGTTTACGCAGTGGGCCATCGACTACCTCCGCGACCGCTCGCGGCAGGAGCAACCCTTCTTTCTCTACCTCGCCTACAACGCCCCGCACGCGCCAATCCAACCGCCGCGAGAGTGGCTCGAACGAGTCAGGCAGCGGGAAGCTGGAATCAGCGACAGACGTGCCGCGCTCGTCGCCCTGATCGAGCATCTCGACGCCGGGATCGGAAAAGTGATGGACGCGCTCGAAGAGACGAACTTGCGGGATAAGACGCTCGTCATCTTCACCTCCGACAATGGCGGCCAACTCAGCATCGGCGCGACAAACGGGCCGCTGCGGGCAGGCAAAGGCGACATGTACGAGGGCGGCATCCGAGTCCCGATGGGCGCCGCTTGGCCCGGCAGAGTCAAGCCCGGCTCGCGCGGCGACCGCATCGCTTTGACGATGGACCTGTTCCCGACGATCTGCGAAGCCGCAGGCGTCAGAATCGAGCACGAGATCGATGGTCGAAGCATCCTGCCGACCCTGACGGGAGCCAGCCAGCCGCAGGAAGATCGCACCCTGTTCTGGGTCCGCCGCGAGGGCGGCAATCGCTATGGCGGACGGGCTTTCTACGCTGCCCGCCAAGGCGATTTCAAGCTCCTCCAGAACAGCCCCTTCGAGCCGCTGGAACTCTACAACCTCAGCGAAGACCCGAAAGAACAAAAGCCGCTGGATAGAAAGCACCCGATGTACAATAAGCTCTTCACCACCCTGCAGAATCATATCACGAAATCCGGCGCCGTCCCCTGGCAGAAGTACCCCGTCGATCTCGCCAAGCCGCTGACCCACTGACTGTGGGTGCAGGATACGCTCCCAACGGGTGAACTCGGAGCAGATGTCATTGCGAGGAGGCCGCAGGCCGACGAAGCAATCCATAAGCCCATCGTTTCGGATTGCCGCGCCAGCCTTTGGATGGCTCGCGATGACATACCGAAGCCCTAATCGCCTTCTTGCCCCGCGCCACTGGCTGTGGCCGACCGGCGGAGCCTTGACATCGACAGCGAAGCCCGCTACCCTCGTGCCCCATGGCTTCGCTGTTCCTCACGAAACCCGTCGAAAGGCTGGTGGCCGAGACTCAGGAAGGCGGACGCTCGCTTCGAAGGGTTCTCGGTCCCATCGATCTGATCGCCCTAGGCATCGGTGCAACGATCGGCGCCGGCATTTTCGCGACGATCGGCACGGCGGCGGCGGGCGATGCGGTTCGGCCGGGGGCGGGTCCGGCCCTGATCCTGTCGTTCGTCCTGACGGCGGTCGTCTGCGCCTTCACGGGCCTGTGCTACGCAGAGCTGGCCTCGCTGGTCCCCGTGTCCGGGTCCGCCTACACGTTCACGTACGTCACACTCGGCGAGGTCGTCGCCTGGATCATCGGCTGGGACTTGATCATCGAATACGCCATCGGAAACGTCGCGGTTGCCATCTCCTGGGCCAACTACTGCAACACGCTTCTGGCGGGCCTCGGCCTGGACCTGCCCCGGTGGCTGACGGTGGATTACCGCACGGCGGCACAGAAGATGCCGGAGGTGCTGACCGCCGCGCCCCACGTGTTCGGCGTGCCCATCGTGTTCAACCTGCTGGCGGTCGGCGTCGTGGCGGCGCTGTCCATGGTCCTGGTCTGGGGCGTGCGAGCCTCGTCGCGGGCCACGACCGTGATGGTCGCGATCAAGTTGCTCGTGTTGGGGTTTTTCGTGCTGGTCGGTTTCCGCTTCGTCAAGCCGGAGAATTGGCAGCCCTTTGCGCCGAACGGCTTTGCGGGGATCGCCGCCGGAGCGGCCATCGTGTTCTTCGCCTACATCGGCTTCGATGCGGTCTCGACGTGTGCGGAAGAGACGCGCCGGCCCGGCCGCGACCTGCCCATCGGAATCCTCGGGTCGCTGGCGGCCTCCACGCTGATTTACGTGATCGTCGCGGTGGTTTTCACGGGGCTCGTGCCGTTCGCGGCGCTGCAGAAGATGACGGTGTCCGATCAGGCGGAGCCATTGACGGTGGCTCTGCAGTACGTGGGCCGGTCGGACATGACTATCGGCATCGTGGCGTTCGGGTCGGTCGTCGCACACACGGCCGTGCTGCTGGTCTTTCAGCTCGGCCAGGCGCGAATCTTCATGGCCATGGCCCGCGACGGCCTGCTGCCCGCGCCGCTGGCCCGCATTCACCCGCGATTCCGCACGCCGCATGTCGCGACAATCCTGACAGGCATCGGCGTGGGGGTCCTGGCTGCCGTGTCGAATATCGACGAGATGGTGGACCTCACGAATATCGGGACGCTTTTCGCGTTCCTGCTGGTCTGCATCGGCGTCTCGGTCCTGCGCTTCAAGGCCCCGGACCGCCCACGGCCGTTTCGTGTGCCGTTCGGACCCGTGCTGATTCCCGCGCTGGGCGCGATCTTCTGCGTGGGGATGATCGCACATCTCCCACGGACCTCCTGGCTCCGCTTCGGCCTCTGGCTCATCGCGGGGCTGGTGGTCTACGCCACCTACGGCTACCGCCATTCCCGGCTTCGCGAAACGACGAAGAAGAATTGGAGTATCGAAACGGCGGAATGAAGAGAATAGAACGATGGAATAGTGAAGTGTTGGAAGGATGGAACGACGGGTAGGCCCAGCCATTATTCCAATATTCCGGTATTCCGTTCCCCCCTCCAATCTTTCATTCTCTTATCTCCTCTCCCTCATAAGAGCCTTGCCACCGCCGCATTGCGCGGTTATAATTGTGCCGGTTCGATGAGTGAGGAAATGCAATGGTGCGGAAACTGTGGCTCTGGCATGTCGTTCTTCTGCCTGCGTGGCTCACGCGTGAGCGTGCCGTGAGGCCCCGTGTACACCCGATCCGCAGTTGCCGCCCGGGATGACAGCCGTTCTTTCGGGAGGGAGATCATGAGACGACTTACGTGGTTCATGCTTGTTGCGGTCTCGGGCTCGACCTTGTCTGCTGGCGTGCAGGACGATGCCAAGGAGCTGGCGCGTGGGGCTCTCAATGGCAGGGCAGTGACCGTGCGTCTCTATCTGGACTGGAAGATCGATCCCAAGGCGTACACGACCCTGAGCGTGCCGTTGGAGGGTCTCGATGTAACCTTCGACGGGATCCGGCTGGCCTATGCCCAAGGCAAGACCGCCGATGCCGGCGGGCCGCCGGACTTGAGCGATGAGACCAAGGCGGCGCTGGACTAGGAGCTCAAGGACGGGATTGTTGTCGTCGTGGCCGCAGACCAGAAGGACGCCGCCATCACCGCCGTGCTGCTGGACTTTGTTTACGCCGAGCCCTATCGCGCGGGCAATCGTTTCGCGATTTGGCCGGGAGCTGTTCCCTGGGTCCATAAGGAGCTCTGCCTGTTTCGAGACGCCCTGCGAGAGCCCATCCCGAACGCAGAAGTGGAAATCTTCGTCGGTGACAACGTCGAACACCAAAAGGCGATGAGGAAGGTGTGGGTCGCCAACGCCAGATCGGACGAGAACGGTCGGCTCGTATCGCCGAAAGCGACCTCATCGCTGCTCTGCTTCCTGTTCGTGCTGATCCATCCGGATGCCGGTCCCGTGCCAGCGCGTTCCGCCTATTGGACGTCCCAACCCGGAGCGGGTCATCCGCTGGATGTCCCCACCCTGCCGAAAGACAAATGGTGCGTCTTTCTCGATGCGCTGGGCAATCCGATCCCTGGAGCGAAGGTGGATGTCTATGACGGGTGGGCGTGGGAAACCCGGTATTCGGCGCCGATGGACTCAATTACGTTGGATGAAGCCGGCAGGCTGCGGCCACCCTACTGGCGACCGCTACTGGACAATTGCTGTTTTCGCGTGTATGACCCCAACCACGGCATCGGGCTCTTCGAGCCATACGACAAGATGTACCACTGGTTCGAGGGGCTGTTGACTACCGCCATCGTTCCGATCGTGAACAGAGAGACCCCCGCCGCCGAGCGATCGATCTGGGGCACGGTCGTTGACGGCAACGATCAGCCGATCCCGGGGACGGTCGTCGGTTGCCGCGGGGTCAACATCGGACCCGGCGGGGTCCTGTGGACGTTCTTTCCGGGATCGTACCTCTCCGAGAAGCTGGCCAAGGTCCTTACGGACAGCGAGGGCCGATTCGCGATGCACCTGCCACTGGCAAAGCAGGACGGCGCAATCGGCCGGCCGGTCCCACCCGGCGCTCAGTATCTGGTGACGGTCGAAGCGCCGAAAGAGCGTGGTCTTGCGCCCTACCGCGGCTCACTGCTGGCGGGACAGGAACACACGATCACCCTGCGCCCTCCATCGCCCGAGCCGAAGGCTTTTACCGGCGCCCTTATTTTCCAGGACGAATCCGGACCGGTGACCGATCCGGAGAGACTCAAGCTCGTCACCCTTACGATCTCCTCGCTGACAGAGAAAGCCACGCTACATATCTACCATGGCACATGGGCGGAGCAGAAGGAGTTGCCCTTGGGGACGTACTCCGCAACGGCCAGGTGGAGTGGCAAGCTCTACATTTTCGAGCCGGTCGAGGTCACGCCCGAGAGCCCCGAGACCATCGTATTCAAGCCCAAACAGATCAGGTCCGCCACGACGATCTATCGCGGCCGTGTGATTCATGGCGTTACCGGGGCGCCGATCGCGCAGGCCGTTGTCATGCCCGCGCCGTTTGTATCAAGCAGCTATGATGGCATCAAACTTGCCGCCGAGTACATGGAGCAGCTTCGCTATTTCGGCCCCGAGACCGATCCCAACGGGGAGTTGCTGCGGGTTCTGCAGCAAGATGCGGGGATACCGATCGTACGCACAGGCCTCGACGGGCGATACGAGATCACGCTTCCCGTGGCCGACGTAACAGGACCACCTGATTGCATTGTTGCCATCCACAGGGATTTCCTTGGAGCGCAACAGGACCTCAGGATCAGGCTATCCGGGGTGGATGCGAGCGGCCTGCCGCGCTACGAGGACTTCAAGCCGGACCGGTTCGGCAAAGTGCCGCTGCCGGATTTGAAGCTGTTCCCGGCGGGCACAGTCCTCATCGAGCCGAACGAGCCGGGCAGAACTCCCGAGGACGCCGATGTCAGGTTTTACTATTCCACCGCCCCGGGTGACCCGACGCCCTGGCTGAAAGATCTCTGGGCAACCCCCATGAACAACCGGGGAGCCAGCGTCCTTCGCACGTCCGACCTGCGTCCGAACTTGCTGCAAAGCGTCTATGTGCCCGCCAATGTGACGTTGACGCTGACGATGCAGGTCCGTGACGAGCGATGGGCTCCGGTCATCATCGAAGGCGTGTGGCTGGAGCAGGGCCAGGTACTCGACCTCGCGCGAGTCGATTTCCCCAAAGCGGTGCAGGTCGTGGTCACGGTGATCGATTCGGCCGGCAAGCCACTCGAGGGTATCGCCGTCCGGCATCTTGACGAGCTGGGCAACAACCACGGTTCGCAAGTTGTCACAGAAGCCAACGGCGTCGCCCTCATATACGTGCCTCCTCATTCACAGGGGCAATTTGTCGTCGAGTGCCGTCCCGCCGGCGCACAGGACAGCCTGCGCGAGGGCATTGTGTACGCGGTGGGCGGCTACGAGGACCTCGGCCGTGAGTTTATCCTGCGACTGTCCGACGACTTCCTCCGGCAGCTTCTCGAATCCAACGGAGGGACGCCTGCATCCCCGCCCCCAGGTGCGCCGCCGGCGCCGGACCCGCCCCCCGCGCCCCGGCGGCGATAGCAGAAGCGAATCCGTGCGCAGTGCCCGACTATGGCTTGACTGCGCGGTTATAGATGCGGACGTCGTCGATCAGGCCGGACCAGAAGGTCCCGGGGGCGAGCGTGCTGTCAGCGCCGATGTACAGGCCGCCGGTCGATCCTGCCGGAGCGGTTTGCGCGTCCTTGGCGACCTGGGCGTCGTCCACGTAGAGCAGTCGGCTCGTGCCGTCGAAGGCTACACCGATGTGGTGCCATTCACCGTCGGTGACGATTGTCGAGGACTTCAGCGACTTGGCTCCGCGCCCGGCGCCTTTGAGGTCCGTCGCCAGGGTGCCGTCTGAAGTATCCGCCAGCAGCCAATTCACGCCGGTCTGTTGCGAGAGAATCACCTGCCCGGCGGCACCGCCCTTGATCCAGGCGAAGACACTGAATGTGCCGGCCGAGGGATCCAGGACAAAGGGCGTACTGACATAGTCATCGGCCCCATCGAGTTCCAGCGCGCCGCCGGACTTGCCGTCGGCGGGGCGCCAGTTCGGATCGCCGTTGAGGGTCCCGTGATTGCTGCCGTTGCTGTCGCGAGCGACCTCGCCGGCCGCCTCGTCCAGCTTCCAATACGCCGCTATCGAGAAATCCCTGGTCCAGTCCTCAGAGCTGATCATTTCGCCCTTGGACATGACCTTGGCGTTGCAGGCAGCGTTCCGCACGAACAACTGAGCGTCAGCGAGCGTGCCGACGCTGCGCCCCCAATGGTACGGAATCGCCAGGCCGGGCTTGAAGTACCTCGTGGCGTCGGCGGCCTCGGCGGCCGTCATCGTGTATGTCCCGCCGGCCGGCAGAAAGGCGACGTCGATATCCGTCAACGCCTTCATCTCCGGCGTCAAATCCGTATCGCCCGCGCAGTAGACGCGCTTCGAGCCGAGCTCCACGATGAAGCCCACCCAGTTGCTGGCCTTGGGATGGTTCGTCTTATTGATGTTGTACGCCGCGACGGCCGTGATCCGGACACCGGGCAGCTCGATGATTTGCCCCGGGGCGATGGACTGCCTGCGAGAATAGCTTGTAGCCACTCCGGCCGGCGCAATGATCTGCGCAGCGGGTCCCGAAACCCTGCCGATATCGGATGCTGAATAGTGATCGCTGTGGCTGTGCGTCACGAGGATCAGCGTTCCATCCTGCGGCGATGTCTGCATGTCCAGCGGATCGACATAGACCACCACGTCCTCCTTCGCGATGCGCACGCTCGCATGGCCCAGCCACGTGATGTAGATCGGCCGAGCCGCATCCTCCAGCCAGTGTCTCATCAGGGCGGACAGGTCGTTGAAATCGACCGCGCCGTCCCCCGCAGGCCACGGGGCCACATCCACCGTCGAGTTCGCGTCCCGCCAGTGCTCCGCCAACCGGACAAAATCCCGGAAGTTGATCCTCTCATCCCGATAGAAATCCACCTCGCAGGCGTTCGGCTCGCACGCGTCAACCACCGCCGCTCCGCCCGATTGGCCAAAGAGGGAATCCGCCTGTACGCCGCCGAGCACCACAAGAACAATACCGATCAGGGCAGCCACGGCTGCCGGGCCGGCACAACGACTTGATTTCGCTCTCATTATTCACCGCTCCTTTCGCCTATAATATACTCCGCCTGTCCCTTCGTGTCAATGTGCGGTTTGCGATTGCGGCGAGGCGGGCGGGCCGGTACATTGGGCTCTTGGCGTGAGTGTGTGCTGCGATTGGCAGATTGATAATTGATGATTGATTATTTGAAGGAAGGCTCGGACTGTTCCGCCAATCATCAATAATCAATCATCCATAATCAATCATGGAAGGAGCAATGATGAGAATTGCACTGGGTACGGACCACGCGGGCTATGAGTATAAGGAACGGATCAAGCGGTATCTCGTGGAGAAGGGCCATGAGGTGAAGGACTTCGGCACGTACTCGGCCGAGTCGTGCGATTATCCGGATTTCATCTACCCGGCGGCCCTGGCCGTCGCCAAGGGCGAATGTGACCGGGCCATCGTCATGGGCGGCAGCGGCAATGGCGAGACCATCGTCGCCAACAAGGTCCGCGGCGTCCGCTGCGCGATCTGCTGGAGCGAGGAGGGCGCCAGGCTCAGCCGGGCCCACAACGACGCCAATGCCATGTCGATCGGCGCCTGGACGGTGCCTATCGAGCTGGCTTTGAAGATGATCGACATCTGGCTCAAGACCCCGTTCGACGGAGGCCGCCACGCCCGACGGGTCCAGAAGATCGCACAACTCGACAACTGCTCCCTGGAGCCCTGGCCGGCGAAGAAGACATAGCATCCTTTTCACCACAGAGACACCGAGAACACGGAGAGCGGAGAAGAGATCAGTGGCGGACATAAATGAGATTACCGAGCAGATCATTGGGGCCGCCATTGAGGTCCATCGAATACTCGGACCGGGACTGCTAGAGTCGGCATATGAGGAATGCCTTTGCCATGATCTTAAGTTGCGCGGTATATCGTTTGAGCGACAGCGGCCCTTACCCATTGAATACAAAGGAATCAGACTCGAATGCGGCTATCGCCTTGATCTGCTGGTCGAGAACGCGGCCGTCGCGGAAATCAAGGCGGTTTCAGCCATTGAGCCTATTCATGAAGCCCAATTGTTGACCTACTTGCGCATAGGTGGCTGGAGAGTCGGCCTGTTGCTTAACTTTAACACACCAGTCCTGAAAAACGGTATTCGTCGGAGAGTTTTATGACTTGTGTCCTTCTCCGTGTCCTCCGTGCCTCTGTGGTGAAATCAAGAGACGCCCTCGTAGCGGTATGCGTAGCGGTGCTCGCATGCTGCGCCGCCTCAGTTGTGGGTGGGCAAGTTCTGGTGGAGGCGGAGAGTTTTGACGACCTTGGCGGCTGGGTCGTGAATCAGCAATCCATGGACCAGACGGGCTCGGCGTATCTTCTGGCGCACGGGCTCGGCGCGCCGGTCAAGGATGCTGTCACAAGCGTGACATTTCCAGCCGCGGGCAAGTATCGCGTCTGGGTCCGCACGCGCGACTGGGCGGCTAAATGGGCTCACGCCTTGCCGGAAATCACAGGGGCGAATGTGAGCATTTTGTCCCGCAGCCAAAGAACCTATACCCAGAGCGAGGCACCGGGCAGATTCCAACTCCTTATCGACGATTCTCCGCTCCAAGTCACGTTTGGTACGGAAGGATCGGCGTGGCATTGGCAGGACGGCGGCACGGTGGAGATCAAGGGCAATCAGGCGAGACTTGCCTTGCACGATCTGACCGGATTCGAGAGCCGCTGCGACGCGATCCTCTTTGCGAGCGACGCCGCTTTCATGCCGCCGAATGAGGGAGAAGAGCTGGCGAACTTCCGGCGTAAGGCGATGAGCCTGCCGACGGGGCCGGAGGATGCGGGGAAGTTTGATCTCGTCGTCGGCGGCGGCGGGATGGCGGGGACGTGCACAGCGGTCTCCGCCGCACGGCTGGGGCTGCGAGTGGCGATGATTCAGGACCGGCCGGTCCTCGGCGGCAACAACAGCTCCGATGTCCGCGTCCATCTGAACGGCGGAATCAATCTGCCGCCCTACCCGCGCCTGGGCGATGTCGTCAAAGAGCTCGATTCAGGTAACCAGGGCAACGCCCGGCCGGCCGCATTCTACAACGATGATAAGAAGCTCCGCGTCGTACAGGCCGAAGAGAATATTCATCTCTTCCTCAACACGCACGCCTGCAGAGTGGAAAAGGAGGGCAACCACATCAGGGCCATCATCGCGGTAGATGTCAGGACTTCAAAGGAGGTGCGTTTTGCCGCGCCGCTGTTCGCCGACTGCACGGGCGATGGCACGATCGGATGTCTCGCCGGGGCGGACTACCGCATGGGCCGCGAGAGTCGCCAGGAGACAGGCGAGTCCATGACCCCCGAGACGCCAGATAAGATGACCATGGGCGCATCGGTCCAGTGGTACTCCGTCGAGACCGATGAGCCCAGCCCGTTCCCCGAATGTCCGTGGGCTTTGCAGTTCAGCGACGAAAGCTGCGAGCGGGTCACTTACGGCGACTGGGACTGGGAGGCGGGGCTCAACAACGACCAGATCGCTGAGATCGAATCAATCCGGGACCTCTCCTTCCGCGCGATCTACGGCAACTGGGCCTTCCTGAAAAATCGCAGCAAAGACAAAGCCAGGTATACCAATCGAAAGCTGTCGTGGGTCGCCCACGTCGCGGGCAAGCGCGAGTCCCGCCGGCTGCTCGGCGATGTCATTCTGACGCAGCAGGACGTTCAGAAGCAGCGGGAATTTCCGGATGCGTTCGTCACGACGACATGGTCCATCGACCTGCACTATCCAGACCCGGAGAATTCGAAGTATTTCCCTGGCCAGGAGTTCAAGACGATCTGCAAAACGCCCGGGATCAAGCCCTACGCGATCCCCTACCGCTGCCTCTACTCGCGGAACATCGAGAACCTCTTCATGGCCGGACGCGACATCAGCGTGACGCATGTGGCGCTGGGCACCGTCCGCGTGATGCGGACCTGCGGCATGATGGGTGAGCTGGTCGGCATGGCCGCATCACTATGCAAGCAGCACAGCACCACGCCCCGCGGCGTCTACGAGAGCCACCTGGCGCAGCTCAAGACGCTGGCGACACGCGGCGTCGGCAAAGCCGATCTCGCCGGGTCGGCCTCCGATTCCCACTCCGACGCTGAGTTCCAGAAGGCGATGGAGAACGGCAAACTCGCGAACGAGGGATATATTCGCTGCCACCGGTTCATCGAGGGCTGGCTCAAGTACGCCGATCCAAAGACAGGGCTGATCCCGCGAAACCTGACCCAGAGCAAGGATATCTGGAATGCGCAGGACAGCGCCGCGGACAACTACCCGTTCATGGTGCTGACGGCGGCGCTGACCGACCGGCCGATGTTCGACGGCCGCATGCTCGACATCCTCCGCACGGAGACGAAATTGACCAGCCGCATCGACTCCTTGGCCGATACGTACTCGTTCTCGAAGCAGGGCTTTGCCGACGATGAGCCGGACCTGAGCCGGATCATTTTTGGCTCATCGGAGTACGTCAAGGACGGGCTCGTGCCGCTGACCGAGTGGCTCGGCCCGAGCCCCTGGTGCAACCGGATGCTCAGCCTGCTCGACGACATCTGGCAGCACGCACCGGTGGCCACGCCGTTCGGCAACATCCCCACGACCAGCCAGGAAGTCAACGGCGAGCACCTCCAGACGCTGTCACGCGTCTACTGGATGACCGGCGAGAAAAAGTACCTCGACTGGGCCGTCCGGCTCGGCGACTATTATTTGCTCGATAAGCACCACCCGACGCGCGACGAGACCCGGCTGCGGCTGCGCGACCACGGCTGCGAGATCCTCTCGGGCCTGTGCGAACTCTATGCGACCGTCAGCTTCGCAGACCCGGCCAAGAAACGCGCGTATGAGAAGCCCCTGCACGAGATGCTCGACCGCGTTCTGGAGGTGGGGCGCAACGAGCATGGCATGTTCTACAACTGGGTCAACCCGCAGACCGGCGAGCACGACGCCGGCCTGGCCGACACCTGGGGCTATGACCTCAACGGCTTCTACACGGTCTACCTGATCGATCACATCGAGTCCTACCGCCAAGCCATGCGAAAGGCGATGTCCAACCTGAACGAGCACTACCGCTCCTACCCGTGGGAGGGTCCGAGCGCCGACGGCTACGCCGATTCGCTCGAAAGCGCGCTGAACCTGCTCAATCGCGAGGCCGTGCCCGGCGTCGCCGACTGGCTCGACAGCGAAATGCAGGTGATGTGGAAAATCCAGAAACCCGACGGCATCATCGAGGGCTGGCATGGCGACGGCAACTTCGCCCGAACCACGATCATGTACTGCCTCTGGAAGACCCAGGGCATCACGATCCAGCCCTGGCGGCAGGACGTGGTCCTCGGCGCGGACCTCGCCGGCGACACACTCAAGATCGCGATCCAGGCCGACAAACCTTGGCAGGGCAAGCTCCTCTTCGACACCGCGCGTCACAAGACGAATATGCACATGCCCCTCGACTGGCCCCGCATCAACCAGTTCCCCGAATGGTGGACCGTCCAGGCCGACAAGACCTATTCAGTCCGTGAGGCCGCCTCGCAATCACCGAAAACGTACACCGGCAAAGACCTGAGCGACGGCCTCCCCCTCGACCTCCAGCCCGGCATCGCCCGCTACTTCTACATGCGCCGTACCGACAAATAGACCACTGAGATTACGATAACGGGTGCCATGCTTACGCTCGCGTGAGCATGCGTTGCCATTGGCCCGAGCATGTCCACACTCGCGTGGACATGGCACCCGTCCTCTTGCCGCAAGAACAATTTTCGAGTCCCCTTGAATGAGGAGAAATCACGATGACAGAGACAGTCTCACAACAGATGGAACAGATTCTTGATCTTGAGGCGGTTAGCGGGCCCGGCGTGCTGGCGAAGCTTCGGCGGATGCGGCCGGGGACGCGGGAGGACCTCAGGAATTATGTGAAGGTCTTCCTCGGCATCGACGTGCCGGACAAGGGCATCTGTCCCGGACACAGCAGTCCCATGGATTACCTCTGGCACAGCTTTTCAACGGATGACGGATCATTGATGAAGGATGATCCAGGCTGTCGGCCCTCCGCCTCCAATCATCCATCATCCATCAACAATCATCAATCCGGCGACGCCATTGTCTGGGCGAATCGGGGCGGGGGAAAAACGCAGATGGCGGCGGTGGCCACGCTGCTCGACGCCATCTTCAAGCCCGACTGCCAGGTTCGCATCCTCGGCGGCTCGGGCGAGCAGTCCGGCCGGATGTATGAGTATCTCGTGACGTTTCTGTATCGCGGGTTTGAGGACTTGCTCGCCGGGCCGGTCCGCAAGGGCAGATGTCATTTCCTCAACGGCTCCGCGGTCGAGGTCCTGACGCAGTCGGCCACGAGCGTGCGCGGCCAGCACGTGCAGAAGCTGCGGTGCGACGAGGTCGAGTTGTTCGATGACGACGTCTTCGCCGCGGCCAAGTTCACGACCCAGAGCAGGGCCGATATCGCCGGGGCGATGGAGCTGATCAGCACGATGCACCGGCCGTACGGGATCATGCAGCGTGAGGTCTCGGCGGCGGCAGGCAGCGGCGTGCCGGTGTTCAAGTGGTGCCTGTGGGAGACCGTCGAGCGGTGTACCTGGCGCAACTGCTCCCAATGTCCCCTGTCCGGCGACTGCCGGGGCCGGGCGAAATCGGCCTGCGGCTACCTGAGGATCGACGACTGCATCACGCAGATGCGTCGCAGCAGCCGGGCCAGTTGGGAGGCGGAGATGCTGTGCGTCAAGCCGTCGCTGGACAACGCCGTCTTCGGCGAGTTCGATCCCGCGGTGCACGTCCGGCCGGTCGATTACGACCCGAACCTGCCGCTCTATCGCACGCTGGACTTCGGGTACATCAACCCGTTCGTGTGCCTGTGGATTCAGGTGGACCGCGACGGCATGACCCGGGTCATCGACGAGTACGTCCGCAGCCGGGCCACGATCGACGTCCACGCCGGGCAGATCAAGGCCCAGACGCCCTGCCCCGAGGAGCGGGTCGCGGCCACGTTCTGCGACCCGGCGGGCGCCGGCTCCAGCGACATCACCGGCACCAGTACCATCCGCGAGCTGCGCAGCTTGGGCATCGCCACGAAGCACCGCCGAAGCAACATCCTGGAGGGCATCGAGCTGATCCGCCGGGCCATCCGCCGCGGCGACGGCCGAAGCTCGCTGGCCGTCTCGCCCCGCTGTCCCCGCCTGATCGAGGCTCTGCAATGCTACCACTACCCCGACGCAGGCCCGGCCGCGTGTGGCGAGCTGCCCTTCAAGGACGGCGTCTACGACCACCCCATCGACGCCCTGCGATACTTCCTCGTCAACACCGCCCGCTCCGCCCCCACAGTCACCCGACGGTACTGAACCAAATGGACTTCCGAGGCGGATCGTGCCCAGTCTCCCGATGGGAGACGGGTCTTGACCATGTCATTCCTGCGAAGTACCTGCTTAGCCTGGAAAGGCCCAATCTTGGGTGGCACGGGCAGACTCGTTCGCCCGTGGGGTCTCGATTGGCCAAGCCCCATCGAATGAGCACCGTCAAACGAGTTTGGCGGTGCCACCCGGGCAGGAAGGGCAAGAAGACTAAACACATACCCTGCGAAGGCAGGAATCCACAGATTCCCGCATGATTATCGCGCCCGGTTGCGCGGGGTGACGGAGGAAGAGGGCCGCATGGTCCTGCTTTTCTTTGACTTGCGACGAGTCAACGGGTAAACTCTCCGACGATATTGGGTTCGGCAGAGGGATAGAATGAATTACCAGTTTGACAAAGAGAAGATATCGCAGCACATCGTGAAGTACGGCGTGGATATCCGGCCGCCGATGTCGCCGGAGCAGGACCGCACGAAGCTGCAGGACTACGCCAACTGGCTGGTCGAGCAGTTCCCGGATGCCTTCGAGACGATGCTGTCGGGCCCGCGGGAGCTTCGGATTCAGCGGACCTTCCTGCTGCCGAACGCCAAGCGGGTGGAGCTGCCGACGTTCGTGCTGACCGCGCGGGGCCCCGTATACACGTTTCCCGAGCGGCTGTACATCGACCGGCCGCATGAGCTGAGCATTCCCGACAAGGACAAGATCTTCCGCAAGGCCTATGACGAGCTGCGGATGCGGTTCCCCGACCGGGCCGTGCCGCGGGTCGGCGTCATTCACGAGTTTGTCTTCGACACGGGGTTTGTCAACTCCCTCGAAGTCATCGCCAGCACCTTGAAGCACGATCTCTGGCGGCAAAGGGCGACCAACCTCCGCATCCTGATGGAATTGCCGACCGAGGGCAAGAACGTCAATATCGAGCTGCGTCCGACCTTCCTCCAGCGCTCTGGCAAGGAGGAGGGGCCGGTCGCCCCGGACGACACGAAGTACGGCATCATCGTCAACGTCGATATCAACAACCAGCAGATGCCCGCCGACCTGACCAAGGCACAGGTCAACGACGTTCTCGCCTTCGCCAACGACTACATCCCCGAAGAGCTCCTCAGATTCCTCAACAACGAGGAATGAAAACAGGGCTGAGGAGCGGAGGGAGAGGAAAAGCGAGATAACCCCAGCCCTGTGTAAATGCTTGGCATCTCAATAGTAGTTACTCCGATTTACTGATGATACCACAAGAAGTTCGTCCCGGGCAAGCGAAATGGGCGCAAAAAAAATGGGCTGAGGCAGGAGGAAGGAGGACTTTTTGAACCTCAGCCCTAAGTAGGCACCCATAATAGTACGGCACCCCGTTACTATTGTTCGGCTGCAAGGGGCCGCCATTTTACGTTGTTTTCCGCCGGCGGCAGCGAAAGTACACTTTCTGCGCCCCGCCCGCTTCCTATACCCTTCGGGCGGGCACACAGCACGCCACCGGCGTCCTTTTTCTGTTGACAGACTTCCGGGGGCCCTGTATCTGTCCGGTCTTAAGTCCTGGTGGAGAAATGGCCGATAAGGCTGAAATCTTGCGTGCCGGGGCCGAACCCGCCCGTGCAAGGGCGGGTAGATAAGCAAGCGGCGGCCATGTCGAGGAGAGTCCTCCCCCGGCAGTGAGGTTATTATCGGAGTCTTTTTCGGGTTACAGTGGGTCGAACTATAGCTGATGGCAAGTGCAAACTCACATAAATCGTTGGTCATCGTCGAGTCACCGGCAAAGGCCAAGACGATCAACCGGTACCTGGGCCCGAACTTCGATGTCAAGGCCTCCATGGGGCACATCCGCGACCTGCCCTCCAAGGGCCTCAATGTGGACGTCGAGAACAACTTCGAGCCCACGTACGACATCATGCCGGGCAAAAAGCGCATCGTCGTCCAACTGAAGGCGGCGGCGAAAAAGTGCGACAAGCTCTACCTGGCGACAGACCTTGACCGCGAGGGCGAGGCCATCGCCTGGCACCTCGCGCAGATCCTCGGCGTGCCGGAGAATCGCATCTATCGCGTCATTTTCAACGCGATCACTCATTCGGCGATCGAGCAGGCGTTTGCGCAGCCGGGCCGGATCGATATGGATAAGGTCATGGCCCAGCAGGCCCGCCGAATCCTCGACCGCATCGTCGGCTATGAGATCAGCCCCCTGCTGTGGAAGAAGGTGACACGGGGCCTGTCGGCCGGACGCGTTCAATCCGTCGCCGTCAAAATCATTGTCCAGCGGGAGCGGGAGATCCGCAGCTTCAAGCCCGAGGAGTATTGGCTGATCCCCGCCGTCTTCACGACCGATCTGCAGAACCCCTGCCGCGGGCAATGGCGCCAGTTCGTGACGCCCAAGACCCCCGACGCCAAGGGGCCGTCCGTCGAGGAAAAAGGCAAATGGCTCGCCGAGCACCATGCCTTTGAGGCCGAGCTGTACAAGATCGGCGATAGCAAGTTCTCGGCATCCAACAAGGAGCAGGCGGACGCGGTCTTTCGGGAGATCGAGCACGCCGAATTTCAGGTCGCCGACGTGGAAACGAAGGAGTCCATCTCGCATCCTTCGGCCCCGTTCATCACCTCGACCTTGCAGCAGGCGGCGGTTAACCGCCTCGGCTTCAGCGCCAAGAGGACCATGTCCATCGCCCAGCAGCTCTACGAGGGAATCGACCTCGGCTCGATGGGCTCGCTGGGTCTGATAACCTACATGCGAACGGACAGCACGCACCTTTCCGGCGAGGCCATCGGCGAGGTCCGCACGCACATCGGGCATCGGTTCGGTCCGAAGTACCTGCCGGAAAAGCCGAACGTCTACGCATCGAAGAAGACGGCCCAGCAGGCCCACGAGGCGATCCGGCCGACCGACGTCGATCTGACGCCGGACGACATCCGGGAGTTCCTCAGCGACGAGCAGTACCGGCTCTACGACCTCATCTGGCGCCGCTTCGTCGCCTGCCAGATGGAGCCGGCCAAGTGGAACGTGACGACGCTCACGATCACGGCTCCGACGAAGCTCGGCACGGCCGCGTACCGGGCTACCGGCCGCACCCTCGTCTTCGACGGATATTCCAAGGTCTGGCTGACATCCTCGACCGAGCAGCAGTTGCCGCCGACCCGGGCCGGGCACAAGCTCGCCACGGTGGACATCCTGCCCGAGCAGCACTTCACCAAGCCGCCCGCCCGGTACACGGAAGCCTCGCTGATCAAGGCCCTGGAAAAGGAGGGCATCGGCCGGCCCAGCACGTACGCCCCGATCATCAGCACAATTCAGGAACGCGGATACGTCGAGCAGCGGGAGAAAAAATTCTTCTCCACCGACCTCGGCGAAGTCGTCACCGACAAGCTCGACGAGTATTTCCCGCGAATCATGGACATCGCGTTCACGCGTCACATGGAGGAGCAGCTCGACAAGATCGAGGAGCAGCACCTGGCCTGGCAAGGCGTGCTGACGGATTTCTACGGCCCGTTCAAGGAGAACCTCGAAACCGCCCAGAAGGAGATGAAGCACGCCAAGGCCGAGAGCACGCCCAGCGAGTACACGTGCCCGGATTGCGGCCGGCAACTGCTGTACAAGTTCGGCAAGAACGGCAAGTTCCTGAGCTGCTCCGGCTACCCCGAGTGCAAGTTTGCCTCCCCGTGTGACAAGGAAGGCAAGATGATCCAGAACGAAGTCACGGAGCACAAGTGCCCCGCGTGCGGCAAGCCCATGCTCGTCAGACGCAGCCGGTTCGGCACGTTCCTCGGGTGCAGCGACTATCCCCAATGCAAGACGACGCAGAAAATGGACAAGCAGGGCAACGTCCTACCCCCCAAACCGCCGGCCCAGCCCAGCGGCGTCAAATGTTACAACTGCAAGCAGGGCGAGCTGGTCGTCCGCCAGAGCAAGCGCGGGCCGTTCCTCGGCTGCAACCGCTTCCCCAAATGCCGCACGATCGTCAATATGAAGGCTCTCGACCGGCTCAAGGAAATGCAGGCGCAGGGCCAGTGGCCGCCGGAGTCGCCCGACCAGGCCAAGGAAATCCTCGCCCAGTTCAAGCCCGAGAAGGTCGCTGCGGCAAAGAAGTAGGCAGGCGAAGCGCCTCACAAGAAGAAAGGGATCCCTGAAGCTCCCGGCCCGCTTTGAACCAAGCGCTTCAAGGCTCCCTTGTTATCCACCGGCGGATGTTCCGCTATGGTCAGTTGGCCGCCTGAATCTGCACGATCTGGGCGGCGATGGCGGTGCTCACGGAGCCGCCGGAACCGGGGGTAATCCCGCTGAGCTCGGAATGCTGCCCGCCAAGGATCAGCGCCCCTTCGCCCATGTCGACCGAGATGTTCGAGCCAAGCTGAAGAACACCCGTACCCACGAGGTTCGTGGGGATATGCGCCGATGGCGCAGCACAACCACAGCCCCGCACACCGAATGGAAAACCTTGACGACCTGCTCGAACGCAAGGAATGCACACCTGCGATTCCTGTTCGCGCGAAATCCTACCGCTCCAAACGGCTCCGTGTCAAGAGAATTCCGTGCAAAGCGGAGCGTTCTCTCAAAAAAGTGGATTTTCCGCATCGCCAAACAGTGTCGCGTCCCCGAACAGAAGCATGCTTACGCGAGCGCAGGTATGTTACCTCCCGCACGGTGACGTGCTTGCGAGTCGCAAGCATGTCACCCGGCATCGCCGCACACATTTCTTCCCGACACCTGGCGCGAAGCGGTTCAGCAACTTGCAGCGACACGGCCGTCGGACGTGCGGAACACGAGGCAATGGCTAATGGATGTCGGCGATGTCGTTTTGGGGGCGGCCGACAAGGTAGATACGGTTCTTGCCGCTGCGCTTGGCCTCGATCAGGGCCTGGTCGGCCTGTTTGAAGAGCTCCTGAACGGTCGTGCCGTCGCGAGGAAAGCTGGCCAGGCCGCCGCTGATGGTCAGCACGCCCTTGCCGCCGGGACCCAACAGGGGCAGCTCGGCACAACCCAGCTCGTTCTGGAATCGCTTGGTGACAAAGATCGCCTCGGCAGGATGGTCCGAGGCGGCAGACCGCCGGTCGCGGCCATCGTGACTATCGAGCCGGTAGGGATCGTCCCAGAAGACGACGGCGAACTCGTCGCCGCCGATGCGCCCGACAACGTCGAGGGGCCGGCAGCAGCGGCACATCAGGATGCCGGCCTGGCGGAGAATCTCATCGCCCGCCAAGTGTCCGTACATGTCGTTGTAGTGCTTGAAGTTGTCGATATCGAACAGCAGCAGCGTCACGCGCCCGCTGCTTTGCCGGGCCCGCGCCAAGGCTTGTCGGGCAAACTCCAGGATGTACCGGCGGTTCTTCAGACCCGTCAGGTCATCCGTGGTCGCCAGGTATTCGAGGTGCTGCATCCTCCGCTCCAGTTCCGCGATATCGACCGTGGGCCGCACCGCAGCATCACTCGCGGATACAGCCTGCGGCGGGCTCGCAGCCGGAGTTGCGGACGCCGAGGCTGTCGCAAGCGCGCGGGCGCCGTCGCAGAACCGCGAAAGAGACGTCGGGCAAACCAGGTAGGCGTCGGCCAGCCGATCTCCATTAGATTCCTCCGTCGCCAGCCGCCGCGCGATCGGCTCCTCGTACATCCGGGCCAGCAGGACGACGCGGGCTTTCGTGCAGTTGCGCAGAGCCCTCAAGGTCGCGTGCAGGTGGCCGGCCGTCCCGTCCATCACCACGCCGATCAGGCTGAACCCGCCCCGGGCCGCCACATCGGCCGCATCGAGCAGGCTGGCCGTCACTTCGCACGCAAACTGGGCCGCCCGGTCCGCGTCCTCGAACGCCTTGCTGATATCCCCCACCAGCAGGACCTGACCTGCGCTGCCGCGTGCAGATGCCGAACCCGCATCGTTACTCATCAGTCCCCGCCTTAGCAGTGCTTGAAGCTCGGCAAGGGCAAGGAGACTCCTTTTCCCCCTCGCCAAAGGTCCGAATGTCCCCCTCACTCTGAGGGATCGGCCGCCGGACCCGGCATTCTCCGTCCAGCCGGCGCCGGCGCGACCGGCGCAAAACCCCAGCGGCCTACTACCCTTATCTTACCAAAACCCCCAGGAAAGTCAAATCAAGACCCCGTGCCTCCATCGGTTGGGCCGGCCTATTTCTGCACGGGCCCGGACTCGAGCATCGCCAGATCGTCGAGATTCCTTTTCACCTGCTCGGCATAGAAGCTCGTCGGGTACAGGTTCAGGAAGCTCGTGAGCATTTCCCGCGCCTGCGTCAGGCTGTCCTTGTTCGGCTCTCGCTGGTAGATCTCGATCTTCAGGCGGGTCAGCTCATACAGGGCCTGGGTCCCCCCGTCGGCGTTCTGATATTGCCTGTGCAGTTCCTCCAGGCGGCGGGCCCGGCCCTGCTCGTCGGGCATCTGCTTGGCCTTTTCCAGCCGCAGATTGTCGCGCAAACCGTCGTTCGGGCCTGCCTCCGCAAGCAGCGCGTCGATCTGCTGCTCATACTCCAGGGCGTACGGATTCAGCTTCAGGAATTTCGCCAGCCGGCGAACCGAGCCTTCCATGCCCTTGCGATTCTCCTCGCCAATCAGGGTCGCCAACTCGCGCACCCGCCGGCGAAGCTCCCTCAGTTTCGTGACGCTGATCACGGTCCGGGCCGGCCGGCGGAACGCGCTGAAGAGGCTCTCCGACGCAGGCGGCGGTGCCTGGGTGAGCGACAGCTCCCGCTCGATCATCTCGTTCGCCTCCGCCAGGAGGGCGGCGGCGCTGTCCAGCTCGCCGATCAGTTGGGCCTCGTTCAGCCACTGTTGGCCTGCCAGGTGCCGCGCGATCCGCAGGCGCGCCTCGATGGATTCCGGGCTGCGATTGTATCCCTCCATGCTGTACAGCCGGTTCCACAGCGGCAGCGCCCGGTCCCGCGGAAAATCGTTGTAGAAGCACAGCAGGTCCTTCTGCTTCATCATGCGAAGGTCCGGACTGTACTCGTACAGGAGCGCTTTGTAGTAGAGGGCGATCGGCATACGCTTGCTCGCGGATCGCCGTGCGAGGTTCTGCGTGTAGATAGCGCCCGGCATCCACCACGGCTGGTGGGGGGCGATGAATCGGTCATACTCCTTGCTGAGCTGGTCCCGCTTGTCCTCGTACCGCCACTCATCGCGTACATCGAACCAGGGGGGCCATTGATTCGTGCTCAACTCGATCAAGAGCGCCCCCTTCATCTCCTCGCGCAGCGGAATCCGGTCCGGGGAGGCGAACTGCCACCGCAGCAGCCTCTGCCGGACCTTGTCCGGCGGATCGAGGGCCACCGCCAGGTTCACCGTCCGGTCCAGCTCGTCGCGGATGCTGTGCTCGCGAAACTCCGGAATCTCCTCCGGGTTGTTCTCGGCCACGTAGAACTGATAGTCCAATTCGTCGAATCCGATCTTCCACTCGAAGACGCCCAGGGCCAGCAGCAGGGTTGTCGTCGTGAAGATCCAGATCAGTTCCGGCTTGTAGCGGGTGTAATGGCCGACGGTCAGCACGATCCCGGCGACCGTCATGCCCACCAGCCACGCCCAGAGCCACGGCGCGAACGACAGTCCCCAGGCCAGCGGCTCGACCCCCTTGGCGGCCCCGAACAAACCCCAGTACACAAGCTGCGGCGCCATACACAGCGCGATGGCGATGATCCGGGACCGGAATCGAAGCGGGCGCGACGCCACGGCGAAACAGCTCACCAGCAGGAACGTCGCAAACCCCGGCAGGTTCGCCAGGAAGAACACCGCCAGCAGGAAAATGAAGCTGTGCCCGAAGCTCATCAACTGGGCGACCAGCACGGGCACCATCGCCATGATCCCCATCAGCAGGCCCAGCACGATGATTTGCCAGGGGTACTCGAAGATGCTCGCCCCGGCGACGGTCAGATCGCCCAGGCGAAAGAAATCGGGCGCCGCCTGGGCCTGGAAGTCGAACGACCAGAACGTGCCCGTGACGATTCGGGACCAGAGCAGGCAGGTAATCGCGAACAGCACGGCCGCGAGCAGCCAGGAACGCTGGACGTTGCGATGGCTGTAGTGCAGGGTCGGCCCGATCGTCAGAAAGGACTTGGGCGTCTTGGGTGTTTTTTCGGACTCGGATGCCATTTGTCATTTACCATTTACGATTTACGATTTGGCTTCGCCTTCCGAAAGCCGTTGTGCAATGCAAAACGGCGTGAGTTTGCGCCTCCATCTGCAAATCGTAAATCGTAAATCCTATGTTCCCTCGCCGCTGGTGGCGAGATAGGCGACCTGTTCCGGCGTCAGCTCGTCGATGCGGATGCCCATCGCCCGCAGCTTCAGCCGGCACACGCGCTGCTCGATGTCAATCGGGACATCGTGGACCTTGACTTCGAGCCGGCCCTCATGTTTGACGACCCATTCGGCCTGGAGGGCCTGCGTGGCGAAGCTCATGTCCATCACGCTGGCGGGATGGCCCTTGGCCGCCGCCAGATTGATCAATCGACCTTCCGCCAGAAGGAAGATCCGCTTATTTTTGTTGATGACGTACTCATCGACGTGTTGCCGCACGCCACGATTGACCTTTTGACTCATTTTCGTCAGGCCGGGGATGTCGATCTCGACGTTGAAATGTCCGCTGTTGGCGACGGTGGCACGGTCCTTCATCACGCGGAAATGCTCCGGCCGGATCACGTGCTTATTCCCCGTCAGCGTCACGAACACGTCGCCGACCCGGGCCGCCTCGGACATCGGCATGACTTGGAACCCGTCCATCGAGGCCTCCAGCGCCTTGATGGGGTCGATTTCAGTGACGATCACGATGGCCCCCATGCCTCGGGCCCGCATGGCAAAGCCCCGGCCGCACCAGCCGTAGCCGGCGACTACGATCCGCGTGCCTGCCATCAGGAAGTCCGTCGCGCGGATGATCCCGTCGACCGTGGACTGGCCTGTGCCGTAGCGGTTGTCGAACAGGTGCTTGCTTTTGGCGTCGTTGACGGCGATCACAGGAAACTTCAGCTTGCCCTCCTTATCCATCGCCCGCAGGCGGATGACGCCGGTAGTCGTCTCCTCCAGGCTGGCGATGATCCGGCCGGCGTCGGCCTTTCGCTTCGTGTGCATCTCGTTGACCAGGTCCGCCCCGTCGTCGAACGTGATCACCGGCTGGTGGTCGATCGCCGCGTTGATGTGGTCGTAGTAGACCTTTCGGTTCTCGCCCCGGATGGCAAAGACGGGGATGTGGAAATCCCGGACCAGCGACGCCGCGACGTCGTCCTGCGTGCTCAGCGGATTCGACGCGCACAGGACGAGGTCGGCCCCGCCCGCCTGAAGGGTCCGGGCCAGGTTGGCCGTCTCGGCGGTGATGTGCAGGCACGCCGACATGCTCCGGCCCTTCAACGGCTTGCTCCGGGCAAACCGCTCCCGGATCTGCGCCAGGACCGGCATGTCATTGTTCGCCCACAAAATCCTCCTCTTGCCCTCCGGCGCCAATGCCAAATCGGCCACATGGTATTTCATTGATCACTCCTTTCTATTCCTCAGCTAAACTGGGGATTGTATAGCTCCACCCGCCCGTCCGCAACCTTTTCTTTCCGGCGATCCCACACTGCACACCCGGCGCTGGAATCAGGCGCACGACCGTTCTTGCACGGGCACCTGCGGCCAGCATTGTTGGACCAGCCGAAGGTGACGACCTGCTCTCGCACCAGTGGGACCGCAGGAGCCCTCATGCACCCTCTAGGAACGACCTCTCTTGACTTATCCCGGTTGACACTCTATAATATCTGGTGCCATGGAGGGATGATGCTTCGCCCAGGGATGACCCAGGGAATGATCCGAGCCATAGGGGCAAGACCATGCTGACACACAAGGAAATCGACCGGTACTGGAAGGAGTTTCGCACTATCCAGGAGAAGTGGTGGAGTGCGTTTACCGGCCACGTGCCGGATGCCACCACAGGGAAAGCCGAGCTCCAGCGACTCGCTCTCAAGGTCGGTGCAAGCACCCAATCGGTGTCTGTCGACCCGGAGACAGGGTATTCCAAAGGGCGTCCGGCCACAACTTCGGAACTGGTGTACAACATCCATCAAGCGCTTCAGACCGCCTCCATGATCGAAGCGTGCCAGACAGCCACGAGGAACTACCTGATCACGGTAGCGGCCTCCATCGTGGCCATTCTCGGAGCCCTTTTTTCGTGGGCCGCCATCCTGTGGGGCCGCTGAGCCGTCCGCAGCGGTCGCGGACCGCGCCTGCCGCCCACACTCTCTCCTCCCGGCGGAAAACCACAATACCTGCACCATTCCCGGGACAGGCTGCGCCTCCGATCAACGGATGACTGTCTCCATCATCCGTTCCGGGATGTGCAAGCGCCGCCATGATTTCCACGATGCGGAACCGGGAAAGAATCTTGTGCGTGAGGCGGTTTTGTATCCACATTGCGATGGCGGCAAACGCCTTCAGGGCGCTGGGAGTGTGCACTGGCGTTCCTCTATCTGGGTAAGTCCCTTTCACGCACTCCCGGCCCTTTTGAGAAGTCTTCCGAGTCCAGGGGAAGGATCCCGGCGAGCGACCCCGCGAGTACGCGTTCAGCGCGGGGTTTCCCGTTTGCCGGGTGGCACCGCCACCCAGGATCGGGCCTTCCCAGGCTGAACAAGTACCCCCCCCCCACGATAAGGAAAGCCCGGCGACAGTCGCGGTTGCAGGAGGGACGCCCCTCGCCAGCCCATTGGCCGCGAGGGGCCGGGAGCGCCAAGGTTCTCCCGGCCCCCGGGTGATGACTTGTCTTATGGATACGCGTAAAACGCGATGCCTTCGAATGTCCAGGTGTTCGGGTAGTTGTCCACCACGTAATTCTTCTCCGCCTCGCTCATTGTGTAGAAGTGTGAGCTGGTCGCCGCAGACCAGAAGCGGTAGACGGGCCGGCTCCCCGCCGGCTGGGCTCCCTCGGGATACGCGTAGAACACGGGACCCTCAAACGTCCAGATAGTCGGGTAATTGTCCAGCACGTAGTTCTTCTCCGCCTGGCTGATCGTGTAGAAGTGCGAGCCGGAGACGGAGGACCAGAACCGGTACACGGGCGCCAGGCCCGGATGGTAGGCCGTGGCACAGGCATTGAACACCGGACCCTCATAGGTCCAGGCGTAGGGGTAATCCGCGATCAATGTGGCCCGCTCGTCCTCGCTGGCCGTGTAGAAGTGACTGCCGGTGATCGGCGACCAGAAGCGGTACACGGTCGTGTAGGGCACTTCGAACTGCCGGCGGACCGCCAGCGACTTGCCGTACTCGAAGTCGATGCCGTCGCCGGTGGTCGTGTGGTAGAACCTCTGGAAGGCCAGCTCGACCTTGTAACGGCCCTCGTCCAGGCTGATGGGCTCGGAGCCTGTAGCCGAGGGCGGAAGACTCGTGCCGGTGACGGTCGAACCTGTGTCGGCGTCCATGATCGCCAGGAAGATCGAGTTCACGCTGGTGTCCGTGCACGTGTTCCAGGCAAATGTCACGGGCGAGGCGACGCCCGCCTGGTCCTGCGGGGCGACAATGCTCGGCACTTGCGTCGGGAACAGGATGGTGTCGTATGTGCCGGGCAAGGTGTAGAAGACATTGGTCTGCTGCGTCGAGCCGTTGTTGTAGTAGAGGATGATGAGGTAGTTGCCGTCGCCGTAGCGGCCGAGCGACACGGCGTCGGTGAACGAGCCCCAGTACAGCCAGCCCTGCGTATCGCCGGTGGCTGTGTGACGCGTCTGAATGCCCCCCGACGACGCATACGGGGCGTTCGAGATCGCGTACGCGTACCCCATCGGCGTCAGAAACTCGATGTGGTCGACCGTGTCGTCCGTCTCCAGCTCCAGCAGAAACATGTAGTCGGGGATCACCGCG
>Ga0315277_10001872_pt1 | contig 29733 bp, 34 predicted proteins | sample YL17G05_15_MG_FD_203695 | JGI IMG/M metagenome (GOLD analysis project Ga0315277, IMG submission 203695) | Sediment microbial communities from Yellowstone Lake, YNP, Wyoming, USA - YL17G05_15 | ecosystem: Environmental > Aquatic > Freshwater > Lake > Sediment | place: USA: Wyoming | collected... | reverse complement strand
GTGGGCGATGACTCCTTGAAGTTCATTTTTATCTAATTTTTCTAACAAACCCGAGGTTACGGCAATTGAGGCATGCTTTGGATCGCGACCAGTGGCAAAGGCATTGGGAGCAGTATCTTCGATTAAATATATTTTAGGTTTAGGTAACCCCCCGGTGATGGCCAAGTTTTCGACGATTCGATGGATTTCCAAAAATGGTTCTTTTCTCGGTATTTCTTTTGCCCCGGATACTGCTAAAGTAATTGAATCAGAATAATAATAAGATACCAATGCTTGGGTAACTGCGATAATAACAGCGATGATTAAAATCAATTGATTGTTAAACGCATAACTTAATAAATATCCGACCCCAATGACAAAAATCAGGAATAACCCAAGCAATAAGGCTGTCCTCCTTTTATTTGAGTCAATTTGTTTATACATCTCTTTTTAGAACTTTACTTGGGGCGTTTCTTTTTCCCCTTCAGCCATACCGAATAATTCAAAAGCTTTTGAGCCAGTCATCCCTGCCACAAGACTATTCGGAAAAACTTGAATTTTAATGTTGAAGTCGCGGACATTGCCGTTGTAAAAACGGCGGGCAGCTTCGATTTTGTCTTCAGTGTCGGTTAATTCTTCCTGAAGTTTCTGAAAATTTTCTGAAGCACGAAGCTGTGGATAATTCTCCGCCACCGCAAAAAGCGATTTCAGCGTGTTAGAAAGCATATTTTCAGCCTTACCGGCCTCCTCTGGTCCTTGGGCTTTCATGGCACTGGCGCGCGCTTCGGTCACTTTCTCAAAAAGTTCCTTTTCGTGTTTGGCATAACCTTTGACCGTCTCGACTAAATTGGGAATTAAATCGTGTCGACGTTTGAGCTGAACGTCAATATCTGACCAAGCTTCCTGGGTGCGATTGCGCAAAGAAACAATGCCGTTAAAAACAGCAATAAACCAACCAATTAAAATTACCACAACCCCCAAGACAATCCATAAAAAAATCATTTTTGTCCTTCCTGGTCCAAAATAATCATTTTATCTCCTTTTCCCGCCATAGCGGGACCCCGCCATTAGGCGGTGGCTATTTATTCACCGCTGGTATCGGTGAGAGTATAAATATTTAAATTGCCATGTATTGTGCCCGATGTATCAGTCATATCTTCTAAAACACAGGAGAGCTCAAATGTCTGACCGTCAGATTTATAGCTATAATAATATTTCGGCGCCAATGGATCGTCTGGCAAAGCCGCAATATAGGCTGGGACTAAATCTTGGGCTAAAACACTGGATTGATCAGAAGTTTTGATCTCTGTTGCTGCTTCCGGATATTTTGAATTATCAGCAAAGTAATTCTTTAAAGCTGCTTTCAAGGTGGCTAGATCTTTTTTTCTTTGGGCATCAAAAGATTCTGGCGTTGGGGTCCCCGTTTCAAGAATGACCGAAATGCCTGGCGTTGGCGTAGTTTTGCCGCCTTCCCAAAGTTTTTCAATCCCGCCAAGTGAAATCCAGCCTTTCCAAGAAATAAAAACCAAAATGGCAGCGATCAAAATTATTAACAGTATGAATATTAAAATTATTGTGCTAAAAGAACTTCGGGGCGGCGGGGCCATGCCAACAGTTGGTGTGGCCGGCGATGGCACAGCCTGAGGTGATGGAAATTTTAAAGGACTTTGCCCTGGTGTCGGTCTGGGTGTGCCGCTTGTCATTGATTCTGGTGGTTTTAAGCCACTAAAATCTCGCGGCGGTATTGGACTATTTGTATTTTGTTGCGGAAACTGATCCATCTCCCCTCCCCTAATATTCAAATGGACTTGTCCATTTTTTATTCAAATAGATTTATCTATTTAACATTCAAATGGTACTCCATTTAGTATTATATCACTTTTCTGGCTCAATTTTTACTATCAACTTCGACTGCTGTGCTCCAGATTTGAGAATAACTTGATGCTTACCTAATTCTTTTAATGGTTTGGTGATAATGAGGCTCTGATCCATCTTTAATTTTTTGGCGATATCCGCTGGCTTAATCGAAAAATAGGGTTGACCTTTTTTGTTTATTTTTACTTTGAAAACAACTTCTTTCTCTTGCAAGTTGGTGATCAATTTTTCAGTCTCTTCATCTTTAAGATGCTGATCTTTTTTTCTTTGGGCGATGCTGACAAGCAGTTCTTGAGCTCTTGGATCTGACTGTAAAGCGGCTATCCCTTGGGGAATCAAAAAATTTCTGGCATAACCATCTTTTACTTCAATGATCCTGCCCGCCAGTCCTAAATTTGGGACATCCCGCAATAAAACAATTTTCATAAATATTTCCCTGCTTCCTCTAACGCTCGATCAAGCTGCGGGTCTTTATTTTGTTCTTGATCTTGATTAGTCAAATCAATCTCAATATCGGGCTGGATCCCTTTTTCATCGATAGTTGAACCATTTGGTGTTAACCACTTAGCGACCGTAATTCTTAAAGCTGAACCATCTGATAAATTCTCAATCTCTTGGACTGACCCTTTGCCAAACGAAAGCTTGCCGATAATGACAGCCCCTCTTGAATCGCGAAGCGCGCCTGCGACAATTTCGGAGGCAGAAGCTGATCCTTCATTAATTAAAACAATAATTTTACTGGCTTTAAATTGCTGCTCGAGCGTTGTTTTTAATTCTTCAATGCGGCCATCTTTATATTTCTCTTTAACTACTACCCCTCTTGTCATAAAGAGAGAGGCAACATCAATTGAGGCATCAAGATAGCCGCCAGGATTATTGCGCAAATCAAGAATAACTACCTTTTTGCTGGCCAATTTTCCTGCTGCCTGTTCGGTAAGTTTTGAAGTATCTTCGCCGAATTGGGAAATTTTAATATAACCGATACCATTTTTATCTTCCCATTTCACTGATTTGACGGTTATAACTTCTCTTTTAATAACGAACTCTTTTGGTTTGCTAAAATCTGCTCGATTGATAAGTAGCTTCACTTGGGTTCCAGCTTTGCCGCGAATTTTTTGGATCGCCTCCTCCAAATTATATTGGGCTGCATCCTGACCATCGATTTGGGAAATTTCATCATTAGCCTTAAGCCCCGCTTTTTCGGCTGGTGAACCATCAAGGGGAGCGATAATAACTAATTTTCCTTCTTTCATGGATAATTCTGCGCCAATGCCTTGTATCTCACCCGAAAGATCTTCTAAAAATAATTTATTATCAGATGGCTCCATAAAGGCTGAGTAAGGATCACCCAGGGAATCAACCATCCCCTTAATGGCGCCGCTTACCATTTTCGAGACCGAAATATCACCAATAAATTTTTCGGTAACTTTATTCCAAGCATCCCAAAAAATCCCAAAGTCAATTTCTTTTGGTTTGCCGAGCTCTAAATTAATAACTTTGGGTTTGAAATTTTGTTCAAAAACAATATTTTTATGACCGATGAGAAAACCAGCAAAATAAAAAATTAGCGCGAAAGCAACCAGGCCAAATACTTTTAGAATAAGACGAAATTTATTCAAAACTCTCCTTAAAGATTATTCACTTTTCGATTACTGCCCCACCAATGGCTTCTTTATCCCGGTAAAAAACAATCGATTGTCCTGGCGTGATCGCCCGCTGGGGTTTATCAAAGGTTATTTTTATTTTATTAGACTTAAAAATTTTTATTGTGCACGGATCAATCGGATGGCCATAACGGATACGCGCACCGATTTCCGAAAGTTTTATCTGTTCGATAGGAATGTCTCTGATCCAATTTAAACCACTCGCGATGAGAGACTTTCTATACAGATCTTTTTCATCACCGACAACTAAAACATTTTTGCCTACATCTAATTTTACCACATAATATGCTCTTGGCCCACCGATTCCGAGCCGTTCGCGCTGACCGATCGTATAATTTAAGAGACCAAAGTGTTGTCCCAATTTGTCACCTTTCATATTGACAACTGGCCCTGGTTTTTTAAGTTTTTGGGCATGACGAGTGAGAAATCCACAAACATCACGGTCGGGAATAAAACAGATGCCTTGTGATTCTTTTCTTTCCGCTGTCGGCAATCCCCATTTTTTTGCTATTTTCCGGACATCAAATTTTGTGTAATCCCCGATCGGAAATAACAATTTGGCTAATTGTTTTTGGGTTAGTGTCCATAAAAAATAAGTCTGATCTTTATTTTCGTCAACAGATCTTAATAATCTATGAATAGTAGTTTTGACTTTTGACTTTTGACTTTTGACTTCGCGCGCGATGCGCGCATAGTGACCGGTGGCAAGATAATTCGCTTTCATTTCTGCCACTTTTCTCATCAAAACCTCTCCCTTAATGTCGCGATTGCAAATCACGCAAGGGTTAGGGGTGCGTCCTGCTTCATACTCTTTCACATAATAGTCAACAACCGCCTTTTTAAATTCTTTTTCTAAATTGACGACGTAAAAAGGGATGTTTAATTTATTGGCCACAGCCCGAGCCGCGGTCGCAGCTTCGAGAGAGCAGCAAGTATTTTCTCTTACAAGATCAGTGTTGGCGTCTTTGTCCGACCAGAGTTTCATAAAAATCCCGATAACTTCAAATCCTTGCCGCTTCAATATCGCCGCTGCCACCGAACTATCAACCCCTCCCGACATCGCACAAATTACCCTTTGTTTCTTAGACATAGTAGAACTATTTTAACAGAAAATTCCTTAAAAGAACAGATTTAAGTTTAGCTTCAAAGTTCCACTTCCATACTGGGAAGTATAGAAGTGGAAGATAAGGAGAATTTCAATGGCTCAGAGGTATGAGCCGTTAGATTTTTAGTTCTTTGGCGCTTTCTTATGCTATTTAATAGAATTAACCTAACTTCACTTTTGACTTATTTGCTAGATCAATTACCAACTCGCTCTTGATAGCTACAGCATTTTCTACTGCGATTGTTCTTCCAGCCGCATTTTGACTAACTCTTGGGTCTGTAATCGATCCTTGGATACCTACTACAATACCATCAACATCAAATACTGGCCCACCGCTCATTCCGAAAAGACCAACGTCTCTAATCAAGAAGCCGTCATGCTGCCTAATTTTCCCAACACCGTTATTGCTCTTCACCCTTATTTTGTCTAGAACAAACGTCGGCTGAAAATACCTCCTGACTCCACCCACCTCAAGCCCTCCCTGGTTATTTGGCATTATAGTAGCCAATGGATAGCCGCTGATACAAATCGATCGTCCTATGTCTGGCATAGTATTCGCAAGTTTAACAAAATCGTTCTTCTCTAAATTTTTTACTTTACCTATAAGTAAATCAAACTCATCATTTCTTGACACTTCTTCAATTTCTAATCTAGGATTGCGAACATTATCAGGCAGAAAGCCTGCAAATAAAAATTTTGTGCTATCTGTTTTACCATCAAATACATGAGCAACGGTTGAGAAATACCCAGAATCATTTATGAAAAATCCTGTCCCAGCCACTCCAACGTTTGCCCCTGTGGGAATGACTGGTTCTATTCTAAATATTGGGAATATGGCTTTTTGGGCCATTTTTATGGATTTTACAAACATTTTTTCTCCTTTATGTTTTGACTTTAAATTAATTAATTGACATAATCTAAATGGACACGGGCGAGAGCGAATCGTCTTTCGAAACGCTCTCGCCTACTTTTATCTCTGAGGAATTATTCTTTTACAATAGCAGAGATAAATTTTCCTTTTTCAAAAGCAGCCACAAGTTGAGATAACTTTTTTTCACTTTTCCTATAGAACTCGACTGCTAGTGTGCCCTGGCGCATGAAATCAGCTTCAATTTCAACTTCTTTTCTTCCGCCCAGTTCAAGAAATTTTACGACATAAATCATTCTGTCCTTTCTAGGCAATATTAAATCAACCGTTTTTAATAAGATCCGGCCGGCTGATAATTGTTAAGGTTTTTCCCGCTCCTTTAGATCGAATTGTTACTGCCGGAAGGCAGTTTTTTAAAAAATTCGAGCGGAAAACAAGATTTATGTCGGTTGACACAAGCCTTGCCTTACACTCGAATCTGAAAACCAGGCTCAGATTTTTGTCTCGGGCTGACTTTATATCAGCCACTCAAATTTTTTCCACCTCCTCTTGTTCGGTTTTTGTTTCTGTAAAGTTATATTAACATATTATAAAATGAAAGTCAAATTTTCAGGTTAAAAACTTTAAACCCAATCCCCCGCTGTCAAATCGGCTAGATAAATAAACTCTTTATTTTTTCAACCGACAGCTCATCGAAGCCTTTAATTAACAAATTTGCACTCTTTAAGCTCTCGGCGGAATTGTATTTCGTGAGATAGCCGATAGATTTCATGCCCGCCCGTCTCGCCGCTTCAATACCCGTAGCAGCATCTTCAATCACTACGCACCGCCGCGGATCTACTTTAATTTTTTTAGCCGCTTCCAAATAAACATGAGGATTGGGCTTGTGCTCACTTACATCGTCAGCTGTAACAATAGCATCCAAATATCCTTCAACGCCTAAATTTCGCAATATCATGTTTGTTCTGTAAGTTAACGATGATGTGCCAACTGCCATGCTGACTTGGTGTGACTTTAAATCTGTCAAAAGAATTATCAAATCTTGCTTGACCGGAATACCTTTCATCATTTTAAGTTGGATCTCTAACGCCTCTTTTGAAAATTGGTCATAGGGTGGTAGTTTTATGTTATACTCTTCTTCCCATATTTTTATTAGGTCTCTAAGGGAATGCCCGAGGTACTTGTTGATTTGATCGTTAGCAATTTTAATTCCGTAGGGCGACAAAAGTTGACGAAATGATTCCCAAATATAATAAGTCGAATCAATCAAAACACCATCCATATCGAATATAACTGCCAGTTGTTTATTCTTATTAATTAATAGCGTCTTCTTCATTCCAATCTCCGCTTTCAAATCGACTACCAATTTCCCAATTTATATTTATCCCTCTTTGAAATTTCTTCGATCTGCTTTCTGATTTCGGCGATGTCGCCTTCGTTTAGTGGTTCAAAATTATCATAAAAACCGGTTTCGCGAAATGGCGCCTGGATTGCTCCGCCATATTTTTGGATTTTCGCACTTTTTGCCCGGCCATAGAGATGGAGATGAAAAGTCGGAGTCCAATTGCCGTTATCTTGATAATTTATTCGCCCGATGTCGACGCCGCGATTGTTCATCCCTGTTGCCATCGCTTCGCCAACGATCATCGTGAGTCGCATTAATTCTTTCGCTTTTTCGGGACTTAGTTCAGTTCTGTCCGCAACTTTTTCTTTTGGAAAAAATCGGATATGCCCGCCGTCGGTTCTTGTGATATGCGGTTTATCAGCCGCTTCAACAGTAAAGTTTTCGGTTTCATAAATTAATGCCATTTTTCCTTTCCATCTCTTCAATGGCTGGAATAATATATTCCGGATTTCTTAATTTGTCTTTCATCTCGATGATTTCTTTGTAGTTAAACCATTGAGCATCTAAAATTTCATCTTCAGGAAAATTCAGTTTACCCCCGATAATTTTTGCCTCAAAAACATGTTTTACCGCATTCTCCGCCTTTTCTTGATAAATGCCAATTTTTCTAACAAGTTTAACATCAAAACCAGTCTCTTCTTTAGCTTCTTTAACAGCAGTTTTCTTAATTGTAAATCCCTTCTCTACTTTGCCGGCAGGTAAATTCCATAGACCATACGCAATCTTTTGTTTTTCTTGAACCAAAAGATATTTGTTTTCTTTTTTAATGACCACGCCACCCACGAGGACCGCGTAAGTGTGACCTTCGAAGTAAATTGGATTTTTAGCCAAACTCATTTTCTTCCTTATTTTTTCTTTTATTATATCCTACCCCAATCGCCCGCTGTCAAATCGGCTAAATTATTTTTAAATAATTTAAGTAAAGTTCGGTGGGCGGCGGCTTCTGCCGCCGCCCACGCTGTCGGGGTTCTAGTGCCCGTCTCATATCGAAAGGATGTCGTGGAGATACCAAAGCTGGTCGTTAGCGACTGTTCTCCGCTGGTGAACCCTCTCGATGAGGCGTTCCAGTTGATTCAGCTTCTCGGCCACGGGGCCTCTGTCTGGGATCGGATCAGTAATGCCAGGGATGGCCTCGATCAGTTGTTGTCTGGGCGCTGAGTTGCTGACCAGCACATGCGCCAAGCTCCACAAGCACCGGTCCGCCTCTTCGCGGGAGATCATCTGATAGACACTTCTTGGCTCCCTCTTCCCCTTATCTCTAGAGGGAATAGAGTTAACCATGGATGGCTTGGGCTTCGGCTTGTGAGGATACTGGAACTTCCGTTTCCTTGGACGCATCTTCTCACCCCCTTTCGGGCTGATGTTTTTATACCATAAAATGGCCTGCAGAGCAAGCCCATTTAGAACATGAACGCCCCATCCCCTGGGGCGTTTAAGATTTATTTTGTCCGAAAGCCGATTTTTTTGATTTGTTTTTTAGGAGCTCTTAGCTCGCGAAGAATATCGAAAACGATTCGAAATTGCCGGTCGTAACCTCTTTCCATGGCCTCGATTTTCTTTAATAAATCCGCGTGCGTCGCTAAAAGTTTGCGCAGTTTGATAAAGGTACGGATGATCTGGATGTTGACAGCAATCGCCCGGTCGCTATTTAAAACGCTCGAAAGCATCGCCACACCCTGCTCGGTAAAAGCGTAAGGAAAGTAACGCCGCCCGCCTCGACCGTTTGAGATCACAATTTGTGATCTTAAAGAGTTATTTTCCTGAGGCGTCAACCGAAATGCAAAATCTTCCGGAAATCTTTTCTTATTTCTTTTAACCGCCTGATTAAGCGTTCGTGTTTGAACATCATAAAGAATGGCCAAATCACGATCAAGCATCACTTTTTGGCCTCTGATTAAATAAATCTTTTGTTCGATGACTTCTTGGACAACCAAATCTTTCATAGCTATTTTTTAGCCGCCAAAACTAAATTCCGCATCAAACACGCCACGGTTACCGGGCCTACCCCGCCAGGCACAGGCGTGTAGGCTTTAACTTTTTCGTAAACTTTCGGATCAACATCGCCTCTGATTTTTCCGTTACATTCAGCTGTACCGGCATCAATAATAATGGCATTTTCATTCACCATTTCCGGAACGATCAAGCCGGGCACACCGGTAGCCGAAATAATGATGTCGCCGGTTAATAATTCCCCCTTCAAATCAGTTGTTTTTGAATCGCAAACCAATGGCTCAATGCCTTGAGCCGTTAACATCTTCTCCAGCGGTTGACCGACTAAAGTTCCGTGTCCGACTAAAATAATTTTCTTGTCTTTATAGTCGATCTTGTAGAATTTCAAAATTTCCAAAATTGCCGCGGCAGTCGGAGCTGGATATTTCCCCAATAGACCATCAATATCTTTCTGAGGATCAATTGCCTTAATGATCTTTTGAGCATTTAAATCTTCTGGCAGAGGTAATTGCAAAACAATGCCATGGACAAATTTATTTCTGTTTAATTCGTCGATGAGATCTAAAACGCTGGGCGCGGTAGCAATGCCCGGAAGATGGTAAATTTTAAAATCGATTTCTAAATTACAAGCGGCTTTTTCTTTGATTTTAATAAAATTTAAGCTCACGGGATTTTCGCCAACAATAATCGTTGCTAAAAAGGGCTGAATTTTTCTCTCCTCGAGCTTAATTACTTCCTGTCTTACTTGACGATAAATTTTTGCGGCAACAATCGAACCTGCTAATAACATTTTTTAATCGGTGAATTCTTGAACTATCATTTTACCAAAGGTTCCGGCGTCAATTACGCCAATGCCAAATTTTTTAAAATCGGTTGATAAAATATTTTCTTTATGTTTTGTCGAATTCATTAAACCAAGATGGGCTAAACCAACTGTCGGGGCCAAGGCAATGTTTTCGCCCACGATATTAAAAACGGCGCCAACGTCTAAGAGACGTTCGGTTGGTGATTTTCCGGTGAGATCTTCGTGAGAAAAATATCCTTTAATTAACATGTCTCGAGCGTGGGCTCGGGCAACATTTCGAAGCAGGACATCTTGTTTTAAAGGCTGGAGTCCTGCTTTAGCGCGTTCTTCATTAATTGAAACCAAGAGCTCAATTTCTGCGCCCTCATCGTTTTTCAGATCCGTTGTTTGAAAACCAAGTTTTTCTTGAGAACCATTTTGGGAAACTCTGCCTAAAAAGGTTAAACCATTATTAGCCGAGCCTAAAATCTGATTCATCTTGTTGCCTATTTTAGCGGTTGACTGGATTAAACGGCCGGCGATAAACGCCTTGGAAAATTGCTCTTTGGTCGCTGCATTAAGAGGCAAAGTCATTAAAAGGATTAAAAACAAAGAAACAATAATTATACCTTTAACCATCCCGGGTAAGGTCCCAGGATATTTATTAAATTTATTGAAATTAATAAAATCAGGCATATATCGAAAGACAAGAGTTATTAGAAGATAGAAAATAATTTGAGAAAGTGCCCACAAGACAAAGAAGCCCAGGGGACGAGAAAAATTAGCGTCAATGCCCCTATCATTTAAAAAAATTGCCGCGTAATCATAATATTTTATGGCAATGATAAAAGACAAAACAATTCCCCCAAGATCGACGAGCATCTTCAAAAATCCCTGGCGATAGCCATCTAAAATATAGATCACGACAATTACAATAATAAAAACATCTATCAATATTGTCATTTAAGCTCATTTTAATAATACCATATCGGTTGAGAGAGAGCTACTTTTTCCAACTGGCGAGCGCTTTTTCTAAGGCTTCTTTGGCCAGAATCGAGCAATGGCGTTTAATCGGCGGCAGACCGCCTAAAGCTTCAGAAACAGCTAAATTGCTAACTTTTAGAGCCTCTTTGACTGTTTTGCCTTTGATCATTTCGGTCATCATTGAAGAGCTAGCAATCGCCGCGCCGCAGCCAAAGGTTTTAAACTTGGCATCCGTGATAATGGCATCTTCCTTATTTTTGCCTTTTGCCTTTTGACTTTTGATTTTAATATATAATTCCATGACATCGCCACAAACGGGATTGCCGACCCGGCCGACGCCCGAAGGATTTTTAATCTCGCCCATGTTGCGAGGATGAACAAAGTAATCCATGACTTTTTTGTTGTACAAACTATCGATACTCATAATTTTCCTTCTTTCTTTTCTCTTTTTTCTTTTTTCTTACTCCCATATGGACTTATTTCTCTTAATCTCGTCACAATCTCTTTAATTTTTTTGATGGCAAAATCTAATTCTGCTTTGGTTGTCAGTTTTGATAAAGAAAATCTCACTGAACCAGCGGCGCGGAAATGATCATTAAAAATTGACATGATAACATGCGAAGGCTCGAGGGCTTGGGAGGTGCAGGCTGAACCGGTGGAGCAGGCGACGCCTTCCAAATCTAATCCCAAAACAATTGATTCGCCTTCAATATTTTTAAAGTAAAAATTGATGATGTGAGGGGCACGGAGGGTTTTTGAGCCATTAAGATAGACTTCGGGAATTTCTTTTGTGACGCGCTCGATAAAATAGTCTCTTAAATTTATAACCCGCGCTCCGTCTTCAGTCTTCTGTCTTCCGATTAAATCGATGGCTTGGGCCAGTCCCACAATATAAGGCACGTTCTCCGTGCCGGCTCGTAATCCTTTCTCTTGCTCGCCGCCATGAATAATTGTTCGTATCGGCGTGCCTTTGCGGATATAAAGCAAACCAACGCCTTTCGGCGTGCCAATCTTGTGACCAGCGATGGTTAACATATCAATATGTAAATAATCGACGTTCATCGGCAAATATTCGGTCGCTTGGACAGCGTCGGTATGAAAATAAATATGAGAAAGTGGTTGTTGGAAATTGGAAATTGGTTTAGAAATCGGAGATTGGAGATTGGTTTTCCCATTTTCTAATTTCTGTTTTCCATACTGATTTCTATTTTCCTTTAGCCGATTTCTATTTTCTTTCTCTATTAATTTCCCAATTTCGCGGATCGGTTGAATGGTACCGATCTCATTGTTGACATACATGATCGAAATCAAAACCGTATTTGGCCTAATGGCTTTTTTGATTTTTTCTACTTCGATAATCCCCTCTTTATTTGGTCGAATATAGGTCACTTTGGCTAAACCTTTTTTTTCTAAATCTTGGCAAGTTTTGAGAACGGCATGGTGTTCGAACTGTGAAGTAATAACGTGCGGCGGGGTCGAGGGGATGCCCCGAGCGAAGTGGCGGTGTCCCGAACGAAGTTCGAGACTAGGTTGGCTAGGATGCCCGAGAGCGAGGGGCGACCCGAGACCCATTACAAGTCCATTTATCGCTAAATTGTCTGCCTCTGACCCGCCACCAGTAAAAATTATTTCGTCACTCTGGCAATTTAAAAATTTGGCGATTTTAGCCCGTGATTCATCAATCGCTTTCCGCGCTCGCTGTCCCCAGGCGTGAATGCTTGAGGGATTACCAAAATCATCGCTAAAAAATGGCAGCATCGCCTCTAAAACTTCTTTTTTTACCGGCGTTGTCGCCGCATAATCTAAATAGACCCTCATTTCACCCCCACACCCAAACAATCATTTAACAAAGATTGGCTTAACTTAGTAGTATTATATTTTTTTATTATTGTGTTCATATTTGATAATCTTTAGGTGTGGGGGTGAACCAGCTTTCTTAAATCCTGGATGCATTTTTTACATTCGCCTTTGAGCACTAAATAATCTTTATACGACAAAACAACAGCCACTGGATTGCTATAGCGCATTACCTCAAAAGTTTTACCTTTTTCAGCTTCTCTCAAAACTTGGGAAATTTTTGATTGAAGCTCATTGACATTAATCGTTTCATTCAAATTAGCTCCTTAATAAATATATATTACATGTTATGTAACTTTAAGTCAAGCCCCGTTAGATAGCGAAGCATCTAATGGGGCGCAGAAAATATTTTGAGATCTTGTTATTCCGTATTAATAATTGTATAGCTGATTGAATATTGAGTGAGTGAATTTACTTTGTCTTCGTCCATAATCTCAATTGTTACCTCTCTGCTCTCTTTGGCAAAGGTTAAAACTTTTTGATTTTCCGATAAAATATTCCAGCTTGCTAATTCTTTTTTATAGAAATCGATGATCTTTTCCGATTTTTCTTTGGCAAAATAATCAATCGCCATAAAATTTCCATCATCAGAACGATAATAACCCGAGCGCACAGAACCAGGGAATCTAACGACATCAGAGAGATCTTTGCCTTCGACATCGGTTGTAGGCATAATCAAATCTGGAACATTTGAACTGGTGCTCGATGGGGTTTCTGGATTAGAGCTCGAGTTTATATTGGCTGCTTTATCCGCTAATTTCGTGCCTTTTTGATAAAACCAAAAAGCCGCGCCACCGATAAAAGAGGCTAAAAAAAGAACAATAATTAACACGATGGTCATTGCTTTCATTATGATATTATCGTAGCACATCTTTACGAATTTGTGATTAACCGATAAGATTAGATCATGCGTATTTCATTTTCGGCTTTCGACAACTACAATAGTTGTCCATTAAAATACAAATTTCAGTATGTCGATAAAATTAAAGTCGCCAAAAAAGCAGAGCTTGAATTTGGTTCTTTAATGCACTCGGTTGTCGAGAACGCCTTAAAAAAAGATCCAATAATTCCTTCCGTTGAAGAATTAATGACGATTTATGATGAGGGTTTTGGCCAAATTAGTTTTAAAGATGAAAGACAAAAGGAACAATATCGTGGTGTTGGCAAAGATATAATTAAAATTTTTCACGAAACTTTAAAACCGGGGCTTAGAGACACTATCGCCACCGAGAAAAGATTTTATCTTGAGTTAAACGATAAACATGCCATATCCGGAGCGATTGACCGCATCGATAAACTGCCTTTTGGGGCCTATGAAGTGATTGATTACAAAACAAATTTCAAACCTAAAACTCAAAACGACGTTGACAAAGACAAACAGTTAGGGTTCTATCATCTGGCAATCCAAAACCTATGGCCAGGAGTAAAGGATGTCCGGCTTTCAATGTATTTTTTAAAACCGAATTTGAAACTCACCACCACCCGTCGCGATGACGAGCTCGAGACGTTAAAAGCTGAAATTATTAAGACCGCCGAGAAAATTGAAAAGGAAACGGAATTCAGACCGAAACGGAATCCTCTTTGCGACTGGTGTGACTTTCAGCATCTTTGCCCTTTGCAAAAACAAAAAGTCGCCCCAAAAACTGACGAATCGCTAGAAATTGATAATATGATTTGCGATTATTTAGATGCTTGCGCTAAAATCCAAGATCTCGAGCCGCAAATCCATAAACATTTTGACGCGGAAAAAATTGAAAGTTTCCATCATAAAAAAGGGGTTGTTTCTCGTTCTAAAACCGGAAAGTTTACGATTAGGAAAAATTAGCCCTTGACATTTTGACAAGGGCCTTTAAAATGCGTAAAATAAAAAAGATAGCGCTGTCAGCGCAGACGGTTATTACACCCTGGGAGAGGTGCATGAAGCACAACTACTCTTACGCCGGAATCGCCGTAGCACTAAAGGACTGGGGATGTAGGTTAACTGCTTCCACGAGAGGAGCGGACCGACTGCAAATAGTCGAGGTGACAATCTCGCTAACGCTTGGGGACTCCAAAGGATTGTGGGTTAGAGGCTTAGGCCAAAACCCCCATTTTGAAGGAGCCCTGGGCGAGGCCGACGCCTCCATCTTGTGCCACTTGGCCGAGTGGTACGAGAACCCCAAAAACCGCGTCCGGTTCCTCCGCCAACCAAAGAATGGCTCGCACCTCGACCGCTGGCTAAAGCTGGGCGGGAAAATCTCCATCTGGCACCAAAACGGCCTTTACGTCTTCGAGCTCGGGAGCATCGGCTCGATGAAGCCCGGATGGAGAGTGCTCCGCCTCGAAACTCGAAGCCTGAACTTCGAGTGCGCCAATGAGATCGCCGGCCTTGAGCTTGGCGGCCTCAAACTCGAAGATTCGAGCATCAAAATCCTGGTCGGTTAACGACCACCTTGCCCGGGAGCAATCCCGGGCAGTTCTCTTGAGAGCAAAAAATGCTATTATTTTGGGTGATTTTTTTGGTGCTTTCTTTATTAGAAATGCCACTTCCATACTGGGAAGTATAGAAGTGACAAATAAGGGTTATTTTAACGGCTCACCCCTTGAGCCGTTAGATTTTCTAAGCCAATCTTCCCTGCCAATCGCCGGGTGGCAAATCGCTGAACGCCCCATCCCCTGGGGCGTTCATTCGGCTGAATATCAGACTTCTACCCATTTTCTTGCACTGGTTGGGGTTTATTTTCAATGGCTTTTACTGGCCTTTTGATTAGCAAAGTGATTAGCATAACAATTTGAATTAGCGTTGGCAACCAAAACATCACCATAAAAAGATAAGAAAGTCCTGCCTCCCCCGGCTCTCCCAAACCGCCATTTAGCTGTGCCTCATATCCCCGCCAATATCCCCAGTGAGAATCTATACCAACAAGAATCTCATTAGCAATTAAAGTGATTAGAGTTGCCCACCACAAGTAAACCGATACACGATAATTCTTTTTGCGAAAAACAAAATAGACGATGAATAATGCAATTGGAACAATAATCCAACCAAACACAATTCCTCCTTTCTATATTCTAAATGCCTCCGCATTGTGAGACATTTATTTCGCCAAAAACTGAAACGCCTGGTAGACCAAGAGGGCTGGCCAGACGAGAGCTTTCAAGAACCCGACCACGCCAATGCCAAAAGTGGTGGCTTGGCTGATAAACCAAATTGCCGCGCCGATGAATCCAAGCCCATAAACCGCACTCGCGGGTCCATGTCTGTGAATAATTGTCGCTTTCATTTTTCTCCTTCTTAACATAATTTTTAATTTAAGCTGTTTGAGTGGAGGGTCTCGCGGAGCGAGACCCTCCATGATGCCGGATTGCTAACCGGCGGTTGGCCGGCGGCGAGGGACGGGTCGCCTTGGCGGTGTCCCAGCGAACCTCGTAACCCGCTCGATCTCCTGATCGAAAACCAGAGTCGCCTCGGCGAGATCGGCATAGCTCCGAAAGCAAATCTCGGAGCCAGCGATTCTGGCGGGAAGCCAGCGGGAGATGGACTGGAGAGTCCTCACCACCCAATTCGTATCCGGATTCCCCTCCTTCTTGGACTTCGCGGGCTTGTAATACAGGTCTACCCTGAAGCGACCGTGGGGACCTTTCACTACCTCGGTTCTGTTCATTCTTGCCCTCCTTGGGCCTGTACTTCAACCGCTGGCTATTATTTTAGACCATTGAGAACAGGTTTGCAATGAAATTAATAGAGAACTGACATTTATATATGAAATTTAAACAATTCCATCGCGTTTTTGGAAGTTTGTTCCGCGACTTTTTCGAGAGATATTTTCTTTATTTCGGCGATTTTTTTGGTGACTTCGATTACATAGGCTGGTTCATTACGTTTCCCGCGATACGGCTCGGGCGACATAAACGGACAATCGGTTTCGATCATAAGACGATTAAGCGGTGCATTTTCAATCACCTCAAATGTCTCATAGTTTTTGGTAAAAGTGATTAAACCGGTAAAAGAAATATATAAACCCATATCCAAAACCACTTTGGCAAATTGCCAATTGCCCTGAAAACAATGCATCACTCCTTTGGTATCGATTTTCTCTTCGATGAGCATTGACAAAACATCATCGCTGGCATCGCGAGAATGCAAGATCACTGGCTTAGAAATTTTATTGGCAATTGATAAAACTTTTCGAAAAATTTCTTTTTGTTTTTCTTTGGTCGAACGATCGTAATAATAATCTAATCCCGTTTCTCCCAAAGCAACTACTTTTTTATCCGCGGCAATTTTTTCAAATTCATTGGAATCAAAATCTTCTTCTTTAACATGAATCGGATGTAATCCCACCGCCGCATAGATCCCTTTGGCATGCGAAGCATACATATTGGCGATTTTAATTGCCTCAAGAGAGGTTTTGAGATTTGAGCCAACATTGATAATGGCGCGAACGTCAGATCGAAAAGCGCGCTCGATTACCTCGCGATAATCGGTTTCGAACGCCTCGAAATTTAAATGCGCATGGGTATCAACCAAAATCATCGATGCTCCATAAGACTCGCAAAAACAATGCAGATAATAATGATTGCAAAAGAAAGACCGGTGCGAAAAACCAGTTTTTCTTTATAAATTATAATTGAAAAAATATAAATTAAGATTGGTGATAAAATCAAAATTAAAGTTGTGAAGATCAAACCCTCTGAATTAATCGCACTGTAAAACAAAACCATCTGCGCCACAGCCAAACCGGCGGTGCCAATCATTGTTAGGCCATTTTTGAGATTGATAGTTCGAAAAGTCGGTCTCAAAATTATCCACATTAAAATCACCACAAAAAATGTCCTAATCATATATAAAGCCACTGGTGAATAAACTGCCAATAAGATTTTATTAAATATCGTCTCAATACTCATTATCACCACGGCCCACAATAGATATTTTGAGTATTTATCAAAATAAAGATGGCTTCTTTCAAGATGGGCGATAATCAAAGCGAGCGAGGCAATAATGGCAGCGGGTAGAATAAACATGCTTCTTTCTGAAGTAAAAATCACACTGGCTAAAAAAATTGTCAACATCGGCTGGAGCATTTGAATTAATTCAAATTCGATGACTTTTTCCTTCTGGAGAGCTTGAGAGAGTAAAATATTCCACGATGAAGCAAAAATTATCATTAAAATACCAATTAAAATGTAATAAAAACTTAAAGCTTCTGGTTTAATCCAGCCAAACTTCGGAAAAAATATGGCGGTAATCAGAAAAAGAAACAAGAAAACAAAAATATTAAAATCTTTATAATTGACTTTTTGATAACTTAAAATAAATTTTTGCAAGATTAAAGTTATGGCCGAAAGAACTGCCACCAAAAGCAGGATAAACAAAAAATCCTCCTAACTAATTAGAATGCCTAAAGGGAATTTTTACGAATGTACGAATATTAGTGAGACTATTGCTTACGGGGAAAAAGTGGATATGGCTTCATTGATTTAAGCTGTTCGATGATCGACCAAGAGGTTTCCGGTAAAAATGGCTCGATTAAGTTAGCGATGTGAGAAATCGTTTCTAGCAGTTGCCCAATGACAATATTTAATTTTGGGGGATTTTCTTTGGCTAAAACCCAAGGTTTTTCATTGTCAATTTTTTGATTGGCCTCGGTAATCATCTCCCAAACCCATTCAAGGGCTTGGTGAAACTCTAAGTTCTCGATGGCTTGATCGATTTTGTAAAACGGTTTGGCGATGATTTTATATGTCCATTTGATCTGATATTTATTCGCCATGATAATTGTTCGTTGGACTAAATTGCCCAAATCATTGGCGAGGTCTGATTTGTATCTTTTTTCAAATCTTTCAATTGAAAAGTCGCCATCTTGACCGAAAGGAATTTCGCGAAAGAGAAAGTAGCGCAAAGGATCAACGCCATAGACTTTGACAATTTCTAAAGGATTAATGACATTGCCGCGAGTTTTGGAAAGTTTTTCTCCTCCAACAGTTAAAAATCCGTGAATAAAAATTTTTCTCGGTAGTTCCAAGCCAGCGGCTAAAAGTAGCGCCGGCCAAATAATACAATGGAAACGAAAAATGTCCTTACCAATTATGTGTAAAAATGGCGGCCAATTACCCCGCGAGCCAGTAATATAGTTTAATAAAGCATCCACCCAAACATAAATTGTCTGGGTTTTATCCCAGGGCACGGGGATACCCCAGGGAACCTGACTGCGAGATATGGCTAAGTCCTGAAGTTTCTGCGAGGTGAGAAATTTTAAGATCTCGTTTCTCTTGGCTTGGGGTTCAATTTTAATTTTGTCTTTTTTGATTATTTCTAAAAGCAAGCTCTGATACTTCGAGAGTTTGAAAAAGTAGACATCTTCATAAACGCCTTGGCATTTTGTCTTGTGGATAGGGCAGACTTCACCAGGCAGAAGTTCGCTTTTAACTTTATACTCCTCGCAACCAACGCAATAAAGACCCTGATACCTGTCCTTGTATATGTCCCCCATTTCATAGAGTTTTTGGACAAATTGTTGGACATATTTTTCGTGCTCCGGGTCGGTCGTGCGGATAAAATTGTCGTATTTGATTTCTAGAGCTGACCAAGCCGCTTGATATTTGAGCGACATTTCGTCAACGAATTTTTTGGGCGGCAGACCGTTTTTGGCCGCGGCTTGAGCGATCTTTAGACCATGCTCATCAGTGCCGGTGAGAAAAAAAACATCAGCCCCGCGTTTACGCCAATAACGCGATAAAATATCGGCAGCGATTTTTTCATAGGCGTGACCGATATGCGGCGGGTCAGTAACATAGTCAATGGCTGTCGTGACATAGAAAACTTCTTTTTTGGCCGGGGCTGGAGCAGGTTGTGTTTTGGCTTGTTGATTCAACTTAGTCCTTGCTATTATTGATAATAATGACAAATTCGCCTTGGGGTCTGATATTGGGTAAAATTTCAGAAATTTTTCCGCGTAAGATTTCCTGAAATTTTTTTGTCAACTCGTGACCGATAACCACTTCTCGATCGCCGGCGATTTGGAGAATTGTTTTAAGCGTTTCGATAATTCTGTATGGCGATTCGCAAATTACAACTGGGACCTGGGAGGCGGCAATTTTTTTGGTTAAGGTCAGCTTGCCTTTTTTCTTTGGTAAAAATCCTAAATATAGAAATTTATCTAAATAAAACCCTGCCACCGACAAAATTGCCGCAAATGATGACGGCCCGGGGATCGGTTCAACTTCTATTTTATTCTTAATCGCCTTCTCTATCAAGACGCCGCCAGGGTCGGAAATGCCGGGTGTGCCCGCATCAGTAACCAGCGCGATATTTTGGCCGGATTTTAATTTCTCGATGATACTATCTACTTTTCGCAGTTTTGAATGCTGATGATAAGAAATGAGCGGTTTGGAAATTTGATAATTCTGTAATAATATTCCAGTCCGCCGCGTGTCTTCGCAGGCAATTAAATCAACTTCTTTTAAAATTCGTAAAGCCCTTAAAGTAATATCTTCCAAATTGCCGATGGGTGTGCCGACGATATACAACATAATAAAATGACCAATTTCTAATTTCTAATGTCTAATAAAAAATTGAATAAATCGTAATTAATCCAGTAATAATCATGAAAGCCGTGGCCAACCAGCCGACGGTTTTCGTCCAGGGACCGTTGGCCCAATGATTCATAATCTCACGTCTGGCCGAAAGAAGCATAATAAGAATCATAATCACCGGCGCTACCAAACCATTGATCACGGCGGCGTAAATTAAGGCTTTAATTGGGTCAAGCCCCACAAAATTAATCAACAAACCAATAAGCATGGCGAAAATAATCATTCCGTAAAAATAAGCGGCTTGGCGAAGACGAAGATTTAATCCTTCACGCCAGCCTAAACTTTCCGAAACTGCATAGGAAGCTGAACCGGCTAAAACCGGGATGCCTAAAAGCCCGGTGGTAATAATGCCCAAAGCAAAAAGCAAGGAGGCATAGCTGCCAGCTAAGGGCTTGAGCGCGGCGGCCGCGTCAGCGGCACTGTTGATATTGGTGAGGCCATGATTAAACAAAGTTGCTCCACAGACGGCGACAATAAAAAACATCACCAAATTGGAAAAAAACATGCCTGTCCAAACATCAGTGCGCATCTTGCGAATATCATTCCGACCAACCTCTTGGCGTTCATGGATGGTGGTTTTGCCGAGAGCTTTACGTTCTTCAACTTCTTGTGAAGTTTCCCAAAAAAACAAATAGGGCGAAATCGTCGTTCCCAAAATGCCGGTGATTAAGATAAATTGTTCTTTGCTAAAATTCAAGGTGGGCGAAAAAGCGTGTTTTAAAACCTCAGCCCACGGAAAGCCCTTGATGGTCAAGGCGGTGATAATGTAGACAATCAAGGTTAAAGCCAGATATTTTAAATAGCGAGCGTATTTAGTATAAGAAATAAAAATCTGCATTAAAGCAGACAAAACCACAAAGCCGAAAATCAAAAGCCAAAACGGCAATGACGGCGCCAAAAGTTGGGTTGCCTTGGCCATGCCGCCTAAATCAGCGCCGATATTAAAGGAATTGGCGACCAATAGCAGACCGGCGGTGGTAAATAAAACCCAGCGGGGAAAATGTTTTTTAATGTTGGCAGCCAAACCCCGACCAGTGGCGAGTCCTATACGAGCACAAATTTCTTGGACCACGGCCATCAAAGGAAAGGTTAGCGGCGCAAGCCAAAGTAATTGGAAACCATACTTCGCGCCTTGCTGGGAGTAGGTCGCCACGCCAGAGGGGTCATCGTCTGCCGCACCGGTGGTGAGCCCCGGTCCAAGCCCATGCCAAAAATCACGCGCCTTTTTCACCGGGACTTCGGCGGCTTTTTCGATAACCTTTACTCCTTCTTTTTCAACCTCAACAGTCGTTTTGACAGCGTCAACCGCCGTTTCTTCGATTGCTTTACCAATTCTGGCTGTATCTTTGGGAACGGTTTTCTTAAGTTCGTCTTTGGTTTCAAAAATATCATCTCTCATATTTTAAGTATATCAGTTTCTCTTGACTTCGGGCAAACTTTTTGCTATATTCTTAGGTTAGCAACTGCCAAGAAAGTATCAAAGGCAAGCGAGGAGAGACAATGAGTCGCAAAGAGATGCTGATCGTCATCGTGGTCATCGCCATCCTGGCGCTGATCGTCATTCCGAGACTGCTGGGTTTGGGACGTAAGGAGAAGGAGTTGGCACTGCGCAGTAACCTGCTCCTGCTCCGCAACGCCATCCAGCAGTTCGAGGCCGACTGTGGGGACTTCCCGGCCGAGCTATCTAACTTGACCATGCATGAGTTGAATGGAGGCACCAAGGGCGGCCGGGGCATTGTACTCGATCCGAAGGGATGGGCTAAGTCCTGGCCATTCCTCAAGACGCCAGATGGCAAGCTGTCAGTCGATCCTTTCACGGAGAAGGCCGACTGGAACTACGACCCGAAGACGGGCGAGGTCCACAGCGGGTCAACTTTGACCGGCATCAACGGCCAGAAGTACAGCACCTGGTGACGCATCAGCGTCACCGAGAACCCTACCACAGGCGGCTGCGTTTGCGCAGCCGCCTGATCTGTTTTTATTTATTCCACTTCCATACTGGGAAGTATAGAAGTGACAAACTAGGGAAGAATAGTTTAACACCTCACCCCATTGAGACGTTAGATTTTAGGGCTTAAATATTACCCCCGCCGCCTGGCAGACCGCGGGTCTTGTTTTTATTTTTTTCTTCTGCTAGCCCTGAATCCTATCCAGAAGTAAAAAATAACCGTTAAAATTACTAAAATTAACGGCAAAATGAAAGCATAAATATTACTTGTTTTTAACAATTCGATGATTTTAACCCCAACAAACGCGTAAGACAAAGATAGACCAGATCCTATTAAGAATATGTTGAATATCGCAGGGCCTTCAATTCTTTTAACCCCTGCTTCGTCTTTCCTTCCCTCACTCCAATCTCTATAACTCCCACCAATTCTAAGAGCAAACCACAAAGCTACAAATTGCGGCCAACCAGCCAGAAAAGAACTTATAATCAAAGCCCTCTCAACCACACCGACAGCGCCGGATTGCCAATTTTTTGGTCTTGTCAGCTCATCACTATGACCATTCCAGCCAGATAAAGACCAAAGTTTATCAACACACTTATCGATGAGAAAATGACCGATAACCACAGCGAAGAAATAACCTGCTATATAATCGAGCCAAACTACTGAATTAATTTGAAAACAAAAATTCATTTGAGATTTTTAATTATTTCATCTGCGAGCTCTTTTGTCGCAGCTGTTATTATTAGTAAGCTTCCATCATTGACTTGTCCGAATTGCCGGTAATTTTTCGAGCCTAGAGATTCTCCTTCTTCGTTAACCATCACCCCACCAGACTCACGAATGAGGCCATAGGCTGTTGCAATTTCGAGATTAGCCTTGCGGTTGCATTCAATAACTCCACCGATCCGACCGTCTGCAACTTCAGCATAATGCATCGCTGACGAACCTAGACGTTCTTTTGGTTTAAACCCTTTGCCATTAAGCAGATTCACAGTTTCCGGCATTCTTTTATAATCCTTATTATTATCCACATAAAAAGATTCAGGCGTAAGTACCGTTTGTCCGTTTGCACGGATAGAGAACGGTTGAAGTCCTGGTTCTTGAGCAAAAGCCCAGAGATTTTTTGTCGCGGTATACAGCTTTCCCGATGGGTATTCGATGATTCCTCCGGTTATATAGTCATCGTAAATAGGGTTACGCCCCCGAAAAATACCAAGCATTGTCCCCGACCGATGGTTAGAATCTTGCTTTTTAAATTCACTTGATCCATCAATACCATCCAGCACTGCTAAGTAGTCGGCAGGCTGACTGCCAATATCTCGCCAGGCATGCTCTTCGGACCGAACTACTATTGAAAGACCAGAATTTGACAGATAATCCAACACAGCTTCTTCTGCTTCCCAATCAGCTCGTAATACTTCTGCATCATAGGAGGATAAAGGAGATGGAATTACTTCGATCCCTCGTGGTCCCAAATCTAACACCTTACGATATGCAGACAACAGGGCATTTTGCACAATGTCTCTCAGCTTCTCAATTGGTTCTATTCTTTCAATAGACGGTGGTTTTTCTCTCATTGGTTTTCCTTCCTTAACACCTCACCCCATTGAGGCGTTGGATTTTTTACCCTCCCCGCTAATCGCCGGGTGTCAAATCGGCTTATCCCTTAAAGCGTTTATTGTTCCCTCACTACATACTCAGCCTCACGAATGGCAACAATTTCAAGGTCTTCGCCGTGTTTTTTTATTAAGTCATAATTTTTTTTCGGATCGTAGTGAGCAATGGCTTTAATCGGCAGGATGCCCAAGCCTAATCCGATGCCCCTCTCTCTTGAAAAATAATATTTCGCTAGTACGTAGAAACCCGCCGATGAACCCATCACCACTTTGTCTTTAATTAACTCGCCAAAATTTTCTATTTTTGAAACAACTTCTTTTAATTTTTCCGTATCTCCGCCTCTTAGATAAATAACATCGGCTTGGTTTATTTGCCCAACAAAATCAGCTTTCTCAGCTGAAATAAAGTTCAGATCGTCACGGCCAGTATAATCTTTAAAGTAATCCTGGTCCTGCCGGTAAAGTCTCGGCCAGTCAAATCTTTCACGGGAAAAATAGCAAAGTAAAATCGTGGGGTTAACTAGATCCTTCACTATTTCTCTATAAAAATTTTCATTTTCCTCACAAGGCGTTGAGGTTTTCCCGCCATGCAAAATAAATTTGGTCATAATTTATCGTTACCCCCAATCGCCGGGTGTCAAATCGGCTAAAAATTTATCTTCTTTTCTTTTTACTCCCTGGCTTATCTCTGGAGCCGATCGATTCAAGTAAAGATCTCATCGCATTCAAATCATTTTCTCTTGCCAAAGCATTTAAGCGATCAAACAATCCGCCCTCAATCGCATTAGTAGCTCTGATAAGCGGCTCGACTTCTCCATAAAAATAAGCCTGGTGCATCACATTATCGCCAACCAGCCGTGACCAAGCCTGGCCCAAATCAAAAATATCATGCTTATCAGGAAATGCCTGGTCCAGTTCACCAGAAACTTGATCAAGGCTTTTTCCTTCTAAGAAAGCCACATGGGAACGGATACTGAAAAGAACATAATAGTCAGTTAAAATTTCGTTCAGTTCTTCGCGGATAAATTTCGTCTTGATTTTTGGACTGTCGTCTGGCGATTGTCCCAGTGTTTGGGTCCGGCGCATAATCCCAGACCGGACTTCCGCTCTGTTTTTTCGATCGTCAATTTTGACACTGCGGTAACTTAGGGCGTGAACCACTTCGTGACAAGCGGCTTCTTGGGTTTTGATCGGTAGAGTGCTGGGATCGCGACTTAGCATATTCCTTGGCGTGGCAATTTGGCTACTGAAAATATTATAGCCAAAAAAATCATTCGGATTGAATTCTCCCGGCCGATCGATTCCCTCTTGCTGGCGAGTGCCCCAAACAGTTTGACCGATAGCAGCAACTTCTTCATCCGAGAGAAAACGAAAAAGCCTTTCAAAATCAGGCGACGGCTCAGATGGTCTTAGCGGTGAAAGCACTTCCCTAAAAAATCCAAAGAACTTACGAGCGTTGGGTTTTTCGTCAGCGGTCAATTCACTAAAACTCACACCCCCCATCTCAGCGGCAGCATCTATATACGCCGAAATTCTTAGGTCTGGTGGCTGCTGCTCAAGCCCTTGATCATCCCCTTGTTCAAGACCCATATTTTCTCCTTACTGAACAACCCATCCCCTGGGGCGTTCAGCTATTTATCGTGCCATCGAAAGTCTTCGTTAATTTAATCCACTCCACGAGCGTTAAATCCTCTGCTCGTTTTTGCGGATCGATCTTGGATTTTTTTAGCATCGATATGACCTGGTCTTTTGGCAGTCTCAACGTCGCCGCCAAAGAATTGTGGATTTGCTGGCGTTTAGCGGAAAAGCCGGCTTTGACAATTCGGAAAAACAACTTTTGATCGATGTCGCTTTTTTGCATCGGTACTATTTTAATAACCGATGCATCAACTTTGGGTTGGGGACGGAAACTGTTTTTAGATACGGTCGTGATGTTTTTCGCGTCCCCATAGAACTCCACTGCTAAGGTTAAAATTCCCCGTTCGCGATTTCCCGGCTTGGCAGTGATTTTTTCAGCGACTTCTTTTTGAACCATCAGAACCATCAGCTCCGGCGGATTTTTTGATTCTAAAAACTTTCTAATTATTGGCGAGGCAATATAAAAAGGCAGATTGGAAACGACTTTGTATTTTTCAAAATGTGAGGCATCAAAAAACAAGGCATCTTGGTGGACAATTTTTAAATTTTTGTTGTTGCCGAATTTTTTTGTAAGATACGCAATTAAATCAAAATCTTTTTCAATCGCGAAAACTTTCGCCCCGGCATCGAGAAGCGCCTTAGTTAACACGCCCATTCCCGGCCCAACTTCAATCACAATATCGCCAGGCTTGATTTCAGCCGCTTTAATAATAATAGGCAATATCGATTCGTTGATTAAAAAATTCTGCCCGAGAGATTTTTTTGCTTTCATTGATTCGCACACAATGGCCATGTGTTGCCCCATCGGCCACCGTAGCCATGAGTCAGCGCCCAAGCCGTGACGTATATTTGCGCTGAGGCATTGAAAATATCCGATGAAACACCGGCTCTCCTAGCCACGTCTGACCAGAATCCTGGTTCATATTGGAATAACCCTTGATAGCAATAGCCATCACTTTCTTCACAACCATTTTGAGCATCCGCCGATCCCCCTGACTCTTTGAGCATCAGGCACATCAAGGCCGTACCATTAATAAGATATTTACGAGCAGCAGCATTGATAATATCCACATACGGTCCTGATTTCGCATATTTCGGACCAATGCCGATAATTAGAATCTCGTTCACCGGATCTTTAGTGATCTCGCTCGATTTTTTCGTTCGCGATACTTCTTCGCCGTCAACCCGCTTCACGATATAAATAACCGTTTTCTCTCCCTTAATCCCCTTTTGCTCCACTCGTGTTTGGCCTTTTTCCAGGTCAATATCTTCTTTTCTAATTGTTTTAAAATCAATCGATTCTTTTTCAGTCACTTCAACTTCAGCCACTCGAGTGATCTTTATTTTCGTATCCCTGGCGAGTTTCGTTTCAAGCGCTGGTTCGACGCTATCTTGGCCCACGAGTTCAATACTATTTTCTTTAAGTAATCCATCCACCGTTTCCTGCCAGGTTCGATAAATAGTGACTTTTTTCGCATCAGTGACTTCAACAGGTAAAGCGCGATGAATGGTAATTTTACTTCCCATCCCAAGTTCTGGCGGGGGAATAAATTCTAATTTATCTTCTTTAAATACTTCAAGGCCAAGACTTGCAAGCATTTCATCAAGGCTTTTTAAAAAGGGGTCACCGTAATAAATTTCTGTCGGGTGGTTTGGATCAGAGCCGACTTGTATTCCAGCGATTTCAGGCTTAATTGAATTGTTAGGAGTAAAAAGAGCAAACCAAAGAGCTAAAATGACAGTTAAAATAAAAAACCTCCTTAAAGGACTCTACTTTTTCAGTTTAAAACAACGGGCGCGATTGTCAATTAAATTCTCTCCGTCAATTCTTCGGGAATATCGCTTAAAAATCTTGATGGCTGATTGGATTGTAAGCCACCATAAATCATCCGCGTTTGGGCGAAGGTAAGATACAATCTCTTTTGCGCCCGGGTCATGCCCACATAGCAAAGTCTTCGCTCTTCTTCCATTTCGACGGGCTCAATCATTGAGCGGGCATGTGGGAATAATCCTTCCTCCAAACCCACCATAAAAACAACTGGAAACTCTAATCCTTTAGCATTATGGAGAGTCATTAAAGTGACTGCCTCGACCACAGGATCGAAGTTATCCACATCCGAAACCAAAGCGACATTTTCTAAAAAAGTTTCTAAGCTCTCTGAACGCGAAGCAACAGATTTTAATTCTTCAACGTTTTCGTAACGCATCTCTCCTTCCTCGGTGCCATCTAAAAGAAAATCCTTATAGAGAGTTATATCGACAATCAAATCAATTAACTGTGGGGTTTTTATTCTCTTGGCTGCTTCGCGGAAAGATTCCATCATTTTTAAAAACTTTTCCACTTTCGGATTATTGATATCTAATTTTTGATAGGTTTTATCGCCAATACCGCGCGGTGGAACATTAATGATTCTTTTGAGCGAAACCTTGTCCGCAGGATTTAAAATTAATTTTAAGTAAGAGAGAATATCTTTAATTTCTTTTCGTTCATAGAACCGTAAAGCCCCGACCAAACGGTAAGGAACATTTCGCTGCATTAAGCTTTCTTCAAAAATACGAGATTGAGCGTTAGTCCGGTAAAGAATTACAAACTGATTTAAATTGCCGATATGTTTTAAGGCATTGATTTCGTCTAAAATAAATTCCACTTCCTCAATTTCATTGGGTGCTTCAAAAATGGTCGCTGGCAATCCTTCTTCATTTTCTGTCCATAATTGTTTTTCGGAGCGTAAAATATTTTTTTCAATCACTTTTTGGGCGGCATTAATGATCGATTTGGTCGAACGATAATTTTGCTCCATTTTGATCACTTTCGCTTTAGGATAATCTTTTTCGAAATCTAAGATGTTACGAAAATTGGCGCCCCGGAAAGAATAAATTGCCTGGTAATCATCGCCAATCACAAAAAGGTTTTGATGACGCTCGGCCAACATATTGATGAAAACGTATTGGGCGTGATTGGTGTCCTGATATTCATCAACCAAAATATATTTAAATAAAGTTTGCCAGCGTTTGAGAGCCTCTGGGAATTTTTTAAACAATCCAACGGTCATCATAATCAAGTCATCAAAATCCAAAGCGTTCGCGGCTTTAAGGTCTTTTTGATATTGCTCGTAGACTTTTTGAACGACTTCGCCGAAATACCCTTGAGCATATTTTTTATATTCGGTTGGACCGATGAGTTCGTTTTTAGCCCCGGAAATAAAGTTCTTGACTGCTTTTGGGTTGTATTGTTTCTTATCAATTTCTAATGTATCCATCACATGCTTGATCGCGCTTAATGAATCGTCCTCATCATAAATAATAAAAGAGCGACGAAAACCTAAAGCATCAATTTCTTTTCTTAGGATTTTCGCGCAAATGCTGTGGAAAGTGCCGGCCCAAGGTAGTTGGTTAAATTGTTGATTTGTTAAATTGTTAAATTGTTTTTTTAACGGCTTAACAGTGTAACCAATTAACAAATTAACACGCCTTATCATTTCCCCGGCCGCTTTATTGGTGAAGGTAACAACTAAGATATTGTAGGGCGAGACCTTCATATCTCGGATCAAATAAGCCACGCGATGAGTGAGGGCTTTGGTTTTGCCCGAACCCGCACCCGCCAAAATTAAAACCGGTCCTTTGATGGTTAGGACGGCTTCTTTCTGCATTTCGTTTAGACCTTCAAATATTTTCGATTGCATAACAGACATATGATAACAAAATATTAAGATACAAAAAAGGCGCGATGGTTGACGGCCTATAATTTATTTTAAATATTGACCGATCCTCGCGCCTTTGTGGTAAGGGCAAAGCAATACTTTGTCCCTACCATAAGCGCGAGCGCTGATAGTAAGGCAAGCGTCAACTCCACCCTAGTTTCCTGCCGTTTTTTGAAGGTACATTTTATTTTTGTTTTTGCCTGCCCCGCGACGAGTGCAACGAGTTTTGCGGGGTTTTTTGGTTTTACGGCAGGGATAAGATATTGAGATCTAAAAAACCCTCCTTATCTTATCTCTGACGCACTCTCTCTCGATGTTACTCGAGATGAACCCTCCTTGTTAACGAACTTATATATTTGCGTAATTATAATAGTATACATCAAATTTAGGCGAATGTCAACATAGAGCGCTGTGGATAACTCTAACTTGAAAAATTAATACTATTTTTCTTCGACTAATTTCTTCTCGATCGTGCCAAACTTCATAAATTCCTGTTTAAAAAAGAGTTGGACATCGCCGGTTGGACCGTTGCGATGTTTTCTGATTAAAATTTCCGCGATATTTTTCTTTTCAGTTTCTTTATCATAATAATCTTCACGATAAATAAACATCACCACATCCGCGTCTTGTTCAATACTGCCAGATTCGCGTAAATCGGCTAAAACCGGCCGACGGTCCGGACGATGCTCAACCGCCCGGGAAAGTTGTGACAAGGCCAAAACCGGCACATTTAATTCACGAGCCAAGGCTTTAAGAGATCGGGAAATTTCGGAAACTTCTTGC
>Ga0315277_10001871_pt1 | contig 29735 bp, 36 predicted proteins | sample YL17G05_15_MG_FD_203695 | JGI IMG/M metagenome (GOLD analysis project Ga0315277, IMG submission 203695) | Sediment microbial communities from Yellowstone Lake, YNP, Wyoming, USA - YL17G05_15 | ecosystem: Environmental > Aquatic > Freshwater > Lake > Sediment | place: USA: Wyoming | collected... | reverse complement strand
AGGATATAGAATCAGATATAGGATCTCAGAGCAACCCCAACTCGCAGGTGCAGCTGGCTGCCCAGGTCGGCAATCCCCACAGGATCTACAACAAGGCCATATCGGGAGAACCCCCGGCCAATGCCCTGTGGTGTGCCACTGCAGCTATGGTGGCCTATACGCTTATTACGGCCTTCCAGATGCCGGCACTGTTAGCCCTGGTGGCAGGCGCATCAGTTGCCGCTTTGTTCAACGGTGTCTTATCAATGAGCGCCTACTTTGGCAGGAATGCCAGCCAGAAGAGGTTCAACCAGTGGGTCTATCTGGATATAGTCCGGTACACGACGCCATCAATTATGGCACATGCCTGGATAACATCGTTTTGTGTTGCTACTATATCTTACATCATGGTATACATGCTGCCAACGCCACATCCCTTCCCGATGCCGATCATCGCTCTGATCTGGGGACTGGCGATAGGTGCGATCGGCTCCTCAGTGGGCGATATTCACTATGGCGGCGAGCGTGAGTTCCAGAACAGGCAGTTCGGCACAGGGCTGAACACCATGCTCTCCGGCCAGATAGTCAGGAAGGCAGAGGCGGGCTTGAGAAACTCCATTGACAACGCCTGGTTTTGTACCAAGTTCGGCGGCCCGGCCACGGGATTGGCCTTTGGCCTGACCGTCTTCCTGGACAACTGGAGAACCACGATCTTTGATCCCATAACTCAGGCGTCTTTTGCCATTGCCATGGGAATTTTCTTTATCATTGTGATGGTCGCCTATAACCGCTACATCGAAGGGTCCGTCAGAAGAAAGTATGGACCTTATCCGGAGTACAAGGGGGATATTGCAGCATGAACTTTGATATTAACACCATCGTCTACATCCTGGAGATCCTCGTCGGTGGGCTCCTGGTAGGCATCGGTGTTCACTTTGTGCCGGTGGGCGGTGCTCCTGCAGCTATGGCTCAGGCCACCGGTATCGGCACGGGCACAGTGCAGCTCGCCGCCGGATCGGGCCTCACCGGTCTATTGTCCGCGGGCCTGATGATGTCGGTCACCGACAACCTCTGGCTGATTCTGGCCTCAGGGGCCGTGGGCGCAGGAATCATGATTGGCTCCACAATGCTCGCCGGATCCTGGATCTACGCTTATGCCGTAGGAGTGCCCTTCGCCTCAGCGAAGGTTAATTACGACCCCATAACCGGCTATTCCCAGCCGCCTTATGTAGCTCAGGGCACTGTAGGTCAGGGCATCCCCACCATCTGCTACGTCAGCGGCCTCATCGGCGGCATGATGGGAGGCTTGGGCGGCGCCATGATCTACTATCCGCTTTACCTGATCAACGGCAACGCCGCTTTAAGCGCCATTTTCGCCATCGGCATATTCTTTGTGAACGCTGTGCTCGCATCCTGGAACATCCAGGGTACCATCGAGGGCTTCCACGACCCCAAGTTCAAGAAGTGGCCCTTTGCCTTCCGAGCCTGCGCAGTAGCCAGCCTCTTGCTTGCTTTGGCAGCAGTGTTGGTCACAGGAGGTGCCTGAGATGTCATTAGGTGGAGGAGCAGGCGGAGTACCGTTTGCCTTGGATCCTAAGAAGCTGAGAATGTACGGCCTGGTTGGATCCATAGTCGGAATATATCTGGGTGCCATCCTCAACAGCGCCCTGAACACCACTCTGTTCTCCTTCGTGGGAGCAGTGGCGGCCATCTTTGCTGTGGTTATGGGAGCCAACGCTGTTCGGCGAGTCTGCGCTTACGGTATAGGCACAGGAGTTCCGTCCATCGGCATGCTGGCCCTGGGCATGGGCGTCATTGCCGTCATGTTCGGGCTCTCCGTGGCTGAGGCCTTGGGCTTCCCACTGCTGGGGCCTATCATAACCCTGATCTATGCCGCGGTCTTCGGCTACATCATTGGCGTCATCGCCAACAAGGTCATCAAGTTCAACATCCCTATCATGGAGGAGGGCAACGCTGACCTTTCGATGGCAGGCGCCCTGGGTATCTTGGGATGGAGCTTTGCTATATCCGGTACGCTGGGATATGCGGATATCGTGAAGGATGTCCTGATGACCGGCTATATCGCCATCATCTTCATCGCCGGCGGTTTGGCAATCCTGCATCCCTTCAATGCCAACCTCGGCCCGGATGAGAAGCAGGACAGGACCCTGGTGAACTCGGTCATGATGAGCGGACTGGCCATGGTGGCCACGGGAATTGCGGCCTTGATGACGCAAGGCCTTGCTGCCGGACTATTGCAGTTGGTCATAGGCTTTGCCATATGGTTCTACTTCTTCAAGATGTACTACCGTCTGGTCAAGAGAGATGCCTCCGCAGTGGTCGGAACAGGACTTCTGCCGCCAGCGGTGCAGTGAGGAGGTCTGGAAATGGGATTTGTTAGAGTTTCACCAGAATTGGGCCTGATCTTCGACCCCATGAAAGGAGTGGTTTCGGAGCAGAGGGAGGACGTAGTTCTGTACACTTTCGACCCGGTTTATGAAAGAGTGGAAAAGCTTGACAAGATAGCTGATGACCTGATGAACCAGCTTGTGCCGGACAGCGAGCTTCTCTCGTCGTACGCCAACAGGGGCAAGGCCTCCTACATTGCTGGCCAGTACACCAACATATGGATGGGGTTCATCATTGGCCTGGTGCTGTCCTTCGTGGTGCTGCTGGGCATGGCATTCAGCGATCCGGCAACCATGATAATAGTCAAGAAGGCATTAGGCGGAGGTGCATGAGATGGCACTCAAGAAGAAGCCTGCGGAGCCTTGGCCGGTGATTACCGGCGAGTACGAAGTCGGAAATCCCGAGAACCCCGTCGTGGTATGTACCTGCGGCTCGCACATTAAAGGCTCCGATCTGCTCGCCGCTGGCGCAGCTTTAGCCGGACCCTGCAAGACAGAGAACATCGGCATAGAGAAGATGGTGGCCAACATCGTCTCCAATCCCAACATCAGATTCATCCTGATCACAGGAATGGAGGTCAAGGGGCACGTCACCGGTCAGGCCGCGCTGGCCTTTACACAGAACGGAATCGACAAGGAAGGGAGGATCATCGGGGCTAAGGGCGCCATCCCCTTCATCCAGAATTTGACTCCGGAGTCCATTGAGCGCTATAAGAGCCAGGTCGAACCAGTCTTCATGATCGACACCGAGGACATTGGGGCCATCACCGGCAAGATCAAGGAGCTGGTCTCAAAGGATCCCGGTGCTCTCGACGTCGACCCCATGATCATCGAGATCAAAGAGGGCGCTGAAGAGGAAGTCGGAGGCAGGCTCCGGCCCATGGCCGCGGAGATGGTCGAGGTAAGGTCGAGGATGCGCGGCATAGATACTGCGGTCACCAACTCTGGTCTGCTGAACAAGCTCCAGGCCGGCATCTACGCAGGCAAGATCGAGGGCATCGCCCTCGGCATGACCGTGGTCCTCGTCCTCTTCGGCATTATTCTGAAGATGGCAGGAGGGAAGTAAAATGGCTGAGGAAATGGCTGAGGAGATTTTATACGGCCAGGGAATTGCAACTGTAGTGGAGCCAAACATGCCCATGGTCGACGCAATAGTGGAGGATATCAGGTACAAGGGCCAGCTCCTGGCCAGGGAGACCAAGCTGAGCTCGGGCGTGCTGGCTACGGTGTCCATGGGATTTGCCATTGGATTCGTCCTTGCCATTGTGATGATGCTGGGGCCTTTCGCCTTCACAGGGGGGCTGTAAGCTTATGGCAGAAGACACTAAGCCGGTAGTACCCGTTGCCGTGGTCGACCCTGATCAGCTCCGAGAGATAATGGCGAAGCTGGACAAGATTGAGGAGAAGGTAGAGTTCTACTCCGCAGAGAAGTGCATGAGGGCCGGCAAGTCCATCGGCAGAGATCTGGGCGCAGCCTACGGAGTCTGCGCGGGGTTGATCTTAATATTGGCATACATATTGTTCGTATACGCAGGCAATTGGGTAAGGGTGATTTGAATGTTTAGATTTGATAGGAAGCAAGAGGTCTTCGATTTCGGCAAGTTCAAGATAGGGGGTCAGCCTGGAGAGTACCCCACATGCTGTATCGGCACCATGTTCTACGCCAGGCACAAGATCGTATCCGATCCAGAGCACGGAGTCTTCGACACGGCTGCCGCAGAGAAGCTCTGGAATGCGCAGGTGGAGATGAGCGATATCACTGGTAACTCCTGCATGAACCAGATCGTCGCTGAGAGCAATGAGGCCATGAAGAAGGAGGTCGACTGGTTCGTGGCACTCTCCGATTACCCGTTCCTGATCGACTCCTCTGTCCCAGAGGTGCGCGCCTTTGGAGTCAAGTATGCCACGGAGATCGGCGTCGCCGACCGGGCCATCCACAACTCCATTAACGCCTCCATTACTGATGAGGAGCTGAAGGCGATCAAAGAGAGCGATCTCGACTCAGCCATTGTGCTGGCCTTCAATGCCATGGAGGCAGGAACCAAGGGCAAGATGAACATCCTGACCAAAGCGGCGGGCGGCGCCAAGAAGGGCATGCTGGAGTACGCCAAGGAGTGCGGCATAACCAGGCCGCTCATCGACACCGCGGCCATGCCGCTGGGATCCGGCTCCGGCGCTACCTATCGCGCCATTATTGCCGTCAAGGCCCAGCTCGGCCTGCCGGTGGGCGGAGGATTCCATAACGGTGCGTCGGCATGGGACTGGATGAAGAAGTGGAAGAAGCAGCACAAGGAGGCCTTCGCCCCCGTGGACATCGGCTCCAACCTGGTGGCAGGAATCCTGGGAGCTGATTATTACCTCTACGGGCCGATAGAGAACGCCCCCATGATTTTCCCGGCTGCGGCCATGGTGGATATCATGAAGGCGGAGTCCGCTGAAGAGTTGGGCCTCGAAGTTTTGGCTGAGAACCATCCCCGCAAGAAGACGCTTTAACGCGTCTTCTCATTTTCTTTTTTTTGGGGGAAATTTCTCTGCCCCGCGTTATAGTAAAGGCTGTTTTTGAAGATATCAAGTTCAAATGCCAGATGTGCGGTTCCTGCTGTCATCATAAGAGGCCATTGGAGTTTGATGATCTAGTTCCCATGGAGCTACTTCGGGAGTTTTGCGAGAAGTCTAATCTGATCAACCTCACTGAAAAAGATGTAACAGCCATAGCTAAAAGGACGGGCAGAAAGCCTGCCGAATTCATGGATACCCTCTACGATTATGATGGATGCTTTGTTAAAGTCAGAGAAGGTGGGAGTAAGGTTATCCTCGACCTGCCGGTAATGAAGAGCAAAGCAGATACCACCTGCATCTTTTATGAAGAAGGCTGCAAAATCTATTCCGTGCGGCCCAAAGCTTGCAGGCTCTTCCCCTTCCGGGTAGAGGAGGAAACCGCATCTAATGGAGATACTCTGCTCAATATCAGCTACAATCCCACATGCCCTGGTATAGGAAAAGGCGAGATAGTAGATCAGCGCAAGCTGGAGAAGCTGGTAGCGGAGCTGTTCTTGCAAAGGACACTAGATATAAGCCCTCAGGTGCAAAGGCTGATGGCCTCGGGCGCGATCTCTGCAAAGGCAGGGATCTACAGGACTCTGCCGGGGAAAAGAGCCAAAGATCCATTATTATAATTATTAATAGTGAAATAGTATTAATCTCAATTTGAATATTTTTAAAAATTAAATTATAGGTTTTATCTGGGCCGCGTGGGAAGCTTTGCACCTGGATAGGAGAGATCCTGCCGTTCAGCGGATTCAGATAGCCTGCAAACCGCGGGGAGGGCTATGCCAAATGTCCAGTTAGAGCTGCAACCAAGAATATTATCGCAGATACAATGAGGAAGTAAAAACCGGCATCCTCTGATGAGATCGCACCTGGAACTGTGACATCGTGTCCCACTATGGGCGCTCCGTGTTGTATGAAGTCAAACATATTCATTTCCTGTACTGCAGAAATCCTTATTGTTTCTTGAAGGACCCTCGTACAGGCTTTATGAAGCGCATTTTGTTTATTTAAATCTTTCTGATCATTGGAAAAATTTTCTCAATAGAATTAGTTTTATGATTTTAAGACTTAATTGCATCTACCATTATTGGAAAATGCCAATTTAGTATTTTTTTCTTTTTTGTTAATTGCCTTTTTTACTATTTTTGCCTTTTTACCTCTACCACTAATACAGGTAGTCTACAACATTTTAGTTGATCTGACCTCCGCAAGGTCACATAAACCGCACGGACGGCAGAGATAGCACTCGATAAGCTCTCCATACGTATCTTCTGGTAGATGAGGCCTAATGTTATTGGTTTTGTGTGCAACAACTCAGTATAGGTAGACTACCCTAATACAAAGATAGCATAAAACAGATAGGCCAGTCGTATAGATTCCGAGCCTTCTGGACTCCGCATAACGAATCATGCAGCAAAAGGTTTATCATGGTCTGACTCGAAAGCCTGCCGAGCCAATCTGTCCAATTTCCCAGGAGGTGAAAAGAGATGGATATCATGTCTCAGATATATGCCATAGTTATATTCGGCGTACTTGTGGTTGCCTTGCCCATGATACTGAACAAATGGTCGGATAGCAGGTCCGGTGTAAGATAATCTTGATAAAAATCTCATTCATCCAGTCCTGGCAAAGCCAGGGCTGTTATTACTATTATCTCATTTTGCATCTCTTGCTGTAATGAGGGCACTTGGTATTGGTGCAGACGTTCTCCTTTGCAGCTTCAGTGAGCCCCATCAGCAGGAAGTCGAGACGGTTTATTATCTCCGCTTCGGCTGATGCCGATTCCGCTAGCTGTAGAGACTGCTCCGCCCTTCGTCTCAGATCCCTGGCCCTCGTACTCTCTTTGCGAAGAGCTGCAGCTTCGGCCTCCAGCTCCTGCAAAAGCTCCTTCCAGTTCACAGGCTCCATGCTTTGCCATCCTTAAACCTGGCAGCCTGGTCCACCTCCAGGCCCAGGATGCTTTCGCAGCCTTTGAACACAGCCGCTGCAATCCAGGCGCAACCTTCAGCGGCCGCACATCTGCCCAAGGATTTAACATCTCTGCCCAGTAGATCAGCTACGCGCGTCTCGATCAGAGGAGATGGGCTGCCAGCCAGAAAGAGGCGAGGGTCGGGTTCCCCCCGATCGCGCGAGAGGACGAGCAGGGCGGAGATCTCCATGGCCGCGAATAAGGCAAGAGACTCAAGAGCCAGTCTTCGTTCCTCAGGAGCACATTCCTCGAGGCCCGATCGGCCCATCTTGCAGAGAATGCCGCCGCAGGTGAAGGCCTGGTTGGCGCTCATCTTTCCCGCATCCACCTTTCTTATGGCTTCAACATCCAGAGGGCCTTGCATCAATCCAGGCGCGAAGATGGGAGCATCGATGGCCCCGATGATCTCTCCATCCAGGACGCAAAAGGTCACGGTATTGGAGCTGGCATCGGAGACTATGAAGCTGTTTTGGCCTTGCCGGAAGACTCCGTAGGCCAGGCCGACCTTTTCCGGGCTCATGCCATGGGAAAAGACCTTCAGCCTGGGATCGACATCGCCTGCGCGGTGTATTCCCGGCAAAAGCACGCAGGTCCAGCCGGAACTCTTTATAGCCTCGAAGACCCTGGTGCCGCCGCCGACGTGCAGCCCCGCCCCATCCTGCTGGATGATGCCCCGGTTCGGGGCGTCCTCCAGTCGCACGATGCGGGTAAGACCGTCGCCCATGGAGTAGGTCAGGACCACCAGATCGACATGTGAGATTCCCAGATTACGCCGAATGCCTGCAAGGATCTCCTCAGAAGAGAGCCGACTGGCTTCGCTTCTGGGAAGCTCCCAGCAGCGTCCTGTCTCGACGGCAAACCGGATAGCTGTGGTCCCGTGATCGATGCCTAAGAACATTTGATCAGCTCGAGCAAGCTTTTCGCCAGCCTGAGGCTATCCTTCTTGCTCCTCATAAGAGTATCCAGCCGGACGCACTCTCCTTTGTAGCTGCTCGTCTTGTCGACCACCAAAAGATCAACCTTGCCCAAGAGGGATATCACGCCCTCATCGCTGGCGGGAACGCCGCAAGCACGCATGAGCTTCGCCGCCGGGCCGCTCACCGGCCGATCGCCCACCAGTGGGCTGACGGCCACGACCTTTTTGCCCCTCAGGCGCGCGCGCACGCCCGGCAAAGCCAGGATAGGCCCGATGCTGGTCACAGGGTTGCTGGGGCCGAGGAGAACTATTTCCTCCTGCTCCAGCAGATCCAGGAAACCCTGGCTTGGAATAGCGCTTTCCATTCCCTCGAAGGTGAGAGACAGAACATCAGGCACTCCTTTTAAACCCACCCAAAAGTCCTGGAAGTGCATCTTTCTCTCTGCGGTAGCGACAACAGTAGAAACAGGATCATCGCTCATGGGAACGACCTTCTGCTCGATTCCCAAAGATTTTGCCAGGGCCTCGGTGGCGCGGCTCAGGCCAAGGCCGCGCCGCAGCAGCTCGGAGCGAAAGATGTGCACGGCTCTATCTTTGTCTCCCAGGGCGAGCGTCTCTTGATGGCCTAAAGCGAGCAGGAAGTCGTGGGTGAGAGTCCTATCGCCCTTTATGCCCCACCATCCTTTTTCGTCTATCAAATCCGCCAGGGTGTAGAGCACCGTGTCCACATCCGGTGAGACATAGTTGCCTGAGATCCAGAGGTCCTCCGCCGTGTTCACCACCACGGAGAGGGACTCTGGCAAAAGAAGTTCCTTCAAGCCCCTGAGAAGCTTGGGCGTGCCCGTGCCGCCGCTGAAAACTATCATCTCAGACGTCCAGAGGGGATTTCACAGCCTTCTTTGAGGCTATGGCGCTGTTGCCCAGAGGATCCTCGATCACGAAGGTCAGCCTGAACTGGCCCTTCCTGACAAGGTCGATCTTCTCCAGGATCGCTTCGCCTCGTCTTGTGCTCTCCACATTGCCCGCCTCTCGCGCCGAGCGAGTGGCGAAGGCCACAATATCCTCGATTCTGTCCAGGACGCCTTCCAAATTGGATATGTAAGACTCAGAGGCATATCCCGGCTCGACGTCTATGCCCAGCTCCGGCACTCTTACGGTGCCGCTGGAGGAACGGATCACTCTGGCATCCAGATCCTCGACCGCCGTCACCTCCAGGGTGTAGCGTGAAGCCTCCTTCTGGGTCAGCTGGATGGTATCGCTGTGCCTGAAGCCGCAGCTGCACACGCCAGCGATGACCATGGCCTCTCCGAAATAGGGTATCTCCTGGGTCGCCCAGTGAAACTGCATCTCTTTGCAGCAGACGGGACAGTTGGCATTTGTCGCTAAATTCAATCTTTGCCTCCGACCACCTTCTCGCGGTCTATCTTAATGCCGCTTGGCACCAGAACCACCAGATCATCGCCTATCCCCGCGATATCTCCCGAGACGTCCTCCACGGCCTTCTTGAGCTCGCCAATGGCCCTGTCCAGGGCGGCTTTGTCTCGCTTCAGGCCGGCGATATCCACCAGGACTATATTCCCGGCGTAGATCTCCTGCTTGATCTCCGGCAGAACCTCGACCTTTCCCAGCTCTGCTACCCTCAGGACGATCTCCGGGGAGCCGCCCCTCTCCTCGAACTGGCCCAGATCGACCTCGGAGTAATCCTCTTCTCCAGACTTGCCTATAAGCTTGAGCTTCTCCAGAAATCCTGCCATTTAAAACCCCTCGATGAAAAATGTGTATTATTATATTTATATTTAACGTCGCTACATATCCACCAGCTTTACGCCCACCAGGCCCATGGCTGCCATGAAGAGCAGGACGATCAGAGCGAAACCAGGCGACCTCAGCTCTGCTGGAAGAGCGATCTGCGCGACCAGAATGAGGCCGATCATCAGAAGCACCAGACCGGTGCTCATGCCAATCTCAAGCCAAATCTTCTTCACGAATTAGACACCTTTCTATCTTAGGAGATATACTTTTTCGCCGCAGTCCGTCCTCGCCCGCCAGAGCCGTCAACAGAGCGCGGGTCTTTTGGCCATGCCACCGCCGCAAGATAAAGCGGGGATAAACCGGCAACCTCTCCTTAAGGACATAGCCTTTCAGATGCATTCGCAGCTCCTGGGGCCCCGGCCAGGGCCTCTCGGGATTTATCCAGTCGGATGTCACCGGGCTTATTCCCCCCAGATCATCTGCGCCAGCATCGGCCAGAGGCAGAGGGTCAACCAGGTTGGGAGGAACCTGGACGGCCACTTCAAGGGGCAAAATGTCTTTGGCCATACGCACTACCTGACGAAGATCCTCTATGCCGGGCCGAGGCGCTTTTGCCAGGGCGGTTCCCGGCTTGGGATCAAGGGGCTGGATGATGACCTCCTGGATGTGGTCGTAGGTTCTATGCAGATCGGCTATGGCCTCCAGGGATTCTTTTCTATCCGCCCAGCTCTCGCCAATGCCTATCAGGATGCCGGTAGTGAAGGGAATCTGCAGCCTTCCCGCCCGGGCGATGTGATCCAGTCTCACATCAGGCCGCTTTCCCGGCGAGCCGTCATGAGCCTTCAGGCGGGCCGTGGTCTCCAGCATCAGCCCCATGGATGCATTGTATGGCTGAAGCCTCCGCAGGCCGTCATCGTCAAGGATGCCGGCGTTGGTGTGGGGCAGCAGTCCTGCCTCCAGGGCCAGTTCAGAGAGCTCCACCAGATAATCCAGGAGGTTGGACCGGCCCGCTTCGGCCATGAGCCTCTCAAAACCCGCTACCTGCCAGGGGCTCTCGCCCAAGGAAAAAAGGGCCTCGCTGCAGCCCGCCTCCGAACCGCGGGCCAGGAGAGTCAATGCCTCCGACCTGCGAATCACTCGAGCCGGGGGAGGGTCATGCCGAAAAGAGCAGTAACCGCACCTGTTCCTGCACAGGTCGGTCACGGGAAGGAATACGTTCCTAGAATAGGTGAGAAGATGCATCTAGCGCCGGAACTCCACCAGCTTCAGGACATTTCCTCGCGGACATTCCTCCGGAGCCTCTCCCACCACCTCCACGATGGTGCACCTCTCGCCATCCTTCAAGCCCGCAGGGTGACACATCTCGAACATGCTGCATTCCTCATCGTCACACTTCATGGCCTCGAAGACGATCTTGGAGCCGGGAAAGGCCTTCCTGGCGTCGAAGGCCGCAATTATGGGGCTCTCCGCCACCTCCACAGCGCGAACTCCCGCCTCGTGGATGGGGCACTCGTGGACCAGCTCTCCCCGCGTTCCCAGGACTCTGTACCGCCGTTTCGGCTCCAGGTTGATGCAGGTGTTTCTGAGCTTGCAGGCTTCGCATTCGGGAGTCGGGCCCATGAAGGTGAACTCCATGCCAATGGTGGCGAGCTTAGTTCCAATCAGCGTGATTTGTGTAGATGCCTCGGACATAATTCATCCTCCGGTCTAATTATTATTTATTAGATTATTCCCGTAGCTTCGGCCGCACTTGCCGCCGCCTTGGAGTTGAGGCCTGAGTCCAATATGGTATAGCGATCTGGCCGGATCTTATGGGCAGAGATCAGAGCCTCGATCACCTGTTCCGCATCCAGGCCCAGTTGAGAAGCAGTCGTGGGCGCTCCCACCTGGCCCAAAGCGCTGCGGATCATCTCCCAGTCTCCGCCATGCAGATACATCATCATTATGGTGCCAAGGCCGCACAGCTCGCCATGGAGCGCTCTTCCCGAAGCGATGAGGTTCATGGCATGGGCGAACTTGTGCTCCGAGCCGCTGGCGGGGCGTGATGAGCCGGCTATGCTCATGGCCACGCCACTGGAGATGAGAGCCTTGACTACTATCTTCGCCGACTCTTCCAGGCCTGGCCGGATATCGGGTGCAAGCTCCACTATCATCCTCGCCGTCATGCCGGAGAGGGCAGAGGCATATTCGCTGTATTCCTCATTTCTCAGCCGGTGGGCCAGCTGCCAGTCCAGGATGGCCGTGTAATTGGAGATTATGTCACCGCATCCGGCAGCAAGCAGCCGCGCTGGCGCCTGCGATATTATTTTCGTGTCTGCCACAATGGCCAGGGGCGCATGCGCTGGGATGGAAGCGGTCTCTCCGTTTATAGTCAACGATGCCTGAGCTGAGCAGATGCCGTCGTGGGAGGCGGCCGTGGGCACAGATAGAAACGGTAAATCCACCTGGAGCGAAGCTAGCTTGGCTATGTCTATCGATCTGCCGCCGCCAGCGCCAATAAAGAATCCGGCCTCAATCTCTCGCGCCAGCCTCTCTGCGCGATCCACCTCCTCCATCTTGGAAGCGCTGGTGATGAGGGTTTCAGGCTGAAATCCGCCATCCTCTAGCATTTTGAATATGGCCTTTCCCACCACGTCATCTGTATGGGGGCCGGTGACGATGAGGGCGCGAGGCTCAAGCTTCAGATCGGCGCAGATCTCCGGAAGCTCTAGCACGACTCCACTGCCCACCGCTACTTTTCGCGGAAGCTCCATCCATCTAGATCCGACCAACCGCCTCACCAGCTAAAACAGGCTATAAATTAAGAGTCCTCCGCGGTATAAAACCGTATCCTTAAGATGTGACAATCTCAGAGCGGAGATCGCACAGGATGCGGTCCCGTATCTTATTGACCTCGGAGCTGGTCCTGTTCCTGGGGCGAGGAAGGGTGATCTCGAGGACATCCTTTACACGGCCCGGCCGGGCGGACATGATCACAATGTGATCCGCCAGATAGATGGCCTCATCCACGTTGTGAGTGACGAAGACCACGGTCTTCTTCTCCTCCTCCCAGATGCGTAAGAGCTCGGACTGCATGATGTTGCGGGTCTGGGCATCCAGAGTGCCGAAGGGCTCGTCCATGAGCAGAAAGGAATTTCGCATGGGGAGGTATAGCTCTTTCCATTCAGGAAGGATGGAAGAGAAAAAAGTACGGGGTGAATGGGAAGAATGCCGTCCTTTGCCCAGAAGCGTGTAGGGCGGGAGGAGAGCAATCTTCCTTTGCCACAAGGATATGACGGACTGGCTGCTATTTAGTCAATGTCCGCGCGGAGCGAAAGTAATCAGATCTTCTCCGGCTTTTCCAGGAGCCGGGTCTTCTTCATCAGCTCTCCCGTGCGGGCGTGAGGCTTCCTGGAGACGGAATCGTTGCCTTTCTCCAGCTCTCTGGCCTCGTCCGCAAGGCGCGCAGCCGCCCGCATGACCTCATGGCCGGCGGCAGCAGCCAGGGCGATGGCCTCCAGCTCCTTGAGCCTGAAGCAGGCCTGGGCGTCGATGGAGGCGACCGTTTGCGCCATGTAGAGCGCGCCCATGGCCTTGGCGCGAGCGTAGGGATTCTGGAAATTCATGCGCTCTGCGCACTTCTCCGGCGTTGCCAGGATCGCGGGCAGATTGATTTCGCCCTTGGCGATGAGGGCCATGGCCCTGTCCAGCTCCTCTTGAACCAGCCTGATTGCGCCGCCAGCGGCCAGAACCTTGAGGGCATCAGAGTTGAAGAGGGCCATCTCCGCCGGATCGAGGAACTCGCGCTTAGCGCCGATGAGCGGGTCCACGGGCAGGATGATGTAGCCGGTCCCCAGCGCATCGCGCGCCTCCTTCTTGGTCGGGCCGTCGGAGATGACGATGGTGGGCAGGTCCTTGAAGATCTCGCGGGCTGCGGTTGGTCCCGCTGTCGCGGCGTTGGGGCTGCTGATGACCACAAGCTGCGGACCCCAGGTCTTCAGCTCCACTGAGGCTTCGCCCTCCTTCTTGGTCATCTTGGGGCCGAAGCTGACGATCTTGAACTCGATATCGGTGCGTTCTGCTATCTCATCCAAGGCCAGATCAACGGCCAGGGAAGTTGCAATATTTCCCAGCTTGATAAAACCGATCTTGAACATGCTGGCTTTGAGACCTAGAAGAGATAAAAGGATTTTGTTTTGGATTGGGCCAGATGCGGATTACCGGTTGAAGAGAGCTTAATATCTTCCCGATTAAACAGTCCTCGTGAATGATCTTGAAGGATTACTCCAAAAACCTCATGCCCTTTCTGGCAGACCTGGAGCCGGACGAGGCTGGCCCGGATCTCAAAGAGGTATCTCGCAGATACGAGATCCCGCAAGAGAAGATCGCAGTCCTCAGCCGCAACGAGAATCCCTACGGCCCCAGCCCCAGGGTCTGGGAGGCTCTGAAAGATGTGCCGCTGAACAGGTATCCGGACTCTCGGCCTTTTCTAGAAGCTTTGTCAAATTACACTGGATATCCGGAGGAGGACATGGTCACGGGCGCAGGCATGGACGAGATCATAACCACCATCGTCCGGCTCTTCCTGGGGCCAGGAGACAAGGCCCTGATTCCCGTGCCCACCTACAACCTCTACGCCCTGGCGGCAAGGATCTGCGGGGCGCTGCCCGTCTATCGTCCAAGGCTGCCGGATTTCGATGTTGAACCGAATGTCCCAGACGAGATCAAGATGATCTTTCTCTGCTCACCCAACAATCCCACCGGCAACTCGCTCTCTGAAAGAAGCGTGAGGGAGATAGCGGAGAGCACGAACGGCATTGTCTTCCTGGACGAGGCCTATGCCGAGTTTGCCGAAAATGACCTGCTGAGGCTGGTCAGGGACTACGACAACCTCGTGGTGGGAAGGACGCTCTCCAAGGCCTTCGGCCTGGCTGGAATGCGCCTGGGCTATGCCGTGGCGCCTGAATGGATAGCAGAGCAGTACCGGCGCATTGCGCCGCTGTTCAGCATCAGCAGCCTTTCCCTGGCCGCCGGCGTGGCTGCCCTGCAAGACCAAAGATACATGAAAGAGTCGGTCGGCAAGATCGTTGGCGAGCGGGAGCAGATGAGAAGCATGATCGAGGCTTTTCCCTCCGAAGGAAACTTTCTGTACTTTCAAACCAGAGAAAGATCAAGCCTGGTCGCGGAGCGGCTGCTCGGCCAAGGGATAGTAGTAAGAGACTGCTCCACCTTCCCGGGTGCAGGAGAGCACTGCCTGCGCGTCAGCGTGGGCACTCCGGAGCAGAACGATCGCTTCCTGGATGCCTATACTTGTGGCTGGTAGGCCCAAAAATTTTAACAAGCCCTCGGTCGGCATCGACCTCGACCAAAATTCCGCTCTCCAGTTGTAGGATAGTCTCCGGAATTCTATCCACCAGAGGAATGCCGCTGATGATCGCTCCTACCGCCACGATGGGCTCGGAGCAGAGGTTTATCATGGCCACCGGGGCCAGGCCCCTCTTCTTGAGCTGGTAAATGACATAAGAGCCCACCGTGGAGCCCTTGCCCCCCGGGAAGATAAGCACCGTTCCGCTTAGGCATTGGCCATAGAGCTCGTGGGCGGGATCGACCACCACACCGGTCTTGGGATTGACATTGCCGAGGAATGATATCGCCTCCTTCGTGACCAGAGCCGGGCCGGATGCGCAGCCGGATGCGACCCTATGGCACTTGATCTCCATCCTCAGATCCTTCCTAGCGCCGCATCTATGCACTCTTCCGTGCTCCCAAAGCCCACGTCAACGCCACAAAGCCCAGGGATGTAGGCCAGGGCCTTGCCGGAGTCGACCATCATCTTCCTGTAGCGCTCACTGGCCGGAGAGACGACCATGCAGGTATCGCATAGGACTTTGGCTCCGCTCTTCTCAATCCTTGCCACCAGATCGGGACACTTCTCCGCAATTTTGCGGGCGGTGCAGACCCACAGCTCCTTTTGCACCCGTCTGCCCTCCAGGAGATCGGCTATTCTCTCCAGCTCTGCCTTGGAACAGTGGGGACAGCCCAGGGCCACGATCTCAGCACCGCTTCCCGGGTAATTTTCATAAACCTCATCGATCTCCTTCCTGCCCAGATCGAGCCTCTCGCCGGGCCTCGCCCTGGCGGGCGGAGCAGGCGTGACATCCTCCACGTAGTAGAGAGCCACGGAGCCGCTGGCGGCCATGGCCGCTCCCAGGGCCTTCAGCTCATCAGAGTCTGGCAGGCTTCGCAGCCTGAAGATCGGCACGCCGTCCTTAACGATTCTGCCCACCAGAAAACCCAGGGCTCCGTAGTCAGAGCCCTTCAAATCCGCATCAACAGCCACGAGATGGGTCGGTCTCCGGTTCTCATCCAGATGATAGCCGTAAAGGGGAGTCTTTCCTGCAAGCGCCGCCGCCAGCGCCGAAGGTCCGCCCTCCCGGTTGGTCCTGGCTCCGATGACGGAGTTGGCGTAAGAGACGGCCGAGGACTCGCTCCAGGCCAGATGATCGCCAAGGCCTGCCAGGCTGTCGTAGATCTGGTAGGGGGCGCAGGTGCAGTCCACAGTGACGCCCAGGCGCTCGTAGGCTTCTACCACCTTCTTTTGCAAAGCGGCAAAATCTTCACTGATCCCCATCTCCTTCCACCGATAAAGGTCCATGCCCGCCGGGTTGAGGATGCTGGGGACGACCACGCGGCCCCGCAGATCCGAGATCCACTCCAGTCCTGCCTCGCCGATGTTCTTGAAGGAGACGCCCGCGATCTGAACGCTTCTAACCGCAACGAGCCGCTCCGCTCCATAGATTTCCCCCAAGGCCACCAGGATCTCCATGGCGCGGCGCAAGGATTCGCCGCGCTCGCCCCGGCAGATACTCTCCTCTTCGCGGGAAAGGTACATGCTGTTGACTCTGGCTCTTTGGTATAAATCCTTTCTAGACCAACCGCTGCAGAGGATGCCCGGCCGCAGGCCATATATCCAGGTCTTGCACTGCCTCGGCCACCAGAATATCGGCCAATGCTGCTGCGGGAAAGATGAAGTCGGCGTTCTCAATGGGGCCGTAGAGCAAGAAGTCGCCTGCGGACAGAAGCTGCATGGCAGCAGCAGCGGCGTCGCAGCATCTCCTGGTCGCAGCCTCTTTCCGGCGCAGCCAGGGCCAGGCGCTGACGGCGTTGTGTATCCCTGAGCCCACGGGCAGGCCCAGCCTGGCTTTGGCCACAATGGAGAAGCGCAGCGCCGACCCCGCACCACTGCCTAAGGGCACGACACCCGGATCGATGAGCAGATTGACCATTCCCAGGTCCCTGGCCAGAGAGATCAAACCCCTTTCCCTCACCGATCCTCCGGTCTCCAAAACTCCGAGAGAGCCATCCACACCGGGCTTTGCCGGATTATAGGCCAAGACGATAGCCGAATCGATCTCCGATTCCTTGACGGCCTGCGCTTCCGCCTCATCGGTGGCCAGGCTGATGCTGTTGTAGATGGTCTTGTCCGCATATCCCAGCTCCGAGACCAACCGGGCAGCAGCCCCGCGCGTGGCAGGATCAGCCGAGTCGATGATCAAAGGGCCGCTCCAGACTTCTTCCGCAAAACCAAGATAGCGCCCCAACGCCTCTACGCTACGAGCGTAAAGGTGCAGGACAGCCGGGCACCCCGTCTCCTCCGACAGCTCCGCCTGGCGGGCTACGAGGCGCTCGGCTGCCGCCCGGTCGAAGAGACCCTGTTCCTCATCCTGCACTACCTTGTGCCCCTGATAGAATATGGTGCCGCACAGGACCGTGGGCAGCTCGCCCGGCTGGCCGCCGAACTTCACCCCCGCCACATTCACTATAGACTGCTCGCGCTTGAACCGAAACACCAGTCATCCCTCTGACGAAATCAGCCATGCCGATGTATCCATGACCACGCCCGATCCCAAGATAAGATCGCCTTCCCCGAAGAGGACTGGAAGCGGCGCGACCCTCCTCCTGACCACCTGGAAGGGATCCTCTGGGTAAGGCTGGGCGAGGCGGCTGTACTCCTCGATCAGCTCCTCGATCATTTCTATGTCCTCCAGACCGATGCGATCTATCAGCTCCACCTGCTCCTGGAAGCGCCGAACTGCTTCGGGCGGCAGATTCTGGATGAATGGAATAGCGCCCTTTGAGCCGATGATCCTGCCCTGCTCATCTATGCCATTCTTGTGCAATGCCAGGATGGTGTTGCCCGGCAGATGGCCTTTTGACTCCGCCCCGCAGATGAGAAGAAAACGTATGTTGCAGTTGGCGATCACGTTGGTTACGATCTTCTCCACGCCCAGGTTCTCGGTCTTGCAGGGTCCGCTGATGGCTGCACCCTTCGCGCGAATCTGGCTGGCCAGAGTAACAACCGCTACCCTGGATTCCGGGTTGCCTACCGTGTAGTCTCCCCGCACCGGGGGCCAGGAATCATCGAAACACCTCGAGCTGATGCCGTCGTAGGTCATAAACCGCCTCACAGTATGCATGGAAGAATGATCGATCATCCAGGTAGCACTTTCAGCCAACGAGGAATCATATCTTAATTGCAGAGAGGATATGATGAAATATATAGTTGATCTGTGCAGGGCGAACGTAATTAGGGCAAAGGACTCCGCTTTCATCCCGTTGCGACTGCGTCGCAACTCCCGCAAACTCTGCGAAGTTAAATCCAGGCACGATGGCAATATGAAAAATAGAAATATAAGCAAGAGAAATAAGAAAGGGAAATAAGGGATAAAAATGACCTCATACCAAGAAAGGATCCTGGAAGTCATCGGGGAATCGGATGTAGGTCTTACCACTGTGGACGTGGCCAAAAAGGCTGGCGTCAGCAAGACCACGGTGATCAAGTACCTCTCTGTGCTCAGCTCCGAGGGCCAGGTCGAGTTTGTGGAGGTAGGACCATCCAAGCTCTGGAGGACCAAAAACGCGATGGTAAAGCATAGCCAGGGGCATGTGCATGCCTTAGAGGTCGAGGCTCTTCCCGTGGTGGACATAGACTTCTGCGACGGCGAGGACAAGACCATCTATTTTTCATTTCGGATGAATCCGGATCAGATTTGCAGCCTCATGAAACGCGCCAAGAAATGCCTCTGTGACGCTGCCAGCACATGCTAATCGAAGAAGAGGATCCATGCCAAGCGGAAAGCAGATGTCCATACCGACTGAGATCAAGGACTTCTTCAAGATAGAGGACGGCCAGACGCTTCTCATCAAAGGACTGCCGGGAACGGGCAAGACCACCCTGGCCCTGGAGATCATGAACTGTCTTTGCGAGAATAAAAATGGGATGTACATATCCACCCGCATAGATCCGCACAGGCTGTATGCCACCCATCCTTGGGTGAAAGATGTCGTTCCACCCAGGAATGTGGTAAATGCGACCCAAACCAAGCTCTTGGAGAGCCTGAAGGGAATGGGCAAGGACCGCTCCAACTACTACGCCGTCCTGGACTTCTTTAAGGTCTTCTTCGATGAGGCGGAGGAGATGGATAACCCCATGATCATCATCGATAGCTGGGATGCGGTCTTAAACTACACATCCCATCTCATTGGAGGCTCTCAGCACAGCTTCGAGCAAAATATCTGTGAATTTGCCCGCGATCTGGATACGCATCTCATTTTCGTCAGCGAGTTCGCCGATGTGATGCCCCTGGACTACATCGTGGACGGCGTGGTGACCATGGAGCAGTTCCGCCTGCCTGGCTATGCGGAAGGGAGCATGAGGACGCGCTATGTCCGGCAGATCAAGCTGGATAAGCTGCGGGGCGTGGAGATCAGACAGAAGACCTACACCACCACACTGCACGAAGGCCGGTTCAGTTTCTTTGAGCCTTATCGAGAGCATAACGACGCCAGAATTGCCAGCGATATGGTCAGAGTGCCTGACCCGGCAGAAGATAGAATCTCCACCGGCATTCCGGATCTCGATTTGGTCACAGGCGGTCTGAAGTATGGATCGTGCAATGTGTGGGAGATTGATCATGGCGTGGGCAAGAGGTACTACCAGCTCCTGACGGCTCTGGCATCCAACGCCATCAAGAATGGTCGGGGAGTCTTCATCCTGCCCAGCATCGGCTATCAGCTCAGCTCGCGCGATATCTTCGTTCCCACGAATGTGATCGTCTCTCAGCCGCATGGAGAGGATCCGGAGAGCTGGGGAAAGGAGCTGCTGCAGAAGTGGGACGTTCTGAGGGAGAGGACAGGCCGACCTATACTGAACATCATCGGCCTGGACGCCATCGAGTTCGCCTTCGGCTACAAAGAGGTCCTGAACTTAACCAACCTCATGATCAGCAACTGGAAGGAGACCAACGACATAAACGTATTAGTAGTAAAAAGTGGCCAGGAGAGCATGAATATGGCCATCCATACAGCCGACACCTATTTCCTGGTCAATGAGCTGAATGGAGGGCTCTGCCTTTACGGGATAATACCGAGAACAGAGCCCTACAACATGCTGCTGGAGGAGAGGAACAGGATCAGCCTGACGCCCATAGTCTAGCTGAACTCCCTTTGCGTGGCGTAGATCAGGGCTCCCGTGGGGCAGGCGCGAACGCATGCAGGAACCTCCAGATCGCAGCTCTCAACATTTCGATCAACTTTGGCCTTGTCCTTGACCTGATAACTTGGAGCTTCGCCCTGTGAGACCAGTAGGAAGTTATGGGCCACGTCCCGAGCGTGGTCAGAGTGAGCCGCTGCTCCCGCCGCTATGGAGTGCAGCAGGTTGCGGGCAACCATGATGTCTGCCGTAGCTCCACAGACGCCCTTGCTGGCACCCTCCCCAAAGGGATCGATGCGACAGGGGCCCATGTTGCAGTTGCGACAGCACAGTTCGACAAGATCTTGACAGGCAAAGAGAGAAAAGAGCCTGAGAGGCAAAGATCAGGTTGCAGGCGAATCTATGGAGAATTACTAGCCATTGGAAATGCTTTTATAAACTTAGAAGATTCATTCCATCAAAAGGAGATTTCAATTGGAATTCCAAGTGCGGCTCTTTCTGCTCCTGGCCGTCCTCCTCCTCATCTTCTGCGGATTAGGTTCCTGTCGATATTACCAGGTCACAGAGAAAGACACAGGCTGGACTACAGGCGTTCGGCAGAGCAGCAATATCTCTCTCGATATCTCCGGGTCAGCTATCGGGGAAGGAACCTTCTATCGCTACACTGAGACAGACTTCAACGATGTGCGCATGAGAGAGAGGATCGCAGCTGCCCATGGCACTCTGGATACAGCAGAGCGCATACGCCTCATAGCTGATACAACAAATCCAGTGGAGATCTACTTGGAAAAGTTTCCAGGAGGCCAAGACTATTTGCTTACGGTCAACGAGACCTGGCCGGTGGGCATGCTCGCCCAAAGGAGATTGGATTATATGGGGAAAGGAATCTTCGATAGCGATTTCTTCGGCAACAACCTCGATTATGTGGGGGCATCCTACTCCTTTGCCCAGGATCTCAGGATGGACCGCTCCTGTCTCCTCTATCTCAATCAGGCCTGGTTTGAGTTGGGCGTTAACAACTCGACCAAGGCCATCTACGCCGACCGATTCCTCCCTACCAAAAGCATAGACTATCATCTGGATTCCCTCTTTCAGGGACTTGCCAGCTTCAAGTACAGAGAGGCCGAAGGCCATACCATGACCAAAGAGAGACACACTACCACCAGCGAAGGCCTGGAAACCTATGCCGGAAATTTCCAATTGAACCGGCACGTATTCATGGCATCCCTTGGCAGAGGCTCCCTAAACAATGATGATGACTGGCTGGTCTGCTGCCCCACGAAGCCTTCCCTGGAAGAAAGGATATTCGCGGTGAGCTCCCATGCATACTAGGATCATGCTGATGATCCTCTTTCTGATGCCCATATTCTCTTTGCTAGCCCAATGCACCCAACCTGAAATTCAATTAACGGAAACTCGGGAAGGGAACAACCTGACCATCCTGGCCGAGATTGCAGATCCCAATGGGCTGGCCAGCGCCACGCTGTATATTCTGGAGAAAGAACGCGGCGATGTGGTCTGGACTGAGCAGAGGATCATTCAGGGATCAAAAGCCTCCGTTAGCTTCCTGTGGCCCTGGCGGAATTGGAGGATCTCCAACGGCACGCACCTCATTGCGCCGGCGCTGGTGGTCAAGACCATCGATCCTTCTGCCGAAGAATGTGCAAGACAATATCTCTTTGAGCGTGGGTCGATCGGTCCATCCGCAATAATAATTATTAAAATTTTAAGCCCCGGGCGGGATTCGAACCCGCGACCTCGTCCTTACCAAGGACGCGCTATGCCGAGCTAAGCTATCGAGGCGCCAAGAGCCCCTTGTGCTCTCCATTCATGAACCTTTCGGTTAGAACCTAAACTCCGCCATCTTTATTAACCAAAGGCGCGCAAATAACAGTCAATTCCCAAAATGCGCCTCCATTAGGATTCGGATAGAGAATATATCATGGTTAAGAGTAATAACCATGCTGATTTATATACTCGATCTCCTTATCGCTATCCATCACAGTTATGGTTTTGCATGGTTACAATTATCCCGGAGTTTAGGTTAGAACCCCCGACCGCGGACTTTGGCCGTCAAATTCATCTCGGCGATGAGACAAGTCTAAGAGGCCGCCTCGTGGCCCTGGTTCATAGCCTGCAGATAGACCTCTTCCGTCCTCTTGGCGATGCGATCCCAGCTGAACTCGGCATCGATCCTGCTGTACCCTGCCTGGGCCAGCTTCTTCATCTCTGCCGGATTGCTCAATAGACGGTTTATGCACCAGGCGATGGACTCCGGCTGCACATAGGCCAGAAGACCATCCTCGAAGTTCCTTATGATGCTCACTGCCTCCGTCGCCACTACAGGCTTGCAGGCGTCCCAGGCCTCCAGCACCACTACGCCGAAGGGCTCGTTCCGGCTGGGAACGCACATCAGGTCGCAGGCATTTATCAGCTCCTCCTTCTCGGAGCTGGAGGTGTAGCCCGAAAACCTGCAGGCATTTGCCACACCCAGCTCTCGGGCCCTGCGCTCGCATTCTGGTCTCATGCCGCCCTCGCCCATGAAGACGAAACGAACATCGGATCTGTTCCCCAAGACATGAGGAATGGCCTCCACCAGGAGATCAGGCCCCTTTTGGACGCTCATGCGGCCGCAGAAGAGCACCATGGGCGCAAGGGGATGGACGCCGTACTTCTCCTTGACCCGCCCGGCGTCCAAGCCGCGCTTCATCTTTCCCAGCACGATGCCGTTCGGTATGATGTGTATCTTTCCTGGGGGCAAGGAGTAGATCCACATCAGCTCATCCTGCATGCGTATCGTGGTGACGATCACCTGTGATGCCTCGTAGCATCCCCGCCACTCGCGGTGGGAGATCTCCTGGGATATACCGTATCCGAAGTTGTTTCCGTTCCTGCCCCACTCTGTGCTGTGCATGGTCAGAACGAAGGGCAGGCCGTATTCTTTCTTTATGCGAGACAAGGCCAGAACCGCATGCCAGTCATGACCGTGCACAACATCAAAGGCGCCGAAGAGCTTTTGCACCGCCCCAAAACGATCGTAGAGCGCATTGCACATCCTGTCCATCTGAGCAAGCACGTCCCCGGAGCTGTCCACGTCTGCCCTCTGATAATGGACGCCGTTGATCTTATCGTAGGATTCGAAATCGCCTCTGCGAGTAAAAACATGAACCTCGTGGCCCCTTCGCGCCAGAGCCTCAGAAAGCTCCGATACATGAGGAGCCACGCCGCCCACCTTTATTGAGTATAAGCTCTCCCAGGAGAGCATTCCAATTCGCATCTCTTCACCGATTTGTCATTAATGCTTCGAGGTTGATACAGTTCTTGTCTAGTTTCGTCACTTTTCAAGAAAGTCCCGAGTCAGGAAATAGACATTTTGTATTGCTTTTGTTGTCCGATAATTGATTAACTTTTCGGCGTTCGTTTACTCCCGGCGAAGCTCAGCCGCAGCTTGCTCCGGCGGAACGGAGTTGATGTAGATGCCAGTGCCCCTCTCGAAACCCGCGATCTTGGATACAGCAGGCTGAATCCTGAGGTTTAGATGATATCCAAAAGGAAGTTGATAAATCATGAGATTATAGGGCGGATCATCCAAGAGGACTCGCATGCTCATCAGGGCTTTCTTCAGCAGGGAAGCCACACTTCTGATATCGTCTTTTGTCATCTCCTCCAGGTTGCACAGATGCCTTTTGGGCAGAATCCAGGTCTCGTAGGGCGCTTGGGAATAAAAGGGTGCAATGAGGACCCAGCTATCGTTCTGGGCAATGAGCCGGTCAGATGTTGCCTCACGCTCGGCAATATTGCAGAAAGGACAGAAAGATGCCGCGGAGATGACATCCAGCTCTCTTTTCATTAAGGGCGGCATTATGGGTATGGCGATGACCTGTGAATGGCTGTGAAAGAGAGATGCTCCTGCCTTTATACCCCAGTTCTTGAAGATCGATACGTAGTTCACCCCCCTCATGTAGCGGTAATGGGCATATCGGTCTCTGTATGCATGCAAGAGCAGCTCCATGTGCTCCTGGTCGAAATCCGACGGCCTATCCCGATGCTCAGGCGAGTCCACTATCACTTCATGATGGCCGTGGCCAGGCAGAGCTATCCATTCTGTCGTAGGCGGAGAGGGGCTTGGGACCATGGCCGCAAAGAGATTGGGAAAGACCCTCATCTTCCAGTGGCGAATCCTCTCTGTTCCATCAGCCAGCACTCCACGCTCCGTGTAAACAGCTGATGCAGGAGGCGTCAGCTCCTCGTTTCCCGGGCAGAAGGGGCAGCTCTTCTTATCTCCCGCCTCGGCCTCTTGCTGCCGGAAATCTGATGGTCTCTTCTTTCTCTCCGCGGCGATGATGCAGTACTCATCCAGAAAGTAGTGCCTGCGGAGCTCTGGCATCAAGCCACCTCTTTATAGATCTCCAGCGTATTCTCCGCAGCCTTGCGCCAGGTGAACTTTTCCAGCACCCGCGCCCTGGCATTCTCACCCCAGACCTTCAGCCTCTCCGGCTCCGCCAGGGCGAGATTGATGCCCCAGGCCAAATCCCGCGGATCGCGAGCGTTGACGTGGACACCCGTGGGCTTTTCTGATACAGGACTTTCCACGATCTCCCGCAGGCCGCTCGTGCCGGCTGCGCCCACTACAGCCGGCTTGCCCATGGCAGCTGCCTCCAGAGCCACGATGCCAAAGGGCTCATAGAGGCTGGGAAACACGCATAAATCTGCCAGTGCATAGTGGTACATCTTCTCTTCGGCATCCAGGAAATCCGTAATTAGGGTAACGACGCCTAGGCGCTGTGCCTCAAGCCTCGCCCACTCCTCCAGGCTGCCCTTGCCGACCACAAGCAGCTTCACCTTCGGATGCCCAGCCACCACGGCAGGGATGGCAGAAAAAAGCTGGGTTATGCCTTTTACCGGCTCCAGCCTGCCCATGAAGAGCACGATGATATCCGTCTCTTCGAAACCATATCTCCTTCTAAGGGCTGCCAGATGCTCTGGATCAGCCCGATGCGGATCGAGAAACTTTGCGTTCACGCCGTGGTAGCAGACACGAACCTTCTCTGCCGGAACTCCCAAGGCCCCAAGCTCCTGCTTCATGGCTTCGGACACGGTGATGACCAGATCCGCCACCTCGGCGCCTCGCTTCTCCAGAGCCACCAGCTGGGGGTTGGGAGTCTCTGACCTGCCGATCTCCAGGCCGTGCACATGATAGATCATGGGAACCCTTGCTCTCCTCCCGGCCATGCCTCCTGGCAGGCTGAGCCAATCATGGGCCACGCAAAGGTCAAAAGGCCCTTTTGCCAGGAGGTCGGCGGCCGATAGCTGGTTGTAGCTGAAAAGATCAAGCAGAAATCTCAAACCCGTTCCCCAGGCCAGGGTCTGGGGCGAGAGGAAGATCTCCATACTGTCCTTCATGGGAACGGGATTCTCCCTGAAGACCTCCACTCCGCCTGCAATCTCGTGCTTGGGCAGAGCGCCATTGCCCCAGGTGAAGACTGAGATCTTCTGACCAAGAATGGTGAGCTGGTGAGAGATGTTGTCCGCATACACTCCCAGGCCTCCATAGATGAGAGGAGGATACTCAGTGCTGAAATAGGCAATTCTCATTTTTGTCACCAGGTCGGAATCTAAACCACGAGATTTTTATAATATTCCATGACAGGCTCCTTCCAGCTGAACTGCTTGGCCAGGGAGAAGGACTCCTCGCAGAGCAGCCGGTACTTGACCTCGTCCTCCAGATAGGTCCAGGCGAAGTAGTCCATGGCCAGAGCGTAGTCCAGAACCGTCTCCTGAGGCTGCGCCTCCAGGTTGTCCACTATCACCACACCACCCAGACCCGGCACGCGGCGCTTGATTTTTTTAAGAGCATCGCTGTAGCCCGCGGATCGGCTCACGATGCTGGGCGTGCCCTCTCTGCCCGCTTCCAGGGCAGTGAGAAGGAAGGGCTCGTACTGTGATGGAAATATTCCGGCGACACAGCCGGCCATGATCTCATCCGACCGCATCCCCAGGCCGCCGTCCTCCGGTCCCACCCACTGAGGATAGAGCAGGGCAGCGACACGTCTTTTGCCGGAGATCAGCTCTCTCTCGTCCAGCCCCCTATCCTTGATCATATTCTCCAGACGGATCTCATCGCCCACCAGAACTTCAGGCGTCAGATTGATGGGGAATCCCTCGGGCAGCTTTTCCTTATTTTTCGGACCATGAGCTGCGATCAAAAAGCACACCACTCGCGTGTCATCCGCATGGCGCTGGCCGATTACCCTGTGCTTGAGCAGATGATCCTGAAGCATCAGGGCATCGAGGAGCTGAGGATATCCCTTATTCTCAATCTCGATGCGAGAGATGGTGAAAATAGGGATTAAGTTTTCCGCGTCCACACACTGACCGTCGCAGAACTTGTAGAGATTGTCGGCCAGAAACTTCTGGATCCTAGCCCGGCAGCGATCTTTCTTTTCCCAGTCGATATCTTCCCGATCTACCTCAATTCCATTTCGTATGATGATGCCTTTCAGGCGGTAGAAGAGCATGGCCTCCTTCATGGTCGAATCGCCTACAAAGGTGACGGCATCAGCATAGCGGGCCAGAGCCTCCAGGGTGGCAAAGCCCAGAGGGGTTCCGGGCTCCATACTGGAATCATTCTCTGCAATCTTCTGCAGCGACCTGTAGCCCGCTGTCCGTCCGGGAACAGTAGCATGAAGGGTGCAAACGGATCGCACCGGAATGCCCAGCTTCTTCAGCCTGGCCACGGCATAGAAGACGCCAAACTCATGGCAGTGCAGGGAGACTCTAACCTTGGGCATCACGGACTTGGCGAACTCCGATACTGCCTTGTCCTCATACTTCTCAGCCATCTCATCGCGGGACTGGGAGAGGCAGCGCACCAGCTCGGATATGGCATAGGATAGATTCAAGTAGTGATTGTACTCCGCGCCATAGTGGGTTCTCTCAAACTGCATCGAGTCAAGGCCTGCCAGTTTAAAGGCCTCCGTCTTGATGACATTATTCAAGGTAAGCTCCTGGTTCTTCCAGCGAACGGTGTGGGACGGATAATAGTTGGTGTTGAAGAGCACATACCCGATGGGAGTGCCCTCCACCGTTCTCTGGCCGGCGACAGTCTCAATGCCTGAGGTGTGCAGGTCGGCCAGAACCGAATCCAGCTCAGGACCCAAAGACAGCTTCTCGTAGCCTGATAGATCCGTGACCCGATTCTTTCCCGTGTTCCAATCCGAGCCCAAAGTGGGAAAGTTTGGGCCCAGGACCAGTATCTTGAGACCGCTTTCGATTGCCCCCTTGGACGCCAGCCGAGCCAGCATCACCGCCTCGGCATCCACCACATTCCAGATGCCGCCCATCTTGTTCGAGGGGGGGCCCGCTTCTTCGCCTGCCAGGGCGATCCATCTTTCGATCATTCTCACCTCAGGGGTAAGGCGATAATGAGGACACGGCCATGCCCTCGTCGGAGATGTCCAGAACCCTTATGCTGCTGGCGATCTTCGAGCCGCGCATCTTCATGATGTGAATCGATCTTATGAGATTGTTGCCGATCCTCTCCCGATTGAGCATGGTGGCGGAATCCGCGCCATACTCCAGAAACTGGTTCATGCCAAAGGCTGTGCCGATAGTCACCACCGAGGTTGCCCCGCTGGACCGAATCGTGCCGAAGAGGTCGTCCGTCAAAGACCTTACCTTGAAGGGAGCCTCCACGGCCATGAAGAAGGCGGTCAGGTCGTCTATGAAGAGCCTGGCCGGCTTTATCTCCTCTAACTTTCTCTCCACCAGCTTTCGAAAATTTATGAGAAAGTCCACTGGATCGACCTCAATGCTCTTCTGGAGGCGGAGCACAGGATCGGTGACATCGACTATGCTCAATTTCCCCTCTTTCTCCATTCCCGCGAAGTCCCAGCCAAAAGAGGAACTCATCTCTCTCTTCAGATATTCTGCACTCTCGGAAGGAGTGACGATCATCCCCTTCTCGCTGTTTTTCACGCCATAATGGATGAACTGGCTGGCAAATACGGTCTTGCCTGTGCCTGATGATCCGGTTATGGTGTTTACCGTCCCTCGATGAAAACCACCATCTACCAATTCATCATATCCCGGTATGCCCGACTTCACCCTGGGAAACTTGTTGCTCTGTACTCCCGCCACAGTGAACCTCTCCATCGCCCGTCTTCGCGCCTAATTTGCCCATTATTGTCTCCTGACGAAGGTAATTAGTTCTTTCGGTGCAGTGCCCAGGGCATAGCGCGAAGGATGTAAATATTTTGCAGTCGGATAGGGAAGATATGACCTATATTTCCCTCTGCTTTGAGGTCCATCAGCCTCTCCGCCTGAATAAGAATTTTTTTTGGCAAAGATCTCTGCTCAAAGAGGTTGTGCCCGATCTTCGGGACTTCTACTTCGACGACACAGAGAACAAGAGGATCTTCGACCGCGTATCCGGCAAATGCTATCTTCCAGCCAATGAGGTCATTTTAGAGAGCATCCGCAAGCATGAGGGATCGGACAGGCCCTTCAAGGTTGCCTACAGCTTCTCGGGTATCTTTCTGGAGCAATGCCGCAAATTTCGCCCTGAAGTCTTGGATTCCTTTGTCAAGCTGATCGAGACCGGCCTCGTGGAGGTGATGGAGCAGACCTACTACCACTCGCTCGCCAGCCTCTATGAGCAGAAGCAGGAGTTCTTCGAGCAGGTGAGGATGCACCGGGAGATGATCTGGGACCTCTTCGGGCTGCGGCCTACTACCTTCGAAAACACGGAGCTGATTTACAATGATCAGATTGCCAAGCTGGTCGAAGGCATGGGATATAAGGCCGTATTCACCGAAGGAGTGCTTGCAAATCCGAACCACGTTTATCGGCCCAAAGAAACGAACATCTCCCTGCTTTTGAGGAACTTCCAGCTCACAGACGACATAGGCTTTCGATTCGCCTCCCGAGGGTGGGAGGAGTATCCTCTGACTGCCGACAAATATGCATCCTGGCTGGCGGCCACGCCCGGTCAGTGCATAAACATCTTCTGCGACTACGAGACCTTCGGAGAGCACCAGTGGGAGGAGACGGGGATCTTTGAGTTTCTCCGCCATCTGCCGGATAAAGTGCTCGCCTGCAAGGATCTCCGGTTCGCCACACCGTCTGAGATTGCCAGGGATATAGCGCCAAAAGAGGAGATCTCCGTGGAGAGATACGTCTCCTGGGCGGACCTAGAGAGAGATACCAGCTGCTGGCTGGGCAATGCCTTGCAGCAAGCCTGCTTCATTTATCAAAAGAGGCTGGAAGCCCCGGTGAAGGAGAGCCAGGACAGGGATCTTCTGGAGATCTGGAGAACTCTCGGGCTCTCCGATCATCTCTATTACGTCTTCACCCATGGAGGGGGGCCGGGAGAAGTGCACAGCTACTTCAGCCCCTACGGCACTCCTTATGATGCGGCAGTGACCTACTTCAGCGTTCTCTCTGATCTGCATTACAGGCTCAAGAAGAAGACCAGGCTGGCGGATGAGCCTTTCAGGTTCGCCACAGGCAAAGATGAATTCACAGGAGACTGTGCCTGGACTCTGGTGGGTTTGAAAACAGCCCTGTCCAAGGTCGATTTGGCCTCATTAGAGTATCATAATGACCGAGGAGATCTGGCTCTCTGGGCCAGGACCAGCCTGGGAGATGAGCCGCTGGCCGAAAGATTGGCAAAACTGAAGGATATCAAGG
>Ga0315277_10001870_pt1 | contig 29772 bp, 22 predicted proteins | sample YL17G05_15_MG_FD_203695 | JGI IMG/M metagenome (GOLD analysis project Ga0315277, IMG submission 203695) | Sediment microbial communities from Yellowstone Lake, YNP, Wyoming, USA - YL17G05_15 | ecosystem: Environmental > Aquatic > Freshwater > Lake > Sediment | place: USA: Wyoming | collected... | reverse complement strand
TAGCGTCGCTGACCAAGGAATGCCGAGGACTTCTGAAAAAGCGTTATCCCTTTTTTGGCGAATGGAAAGAACCAGCAATGCTCTATGTGGGACCTGCAGGAGAGAATAAAGTGCGAACTGCAGTCGTAATGTCAAAATGGTCACATGCTGCAGGCTACGGCGGCTACGGCGCAGTGATGGGCTCAAAAAGACTCAAAGCCGTTGTCGCCAGAGGAACCGGCCCACTTCCAGAAGCAGCAGACATGCGAAAAGTCAAGAGACTGATTAACACCATTTGCAGCAACGTGTACGAAGCAGAAATGTGGCGACGATGGGGAACTGCGAGCGCAGGCTACATCGTCGGAGCCAAACTGAGTTCAGAACCAGTGCGCAATTGGCAGGAGGAGTGGCACGATGAGAAAAGCTTCGGCGTCGACAAATTCGAAAATCGACTCTGGATGAAACAGTACTGGGGCGATTTTGGCTGCCCAACAACCTGCTTGAAACTGGCGGTTGTGAAGAATGGAAGGTACAAGGGAGCGATAACCGACAACCCAGATTATGAATTGCAGGCCTATCTGGGGCCAAACCTGGGAATCTTCACGCCGGAAGAAAACGTATTCCTCGCTTCACTGATTGACGATCTTGGTTTGTGCGGAATACAAACAGGAAACGTGATGGCTTTTGCCGCAGAACTTTTTCAGAAAGGAATTCTGACCAAAGACGATCTAGACGGCATGGAGCCAAAATGGGGTGATGCAGACGCTTTCGCAGAACTGGCAAAGAGAATCGCGTTCAGAAAAGGTATAGGTGACGTGCTGGCAGAAGGAACGTATCGTGCAGCACTGAAAATTGGAAAGATGAAGAAGAAAGACTTGCTCCCGTATGCAGTGCAGGTCAAAGGCATAGCGATCGGAGCTCACGGAATACGCAGCGGCAAAGACTATCCGGAAGCAATCTCTTACGCTTGCTCCGTGCAATGCGGAGATCACACATCAACTACAGGATTGCCGCTTGACAAGAACAGTGAGCTCATGGAGATCTTCAATGATTCAGGAGTCTACTGCAACTTCAATTCTTGGTCAGGGCCGAGGAACGCGAGATTTGACCTTTACTCCGCAGTAACAGGCCTCCGATTGACTCGGGAAGAGTGGGTGAGCGTCAAAGCACCAAAGACCCTGCACCTTCAGAGATCCCTCCTTCTTCTAGGCGGTCCGGATGTCAAATGGAACCCCAAGGTAGACGATGACAACCCTCCAAGGTTCTATGAACCCTTGCCTTCAGGACCTGAAAAAGGAAAGACCGCTGATAAAGCTGCCATCGAAGAATACAAACACAGGTACTACAAAGCAGTAGGCTGGGACGATAATGGCATCCCTACTAAAAAAGCCCTTACGAAACTCGGTTTGAAAGACGTGGATGTGGCACTAGAAAAAATCCGAAAAACCGTCTAGAGCTGATCCTTGAAACGGAAAAAAAGAAAATGGGGAACTGAAATTTAGATTATGTGGAGTTCTTCACCGATTTTCTCGAAGGCACTCATGGCGAAATCCAGATCCTTCTTTGTCAGCGCTGCGTTCATGATAGTTCGAATTCTGGCTTTGTCTCTTGCAACCATCGGGAAGATTATTGGTAATGCGAATACTCCTTCTTCGAAAAGCCTGGTGCTCAGTTTCTTGGCTAGACCGCTTTCGCCGACGATAATTGGCGTGATTGGAGTTTCACTGTTGCCGATGTTGAAGCCCAAGTCTTTCATAGCTTTCTTAAAGTATTTCGTGTGCTCCCAGAGTGTTCGCACGTGTTGAGGTTCAGTTTCCAAGACATCAATCGCTGCAATGCATGCGGCTGCCACTGCAGGTGGATGTGATCCACTGAGAAGCCACGTGCGCGACTTGTTATATCCGAAGTTTACAAGGTCTTTTGATCCTGAAACGTGTCCACCGACTACACCGAAAGCCTTTGAGAAAGTGCCCATCTCTACATGAACTTTGTCGCGACCGAGTTTGAAGTGCGAGACTATTCCTCTGCCATCTTCACCCAGTACACCTTCGCCATGAGCGTCATCAACGTAAACCATTGCGCCGTGCTCGGCAGCCAGTTTTGCCACTTTATCAAGTGGGGCAATGTCTCCATCCATTGAAAAAACACCGTCGGTGATTATCAGAATTCGCCGGTAAGGCGGTGAGTGTTTCTCCGCTTCATCCAAGACACGTGCCAGGTCTTGCATGTCTGAATGCTTATAGACTGCTCTTTCACCATGGGCCAATCGAACGCCGTCAATTATGCTGCCGTGATTGAGCTCATCACTAATTATCAAATCCTCTTTGCCGACCAGCTGTGGGATCAGGCCAGCGTTTGCGGCGAAACCCGTCTGATAGACAAGTGAGGCTTCAGCATGCTTGAACTTGGCGAGGCGCCTTTCTAGTTCAACGTGTATATCCATTGTTCCAGCGATTGGTCTGACTGAACCGGAGCCTGCTCCGTGAGTTTGAACCGCTTTGAGCGCAGCTTCTTTCAGCTTTGGATGATTACTGAATCCCAGATAGTTGTTGGAGCAGAACATCAGGACTTTCTTTCCATCAACTGTGCACCATGGGGTGCTTGGACCTTGCAGAACTCGGATTCTCCATTCAAGTTCGCTTTTAACCAATGCCTCATATTCTGTGCGCAGGAATGATGTGGGATCTCTCATGTTTGTTGTTCCTCTTTTTTTGGCTGTATTCTATCGCTCCCACTCTTAACTCTTTCTCGCGCGAAAACGCTAAAGTCTTCCTTCAGCGAACCTCTTCGACAGTTTGTCTATCATGTCTTTGGTCATTGCCGCTAAGTCAAACGCGGGTTTCCAACCCCAGTCTCGGCGTGCTGTGCTGTCGTCGATGGACATTGGCCATGAATCAGCGATCTTCTGTCTGAAATCGGGTTTATAGTCGCATTTGAATTCTGGAATGTGTTTCTTGATCTCTGCTGCCAATTCGCCTGCGGAAAAGCTCATTCCAGCCAAGTTGTAACTATCGTGACGTTTCACTTCTGTTAGGTCAGCTTCCATTAGGTCTATTGTTGACTTGAGGCAATCTGGCATGTACATCATAGGCAGGACGGTGTCTTCTCGTACGAAGCAAGTGTACTGCTTTTTCTTTGTCGCTTCGTAGAATATTTCCACAGCGTAGTCTGTAGTACCCCCGCCTGGAGGTGTCTCGCTGCTGATTATGCCCGGGTATCTTAGTCCTCTTACGTCCACACCGAACTTGGCAAAGTAGTAGTTGCAGAGAAGTTCTCCCGCTACTTTAGTGACTCCGTACATCGTCGTAGGAACCAAAACCGTCTCTTGAGGCGTGTTAACTCGAGGCGTGCTCGGGCCGAAGACTGCAATCGAGCTAGGCCAGAAGACTCTCATCAATTCCTGCTCTCTGGCGACTTCCAAGACGTTATAGAGACTTCCCATGTTAAGGTTCCAAGCAAATTGAGGGTTTTGCTCTCCAGTTGCAGAAAGAACGGCGGCTAAGTGATAGATTGTGTCAACATCATGCTTCTTCACGGCTTCTTTCAGACTCTCCTTTTTACCTATGTCAACAATCTCGAAGGGTCCTGAATTCAACAATGCACTGCTCGGCTTTCTTTGATGACCTGCTGCAATAACGTTGTCACCACCATACTTCTTTCTCAAGGCAAGAGTAAGCTCTGAACCTATTTGACCAGTAGAGCCTGTCACGAGAAGCCTCTTCATTTTTCGTCCTAGCATTCAACACTCTCTCCTTTTGTGAGCAACCGACTGACGCTTTGAGATATAAGATTTTTCAGACAAAACACGTTTTCTCCACTATCTTACTCAATTTGCCAAAGCCAACGACAATCTCATCGCCTTCCGGTGGAAAAACAGTTTATACGTTGGCTTGACTCATTTGAAGCTGAGAAAGCATGCTTCTAGGTCTCATAGTCAACCCGGTAGCAGGGATGGGAGGAAAAGTAGGGCTGAAAGGAACAGACAATGTCGTGGAAGAAGCCATAGCCAGAGGAGCAACACCAATAGCACCGACAAGAGCTACTGAGTTTCTGAAAAAACTGAAGAACAATCTGACAGGAGAATCAATTGAAATCTTGTCCTGCCCAGGTATTATGGGCAAAAATGAAGCAAGAGACGCAGATTTTCAGGTCAACATATTGCCAATGACAATTGGTGAAGTGACAAACGCTCAAGACACGAGGACCGCTGTGAAACTCCTGACGGCAGCACATGTCGACCTGATAGTGTTTGTTGGGGGCGATGGGACAGCCAAAGACATCTTCGATGCCATGCAAGGCCTCAGTCAAACACCAGTGTTGGGCGTGCCGTCGGGCGTAAAAATGTACAGCGGTGTCTTCGCAGTCAACTCCACGGACGCGGTGGAAGTAGTTCTAGCATACGCTCAAGGTAGAGCCACACTAACAGACTTGGAGATAATGGATTCAAACGAGAAGGCCGTACGGGAAGATGTTTTTGACGTGAGCCTCCACGGTTTCCTGAAGGCTCCATTTCTTCCAACGCGCATCCAAGGAAGCAAAGAGGTCACACTTGAAACTGACGACGAAATTGATAATCAGAAAGCAATCGGCAGGTTCATAATGGAAGAACTTCCTCCTAAAGCAGCGTTGATTCTCGGTCCTGGAACAACCGTCAAACAGATTGCAGAAGTGTTCGGCATTAAGAAGACCGTTCTTGGTGTTGACGTTTACCAAAATGGAGAAGCGATTCTCGACGTTGACGAGAAGAAAATCTTGGGCGCGATAGAAAACTGGGATGACACTTGGATTATTGTCTCACCAATCGGACATCAAGGCATAATGTTGGGAAGAGGAAATCAGCAGATAAGCCCGAAAGTGATCAAACGAGTCGGAAAAACGCGAATAATCGTTGCGGCGACAAAAAGTAAGCTGCAAAACATTGAAGGCAGAGTTCTGAAGGTAGACACAGGCGATCAGGACACGGACAACATGCTCAAAGGATACATCAAAGTCGTTACTGATTACAGAGAATGGAGAATCATGCAGGTACAATAATCAATTACGCTAGGCTCCAAACTTCTTTGCTTTGCCCATTAGACTCATGAGAGTAGGCATAAGATCGAGCCCTCTTATCCTGTTCAACCCGCCTTTGGCACATGTTCTCTCACCGAAATCAGTAACGTCATCACGTCGGACTCCAGGCCCCATAATCACGACAGGAACCGGATCTCCTTCATGATTTCGTGTGGCGATGGATGTTGTGTGATCAGCTGTAACTGCAAGATACGTGGAATCTTGATTGACGTTCGCAAGGATGTAGCCCAACATCTTGTCGATTTTCTCGATAATTTCCACCTTGAGCTTGGCGTTACCATCGTGACTTGCAACGTCTGTGGCCTTCACGTGCAGGAGCACAAAATCATGCTTCTTCAAAGCTTGAACAGCTGCGTTGGCTTTAGCCATATAGTCAGTTTGAACTGTTCCAGTGGCACCTTTGACGGTGATCAGATCCATGCCTGCAACTTTCGACACACCTTTTATTAGAGAAACAGCTGCAACGCATGCAGGTCTGATCTCAAATTTTTCTTGAAGAGTAGGTATCTTGGGGATGGTGCCTGCGCCCCGGCAGAGAATCACGTTCGCGACAGGTAGGTTACGTCTGGCTCTCAGTCTGTTGACAGGATGCTCTAGCAAGACCTCGTGAAACGCCCGCATCAGCATATTCACGATCTGAGCCGTGCGTTTAGCCTCAACGCTGCTGTCCAGCGGTTTGACATCCTGGACTTTCTTTCCAGCTGTCTCCGGGTCCGAATCACTAACTGCAGATGAAAACTTGGGTCCACTAATCACCAAGATTGCCCGGTGTTGAACGGTGTTTTTGAACTGGAACCTGACCTTCAAGGACTGTTTGAGCTTGATTCTTCCAAGACTAACAGCTAGTTTCGCTGCATCCTCGTTTGCAATTCTGCCAGCGCGCCGGTCCAGGACAAGCAAATCGTCATTAACTGTCGCGAAGTTACACCTGAACGCAACATCACCGGACGAGACCTTAACGCCTGAACCCTCGGCCTCCAGAGCGCCTCTGCCAGAATATGTTTTCCACGGATCGTAGCCAAGCATGGCAAGAGTAGCAGTATCACTTCCCGGAGGAATCCCGGGTGCGATCGGATCCATTATGCCGCAAACTCCGTTCTTTGTTATTCGATCCAAGTTCGGTTTGGTAGCAGCTTCAAGCGGTGTCTTCAACCCTAACTCCTTCATCGGTCTGTCAGCCATACCATCTGCAATAACCAGAATCGTCTTGTAACTCAATTCGCACCCGTCCTCAGTAGACAAGAACTCACTAAGGCCTTAGGTTGGTTAAGTTAAAACATTTGCGTACGCTCAGATCATAGAGATGTTACTAGTGATTTAGTGGACGCACTAGTCTAAGTTGACTTGTTTTAGAACATCATGCAGAAATCGAACTCGAGAACAGTGTTTTGGTCTCTTATTTATGGATAATCGAGTGACGAAAGGCTAATAAAAGCTACTACTGCAAATACCGTACCGCAGAGGATTACAGAATGAAATCGAAGATACTTTTTGCAGATCGAAGACCTATGTCAGAAGAGTCGATGAAAATCTTGAATAACGCAGGGCAGGTTGTCTGGGCTGAAGGAGACAAAGAATCGGAACTGATTGAAGATGTTAAAGATGCGGAGATTGTGATCACAGGTTCTCGCTTGATAACCCGAAACGTGATTTCTGCGGGCAGGAAGTTGAAAGGCGTAATTGCTTACGGAGTGGGTTTTGACCATATCGATGTTGCGGCAGCAACTGAAAAAGGTGTTTACGTAGTCAACACGCCTGGCGTAAACGCGGTGACCGTTGCAGAGTTTGCCTTTGGCCTGATGTTAAGCTTGGGTAGGAAGATTCCGCAATTGAACGCAAGCGTGAAGGCTGGGAAATGGGTGCGCTGGGAACTCGTTGGAAAAGAACTCTGGGGCAAAACTCTAGGCTTGGTTGGGCTCGGACGAGTGGGAACTTACCTCGCGACCATTGGAAAAGGATTCGCCATGAAACTGTTGGTCTACGATCCTTACGTCACAAAGGAAAGAGTAATAGAAATCGGCGGCGAACCCGTTACACTTGAAGCAGTCTTACGCCAATCAGATTTTGTGGTAGTCTGCTGCCTATTAACCGATGAAACAAAAGGGTTGATCGGTGAAAAAGCAATAGATATGATGAAACCAACCGCATATCTGGTCAATGTTGCGCGTGGACCGATCGTAAACGAACGCGCATTGATCAAGGCACTACAAGAAAAGAGAATAACTGGAGCTGGACTCGACGTTTTTGAAAAAGAACCACCAGCCACAGATAATCCTCTACTGAAATTTGAGAATGTGGTAGCCTCTTCACACATGGCGGGATTGTCAGTAGAATCGACCGAAAGAATTCAACTTGTCGCAGCTGAAGAAGCGGTAAGAATACTCAGGGGAGAAGAGCCGAAATATCTGGTGAACAAAGAACTTTCTCACACGAAACGTTAGCCTGTTCGTGGCAGAATCGTCACAGCTCCCGACCTTTCCGAACACATCAAGATGAATCGTGCAAGACCTATTAGCAACACTTAAAACTGTTTCTCGATTAGAGAGAAAGCGTTTGAGTGAGGAAGGAAAAATTGAAAAAAGTAATTGCTGACAGAATCCGGGCAGTTCAGCCGTTCCTAGGAAGAATCATGTTTGAGAAAGCCAAAGCGTTGGAAGCCAAAGGAGAAAAGCTGATCCATTTCGAACTTGGCGAACCTGACTTTGACACCCCAGTCAACATCAAAGAAGCAGCCAAAAAGGCCCTTGATGAAGGAGCAACACATTACACCACAAACGCTGGCCTCATCGAGCTTAGACAAGCGATCGCAGAAAAATTAAAGAAAGAGAACAAGATCGAGATAGATCCTACCTCGCAGATATGTGTGACTGTCGGATCGCAAGAGGCAGCTTTCCTCGCGATAATGTGCACGATAGAGCCAGGAGACGAGGTTCTGATACCCGAACCTGGCTACTACACTTACCGAAACTGCGTTCAGATGGCGGGCGGAACCCCGATTTCGGTCCCCTTGAAGGAGGAAGACGACTTCAGACTGGGCCCCGAGGATTTGGAAGAAAAGTTGACTTCCAGGAGCAAGATGGTCGTAGTGAACTCACCATGCAATCCGACGGGATCAGTGATAATCAAAGACGATCTTCTAGCTATCGACGAGCTAGCTGCAGAGCGTGATTTCTTGATACTTTCAGATGAAATATACGAGAAGATAATTTACGATGGCGAAAAACATTACAGCGTTGCGGCGCTTTCTCAAGAACCAGATCGGATAATTACGCTGAATGGTTTTTCAAAAGCCTACGCCATGACAGGATGGCGCATCGGCTATCTCATAGCTAGCAAAGAAATCGTCTCTCAAAGCGTCAAGTTGCAACAGAGCGCCGTGGCTTCTGCCACAACCTTTGCCCAGAGAGGAGCTATTGAAGCCCTGAAAGGTCCACAGGAGTCCATACAGGAGATGGCGAGAGAATTTGCAAGGAGAAGAGAGGTAGTCCTTGAAGGAATAGACAAAGTGAAGGGATTCTCCGTAGCCAAGCCTAAAGGAGCATTCTATGCCTTTGTAAACATAAGAAAACTCGGAAAAACGTCACAGGAACTCTCCGAGTATCTCCTGAACGAGGCAAAAGTCGTTACTACTCCTGGAGCAGCTTTTGGTGCAGGCGGCGAAGGATATCTGCGAATGTCCTACGCAACGTCCATTGAAAACATCAAGCATGGACTGGATAACATTAGAAAAGCTGTTGATCGACTCTAGAACCCGGTCAAAGACAGGGACTGCCTCCCAGTTTTCTATGTTTCGAATTGCATTCCCATTCGGAAGGATTTAAAAGAAACGAACCAGGAGCTAAGATTGACGAGGAGTGTCCTGAATGAAAGAGATAATATTCCATGGACGAGGAGGGCAGGGTGCAGTTGCAGGTACGGACATTTTGGCCGATGCTGCAATGAGGGATGGAAAGTATTCTCAATCATTCCCCACATTTGGACCTGAAAGAAGGGGTGCACCTGTGATGGCTTTCACGAGGATCGATGACAAGCCAATACGAGTTCGATGTCAAATCTACGAACCCGACTACGTCATAGTCCTGGATTCCACGATAAGCAAAACTCAGAACTTAACCGCTGGTCTGAAGCCAGACGGTTCGGTTATCATAAACACGTCTTCGACTGCCGAGAAAGTGCGAGAGGAGAAAATCGTTACTCAAGGCAAAATATATCCCATAGACGCAACATCAATTGCGATGAACATCATCGGGAGCCCCATACTAAACACAGTCATCCTAGGTGCTTTTTCAGCCGCAACTGGCGAGGTCAAGTTGAAATCTCTATTTGAGGCAGTAGAGAATCGTTTCTCAAAGGTTGTCGCCGAAAAGAACAACAAGGCGATGGAAGAAGCCTACAATGTTGTGAAAGGAAGGAAAGACTGACAATGTCTAAACCATATTGGACGAAAGAGAATTTTCCCATTACACCCAACATTCGGAATCCTGCAGGCTCTTTAGCCTTCAAATGTGGCCAGTGGAGAAGCGTGAGACCAGTATTGGATGAGAAGAAATGCACGAAATGTGGCATTTGCGTGCTCCATTGTCCCGACGATGCCATCGCGAAAAACGAAAAAGGTGAAATTGAAATAAACTACGACTACTGCAAAGGTTGCGGAATATGTGAAAACGAATGCCCAGTCAAAGCTTTGAAAATGATAATCGAGGTAGCGGAAAAATGAACACCCGGAAGTTAATGTCTGGAAACCGAGCAATAGCCGAAGCCGTTAAACTCTCAGAAGTCAACGTTGTAAGCGCTTATCCGATAACGCCAGCGACTTCTATCGTGGAATATCTTTCAGAATTCATTGCGCGTGGAGAACTCGCTGCTGAATTTGTTCAGGCAGAAAGCGAATTCGGAGCTATGAGCGCCTGTATCGGAGCCTCATCCGTTGGCGCGCGGGTGTTCACTGCAACGTGCTCGCAAGGACTTGCGTTGATGCATGAATTGAATTACGTTGCCGCGGGACTCAGACTTCCAATAGTCATGGCAGTTACGAACCGTCAACTATCTCAGCCATTGGGTATGTGGTGTGATCACAGCGACGCGATGGGTGAAAGAGATTCAGGTTGGATGCAAATATATGTTGAAAGTTGTCAAGAGGCTTTTGACACAGTCATTCAGGCCTTCAAACTTGCTGAGACCAAAGAAGTTCTGCTTCCAATAATGGTGTGTTTGGATGGCTTCATTTTGTCACACACTTCAGAGCCCGTCGAAATTCCAGAGCAAAAAGAGATCCGTGACTTTTTGCCGGCATACAAGCCTGATGCTGACTACCACACGCTTCTAGACGTGAAGAAACCGTTAGCTGCAGGCGGAGGCTGTCCGCCGGCTTTCACTATGGAGTTTGACTACAAGAAATATGACGCTCAAGAGAAAGGAAGGGAAATGCTGAGAAAAATCGATGAAGAATTCGGTGATGCCTTCGGTAGAAGGTACGGATTAGTGGAGGCTTACAAGTGTGATGATGCTGATGCGATCTTGGTGGCAATGGGCACGATAGTCGGCACAGCCAAAGACGTAGCTGATAAGTTGAGGAGCGAAAAAGGTTGGCGCGTGGGCGTTCTCAAGCTAAGATCCTACAGACCGTTTCCCAAAGAAGAGGTGCTTAAGGCTGCATGCGGCTCAAAAGCCGTGGCGGTCGTGAGCAGAGCCATTTCCTACGGTTTGGGTGCTCCCGTTTTTTCGGATGTCGCCACCGCGATGTACAATGCACCAGAGAAACCTGTTCTGCTCAATTTCATCGCTGGAATGGGAGGCAGAGACGTTGACAAGAAAGGCCTAGCAGCAGTCTTTGAAAAGACCATCAAAGCCGCGGAAACGGGGAAAATTGAAAATGAAGTCGAGTGGGTCGGGTTGAACAAGAATTTGGTTGGAGGTTAAATCTTGAAATCTACTTGTGGAGATAAGGTGCTAGTTTCAGGACACAGAGCATGCCCAGGATGCGGTGCAATACTTGCGCTGAAGCACGCATTGAATGCACTTGGAAAGAACATAATAGTGCATGTGGCAACGAGTTGCATGGAAGTGTCAATAATGGGAGGCGGCGTGTTCCCGAAAGGGGAATATCCGCTCACATGTCCTTCTTTGCACACAGCCTTTGAGACCGGCGGAGCCGTCGTTTCAGGAATGGACGCAGGATTAAAAGCTCTGGGAAAGAGGGAGGGGGTAACTCTTGTTGCCATTGCCGGTGACGGTGGCACGGCAGACATAGGTCTTCAGACTCTTTCTGGAGCCGCTGAACGTGGACACGACTTCATTTACATCTGCTACGACAATGAAGCGTACATGAACACTGGAAATCAGAGGAGCGGAACGACAATGCCTTTCGCATCGACCACGACTACCCCGGTTGGTCAGAAAAAGAGGGGTGAGCAACACATCCAAGGAAGATTGAGAAAGGACATGCCTGCAATAATGGCAGCTCATGGGATACCGTACATTGCCACGGCCTCAATCGCTTACCCTGCTGATCTCACCAAGAAAGTCAAGAAGGCTGCAAGCATACATGGACCGAGGTACATTCATATACACAGTCCATGTGCGACTGGCTGGGGTTTTCCAGAAAGCAAGACGATTGAGATGGCACGACTTGCAGTTCAGACTGGAGCATGGGTTCTTTTCGAAATAGAGAACGGAGAATTAACCGTAACCCAGAAGGTTGCTCAAAGAAAACCCGTAAAAGACTACCTACTAGTGCAAAGACGCTTCAAACACATCACAGACCCCGAGATTGCTCAGATTCAGGAACTAGTTGACAAAAAGTGGAAGGAACTGGGCCTTCAGTAGGCCCAATCTCGCGTTCAAAAGAGCAAGTTATCTTAATTTCTTTGCGAAAACTCCGGCTACGCCCGCTTTCTTGACTCGTTCTTTTATTTCTGCAATGTTAGTTGAGTACAGTCCTAGTTTCTTCATTCTTTCGAAATATACCCCGCCTGAGAAGGTGTAACGTTGTTTTTGGCCTTCTTCAGTTTGGGTTTCTTTGTTTACGTAGGATATGAAGTCGCCTATGGCTGTGGTTGCTGGTATTTCAATGCCCTCCATTCCAACTGCGTATCTCGTCGCGTTGTGTCCCGCCAATAGCCCCGTCACTGCTGCTTCGGTGTGTCCAACGTGAGGCCCTGCTTTTTCTCCACCGCAGAACAGATTGTCAACTCCCTGAACCTTCAGTTTGTTGTCTTTTGGAGCCATTGCCATGAATCTGATAGAGTTTCCAATTCCCCCAGAGAGCGGATCCTCATATCGAGCATGCTCGAATCCTGGCACTTTTCTAAGCTCTTCTAGAGGGAAGAACGGGGTCATGAGCTTGGCTGGACCAGAATCGAGAAGGACTATGTTTTCGGCAAACTCCTTCAATGCGTACTGCACACAGGCTTTCTTCTTGAGTTTATCTTGTTTGACAAGTTCCTCAGGCAAAGGCACGACAACAACGCCTTTAGTGTTCAGTTCCTTTTGGATGGCAAGCGAAAGGGAATCTTTCACGAGTTTGCAGGCTCCACTGATAGCTCCGTAAGTTCCATCAGCCTTTTTTCCGATCCATTCTTTTACTCCTGCCTTCTCGGCTAGGCTGACTCTCTGTTTGAACGTATGGCATCTGAGGATGCACATTGCACAGCCGTAACCATACTTTATGCAGTATCCTGGAACTCCAGCAGTTCCAGTGCAATCCACAAAAACGTCTCCGTTGATTTCACTTTTGTCATCAGTGACAACTGACTCAATCTTCTTTCCGGCCATTTTCACATCCGCAGCCCTCGTCTGAAAGAGTATTTGTACTCCCATTCTTCTCAGAAGCTTTCGTGCTTCAGGCTCAATGTTGAGAACGTCGTAAAGGCTAGCATGTTCGTGTCCTGGAAACCTTATGTTCTTGTGTTTTGCCATCACATCCATAAGTTCGAAGGGCTCATTGCCACCCATTGCTATTGATTCTTCTGCCGCCGTAAATCGTCCGTTATTTCTGAATATTCCTCCAACAAGCCCTGTCCCGAGAAGCATGTCGCTTCTTTCCAACAATGTAACTTCGGCGCCTGCTTTGGCCGCCGCTGTGGCTGCTCCGAAGCCGGACCACCCGCCACCAACAACAACTACCTTGGTCATAGATCTCACACATCTAGGGTAAGCACTCGGACATGCAAATAAAAGTTACGAAAAGTCCATGGCTTTTTCTAATTTCTTCTTTGGTTCCATTTTGCATACCTGTTAATACAAATCCCATTGCATATGACTATGCTAGATTGCAACTAGAACGGCACCAGCGACGACTGCAAGGGCTCCGAAGATGACTTTTTTGTTGATGGATTCCACCTTCTGAATCAATAAGTAACAAACAATCAGCGTTATCAGTGGGCTCGTGTTTACGATGGGATTAACCCATACCACATCCGCTATGCGCAGGGCCGAGTATTGGGCGAGCACAGCGAATGTTGAGACTATTCCCGCGGCAAACAAGAAGATTGTCTGCATCTTCTCACGTTTGAATTCCTTCCTTGCAAAAAAGAGTACGATCGAACCCTGAACCAAAATCGCGAAAAGATACGATATTAGACTCGCAATGGTTGACGACTTCAGGCCGCGACCCCCTTCTTTAAGAAAGAGTTGAGATGCTCCCCATAAAACTCCGCCGACGAGACCCAAGAATACTCCTTTGCGGAATCTGTTAGAAGGAATGATGTCTTTTCCTTCGCATTTAGCGTTGCTAAACGATATGAGGATCAAACCAAGGAAGATAATTGTCGTTCCGACAGCGAGTTTTAGACTCATCTGTTCCTGTAGAAAGACAACGCTGAGTATGGATGAGAAAATAATCTGCGTGCTAGTCAGCTGACTTGCCCTTGCTGCGCCAACAAGGTTGATGCTAGAGTAAGCGAAGATTCTACCTATTGCCAAATAGAAGACACCTGCCAAAGCTAGATACGTAATCGTTAATGGGTCAAATCTATATGAAATTGAGAGGTCGCCATTGAACAGTGCAAAGCATAGCAGAATAGGCGGCGCAAGCAGGAAGGTATAGAGCACGCTTACCAGAGGATTAACGTTATTCGCTTTTTTTATCAAGAATTTGCTTATGCCATAGCAGAAAGAGGCAACTAGCGCAAAGGTCAGAGCAAGCTCCATACTCATACCTTCTTAGCCCTCCGAAGCAGAGATTGAAGTAAACTTGCAAGTAAGCGTTATGGTGGACCTGTCACTAAGATAAGTAGCAGTTGACTTGCGGGAGAATCGCTTCGAAAGCTAGGTATTCAATACAGAAGAGAGTGCGCCAAAGGGATGGTTGCAAGACCAATGTTTTTCGTCAGTTTTATTTCTTGGAGATGGTCACACCAAAGCGCGCGCGCGAACAAGATCAACCGAACCAGGAAAAACATATAAACTTTGTCATGTAACCTTCGTACGTGATCTAAAATGAAACGTGGAATAACTACAACAATAGCGGCACTGCTTGCTCTAGTAATAATCTTTGCCGCGGTCGCCGCCTATGGGTGGTTGCGACCGACTACGACAGAAACGACAACGTACACGGCAGTTACACTGGAGGAGAAGGCTTACAATGAGAGCGCATTGACGATTTATGGAGTATTCGACACAGGGGACGCCACTTCGAAGGTAATCCCCGCTTTTGTGACGCAATATCCTTGGGCTGCAGGAAAGATAAGCTATGTTGGTTTGTCTCCAAGTGAAATAGGGACGAGGGCTCTGTCTGAGTACATTGCTGGACATGTTCAGGCTGACGTGTTGATCGACACTCTGGGAAGTATGACTTCTGCCTTGCAAGGAGGAGTTGCGCAAAACTGGACAAATCCAATGATAAGTCTTATGAACTACTCAGCAGGAACTTATGAGCCAAATGGACAATGGACAGTAGGTTATGGAATTCCAATAGTCGTTGCATACAACACGATTCTCGTAAACTCGTCTATGGTACCTAAAAGCTGGCAGAACCTCACGGATCCTTATTGGAATGGAAAGATTGCGATAGATGACCCTAAGACTTTGAACGTTGCGGGTTCACTTTTCGCTCATCTGTATCCGATATTGGGTAACGCGAGTTGGACGGCTTTGATGCAGGGAATTGCGGCAAACAATCCTATCATGACTCAGAGTGCTGGAGACTCTTTCACAAAGGTTGCGCAAGGAGAAGCGTACATCGCTACAGGATTGATAAACGACTACTTGGCGGGCATCGCTTTGGTACCACCAATAAACGTGTCAATTGCTTGGATTCCACCCGTCACGTCTTTGCCAATATCTTCTGTTCTGTGTGCGAATGCTCCACATCCGAACTTCGCAAAACTGTTCCTTGAATGGTTCGCATCAGGCGCTGGACAATACTCGATGGCTAATACTGGGAGAGTACCAAGTAGCGCAGCTATAGCAGGATATACAATACTCGCGGGCGTATTGCCTCCAGGAACTTCGATGGCAGGAGTCGCCTCGAACAATCCGGACTACTACATCAATCCCACAAAATGGAGCGACACCTACCAAGCGATATTCGGGTAAGCAGGAATGAGAGGTTCCAAGGTACCGCTAATCTTCTCTCTTCTTTTTTTGATCATTTTCATAACGCCCATATTCTATCTCATTTACGGTAGCATAATTTTCCAAGTGGGAGGTTCTACTCTAACTTGGGAAGCACTCATAAAAGTGATGACTTCCGCGAGGACTGGATATCTTTTGATCAACACCTTGGTTTTTGCCATAGGAGGGGCCTTACTTGCAACTGTGCTTGCGACGACTTACGCGTGGATCATTGTTAGAACTGACGTTCCTGGAAAACGTTTGCTTGAGCTTTTGCCAATCCTCCCGCTGACAATGCCTTTTCTTGTGAAGGCATTTTCGTGGATTTACCTTTTCAGTCCGCGAACAGGCATAGCAAACATCCTCATGAAGCAGTTCCTAGGCATAGGGCCAGTCTTCAACATATATAGCATGCCTGGCCTGATATTCGCTATCGGTGTCGGAGGGCTACCTCTAGCTTATCTAACCATAGAACCCGCCGTGAAATCTCTCAACCCTGCCTTAGAAGAGGCCTCGAGAATCGCTGGCAACGGCGTTCTAAAAACACTCTTCAAAGTGACAATACCTGTTCTGATACCAGCCATTCTCTCAGCTTTCCTTCTTCTAATGATCATAGGACTTGAAAATTTCGACTATCCTTTCATGCTTGGCAATCCCGCTGGCATTAGCACTCTTGCAACTGAAGTATACTTTTCGATTTTCGAAACTCAACCCCCAAGATACGGCATGGCTTCTATAATCAGTATAATATACCTCATAATGACCATCAGCGTGGTCAGCGTATACATTTACGTGACACGCAAAACCTACAAATTTGTGGTTGTGACGGGAAAGGCCCCGCGAGAATCAGTGCACAAGCTTCACCGATGGAAATATGTGGGGCTGGCAATTTGTTTTCTAATATTGTTCTTTGCTTTTCTGCTCCCGTACTCAACACTCGTTCTAATGTCGTTTACGCCGTTTCTTTCCGCTGCTGGAGGTAACATTCAATTCACCTTCACATTGAATAATTATGTTGCCGCTCTGAACCTCCCGCTCTTCTACACTGCCCTGACTAACACCATTAGCTTGGGTCTCGCAGCAGGGATAATTGGCACTCTAATAGCTGCATTCCTGTCGTACGCAGCCCTGAAAAGCAAAGTCAGGGGCGCCCGCTTCGTGGACTTAATCACCAGCATACCACTGGCTTTCCCAGGAATCGTCTACGGATTGGCACTTTTCTGGACATTCTTGTTACTGCCCGGCATATCTAACTATATCTATGGGACAATATGGCCGCTGGTACTAGCATTGGTGTTCGTCCGGCTTCCTTATTGCGTTAGAATGATTTCAGGCAGTCTTATACAGATAGCAGACGAGTTGGAAGAGTCGTCAAGAGTGTCAGGAGCATCATGGGGAAGAACTTTCTATAAGATCGTAATGCCTCTTATGAGGCGAGGACTGCTCAACAGCTTCATCTATACGTTCATAAACTCTCTAAGAGAGCTTGGTGCTGTCGTTCTCTTGGTCACGGCTCAATCAGTGGTGCTCATAACGCTCCTTTTGCACCTTCAATCCCAGAATGCGTTTGCATTGAACACCGTGGCTGCTGCATCCGTTTTCCTAAGCATATTTATCATGATTGCGATAGCCTTGCCAGCTCTGTTCCAACACTTGTTAAGCTGGCGAAAAAGGAAATCATCGAAAGGTTAAAACCGTCTGCTCGCAAAGGTGGTATTGAGGTATCATGGACAAAATAGAAGCCAAAAACGTTGTAAAGAAGTACGGGAAAGTCGTAGCGGTCGATGATGTCTCATTGGCTGTCAAAGAAGGAGAAATACTATCTCTCCTAGGTCCAAGTGGTTGCGGAAAAACCACGATCCTCAGAGCAATTGCGGGGCTAGAAGACATAGACGAGGGAGAAATACTGCTAGACGGCAAAGTGATAACCTCTCCAAAACAGAGACTGTTTGTATCGCCGGAAAAGCGACAACTTGGACTGATGTTTCAAAGCTACGCGCTTTGGCCACACATGAAAGTCCGAGCCAATGTTGCTTACGGACTCAAAGTCAGAAAATATTCCAAAGAGGAAATAGACAAAAAAGTCAAGGAATCATTGGAAACTGTTGGTTTATCAGGGCTTGAAGAGAGATATCCTTCTCAGCTCAGCGGCGGACAACAGCAGAGAGTTGCTCTTGCGCGTAACATAGCATATGAACCCAAAGTTCTGCTTCTGGATGAGCCCTTAAGCAACTTGGACCGGAGAGTCCGGGACAGAATGAGGACCGAACTCCACATACTCCTGAAAAGAATAGGCATAACCGCGGTGTACGTAACACACGATCAAGAAGAAGCCTTCGCGATATCCGACCGAATCATACTCATGAAAGATGGAAAAATAGTGCAAGAGGCAGCTCCTAAGGAGCTCTACGATGAACCTGCAAATTCTTTTGCAGCAGATTTCATTGGAAGAGCGAACTTGTTGAAGGCAAAAGTTCTGGAAGTTGACGAAAAGGGAAAGTCAGCAAAGATTGAAGTGCCAGAAATTGGCGCAACGCTTGTCTGTAGAAGCGAGTTCGGAGAATTGCCCAAGGATTGCGCGGGCAAACCATGCGAACTCCTTGTGAGATATAACGAGATCGGGATTTTCGAGTCAAAACCTGATTTCCGTGAAAATGTAATCAAAGGGGAAGTCATTCATCGTGATTACCGCGGCTCGGTTACTGATCACGAAGTAGTAGTCGGGAACGCAACAATCATCGTTACCAGCCACAGATTCTGTGGGATGTCCAAAGTGGGCGAGAGGAAAGACGTGTACCTCTACATGCCGCCAGAAGCCATAAGACTGGTCAGAGGCGCATAACCGCGCCACCTTTTCCTTTCTTGGGTGTAGCCCGTAATTCTCGACCGTAGAAAGTAGTTCGGTCCAGCAAATAGAGAAATTTCTTGTTTCAAACCTAATTCTGCTTGTCCAGAACCTGTGGGTTCACTGGATACGATGGCCGTTCATGTTTCAGAACTTTAACGATGTCTTCAGCTACCCAGACACTGACTCTTCGCATAGCATCCTTCGCGAGCGCGGCCACGTGAGGACCAGCGATCACGTTCGGCAAGGTCAACAAAGGGCTGTCATACGACGGCTCTTTCTCAAACACGTCTAATCCTGCACCGGCAAGTTTTCCATCCTTAAGAGCTTCGTACAATTCCTGTTCGTCTACCAACTCTCCCCTAGCTGTATTAACGAAGAAAGCACCATTTTTCATCAGATCGATTTGCTTTTTTCCGATCATCTTTTTCGTGTCCGAGTTCAATGGTACGTGAATGGAGATGACGTCACTTTGTTTGAGCAGCGTATTCAGATCGACGTATCTGAACCCTATCTCTTCCGCCCTCTTTTCGTTTGGATATATGTCGTAGCCGATTACTTCCATTTGGAAACCGCGCGCTATCTGTGCCAATTGACAACCAATAGCGCCAGTGCCTATCAAACCGAGAGTCTTTCCAGCCAGCTCAATTCCAGAATAGTCAAGCCTCATGGCCCATCTGTGTTCCCTCAGAGCCTTGTCGGCTTGAACTATCTGTTTAGCTAAGGCGAACATCAGAGCCGCAGCGTATTCGGCAACCGACTGAGTGTTTGCGCCAGGTGTGTAGGTTACGACGACCCCTTTTTCGGTTGCAGCAGCGACATCAATATTGTCATATCCAACTCCAAATCTTGCAATCACTTTCAGTTTCTTAGCGTTCTCCAAGATTCTTCTAGTAATAACGGCGGGAACCCTAACAACCATCCCATCAATATCTGCGACCTCCTTGGCCAATACTTCTTCCGAAGGGGCTGAGGCGAATTTCAAGTCTGCAACCTCTTTGAGAATTTCCATTCCAGCCTCGTCAATCCTGTCAGTCAACATAACCTTAAACCGTTCCAAAAGGATCCCCATACTCGCTTTTCCAGTCTTCTAGGAGCTTGGCAAGAATATAAAAATCTATTCTAACCAAAGAACTATCGTCCCATCAGATTCTCTACAGGTCTACTTACCTATCACAAACAACCTGCAAAAGCTGTCTGTAGGCGGAGATAAATGGTCTTCAGCGTTCGAAGCTCAAGAATGCTTCTCCAAGAATTCCCCATACTTCCTGAGGGCAGCCATTGATTTCACCGCTCTTTCAGGCGTCTCGTAAACCGGGACGCTGCTTTCCTCAAGCTTCACAACAAGATCTTCGGCAGATTTGTCCACAGTCCAGGAAAGCACGAGCGGTTTGTTGTACGTCTGCGCAACGCCTATGTGCGCGTTGACAAATTCTTCAGCGTATTCTCTCGGCTTAGACCCCACGAGTATCGATATCGCTCCGTCAATCCCCTTGTTACTTAAAAGGATCTTGAAAATCTCTCCGTTGACCCTTGGGCTCACTTGCGGGGTCGTGTCAATCGGGTTTAGTGCGCTTGCAAATGACGGAATAAGCGTTCTTATGCTTTTCTTTGTGCTTTCGTCAATTTCGGCGAGTTCCAGACCTTCTTCCTCGCATGCGTCTGTTGCGGCAACGCCTGGGCCGCCAGCATTGGTCACTATAACCATCTTCTTCCCTTTCGGCAGCGGTTGTGTGGCGAATGCTTTTGCGAAGTCGAACATTTCGGTTGTGTTGGCCGCTTTGATCACGCCTGACTGTTTAAAGGCAGCTTCATAAATCGCGTTTGAACCTGTAAGTGCGCCAGTGTGTGATTTGGCGGCTTTTGAACCTCTGCTACTCCGACCGATCTTCATTATGACTATAGGCTTAACAAGAGAAACCTTTTTAGCTGTTTTCAGAAATTTCCTCCCATCTTTCACGCCTTCCATGTACATGACAATGACCTTGGTTTTCTCGTCAGTTGCCAAGTACTCAAACATGTCCGATTCATCAATGTCACACATGTTGCCGAAGCTGATTAGTTTGTCAAAGCCTATTCCTTTTCCCTGCGCCCACGAATACAAAGAAGCACCAAAGGCACCACTCTGAGACACAAACGCGATGTTTCCGCTCTTGAGTTTCTTCGGGTCAATCACCCTGGAAATGGTCGCGTCCAAGTTCTCCGAGGCATTAATCACTCCGAGGCAGTTGGGGCCGAGGATTCGCGTTCCGCCTTTTGCGGCTGCTTTCACAGTTTCCTGCTCACAGGCTTCACCTTGCGGGCCCACCTCCCTGAACCCGGCTGAGATGATAATAGCGGCCTTGATGCCCTTCTGCCCGCACTCTTCAATCACCTTCGGAACAAGAACAGCAGGCACTGCCAAAACAGCCAAATCAATAGCTTCAGGAACTTTCATTACACTCTGGTAGACTTGCAAACCAAGGACTTCACCAGCCTCAGGGTTAATCGGAAAAATCCTTCCTTTGAAGCCTCCTTCGATCAGATTCTTAAGAGTGATATGCCCCAACTTCTTAGGCTCTCTTGAGGCGCCTATCAGCGCAATCGAACGAGGTCTCAGCATCTTCTGGATAATCTCAGTCGTCATACGTTATCGACAACCCAATCAACACGCCGGCTTTCGGTTCTGACAATATGCAACGATAATGTTCGTTCTTAAGGTTTTCTGATCAGAAATCGACAGGGTTCAGTTCATCATTGAAAAAACGCGCACTTCAATAGATCATCTTTTCTGCTCATAACGGATTGACAGAATAGAAAAAGAAAAAGGGAAAGGCCTATTTGTAGGCTATGAATTCTTTTCCAAGCATTTCTCGCGCTATGACCGTTCTCTGGATGTTTGTTGCTCCTTCAGCACCGACGCAGTAGGACATTATGCCTCGCAGTCCCATTTCTACTGGGCATTCTTTTGTGTAGCCGTACGCGCCTAGCCATATCATCACGTGTTTATAGATGTCAAAGGCCAAGTGCGGTGCAATGAGCTTGCAGGCAGCAATCATCTTGGTTACTTCCAGAGGTGAGAACTTGTTTTCCTTGTAGCGTTTGTCCATCATCCATGCCGTGCGGAACGCCAGAGATCTCAGTGCTTCAAGGTGTGCCCAATCATCTGCCATTTCGAATTGTATGCCTTGGAACTTGCCTATCGGTCTGCCAAAAGCTTTTCTTTCTTTTATGTACTCCATGCCTATATCGAGTGCACGTCTTCCCGCACCAACGCAGACTGAAGCGATGAGAATACGCGCAGTGTCGAAGCCTTCCATGGTCAAGTAGAAACCCTTGTCAACTTCACCCAGGCGGTAGGAATCTGGAATCTCAACGTTTTTCATCAGGAAACCGCCGGTCGAGATGGCCATCCTTCCCATGTCCTCATAACGCTTGTTGATCTCTACTCCCGGCGCGTTCATCGGAACGTAGAAACCGGTCATTCCCCGATGTGAGGTTTCTGGCGGTGCTGGCGATGTTCTTGCAACTACGAAGTAACCTCCACCCATTCTCTTTGCTTCTTCTGTGCCGCTGATGTAGGTCTTTTCGCCATTGAGTATCCAGTCGTTCCCTTGTTTTTTGGCTGTCGACTTAAAGGCTGCCACATCTGAGCCGCCTCCTGCTTCTGTTGATCCTATGCCTATGAAAGCGTCGCCTTTGATGGCCTTTCGGATTACAGTATCCCGTACGGTTTCGGTTGCGTATCTGTCGACGACGAAGCCCCAGGACGATTCTACAAGCCATAGTACTGGAAGAGCGATGCTTACGTCAGCGTAGCCAAGTTCTTCTGCTGCGATACATGCGGTAACCCAGTCTGCACCGGCTCCGCCGTGTTCTTGCGGTGCAGTCATGATGTTTAGTCCCATTTCGCCCATGCTTTTCAGTATTGATTGTGGGATTGCGCCTTTGGTGTCCATTTCTCGTACTTTTTCGATCGGTAGGTTTTTCTCTGCCCATTCTTTGACAGCTTTGCGGAAAAGTTCTTGTTCTTCAGTGAACTCGAAATCAACCATTCTTTTCACCCTTGAAAGGAAAAGTCTGAATTACTCATATTAAAGTTGTTTGGAGTGTTTTGGGCTAACCTCTATATATCCTCGGTTTCGCCCGCACGATTTGTATCTGTTCACCCACGCCGACTGTACTCGGAGTGTCACGATATTCCAGTTACAACCTCAGCATCTGCGTGCGCTTATTCCGGTCAAAACCGACTGTGCATCCACCATCCGTCTCGCATGTGGCAAACACTTAATAATTCCTTTCTGCAATGCTTTGAGAAGTGGTTGAAATGGGCGATTGCCTTCCATATCGCTGAATTCTCGAAACATGCAGCTCATTTCATGCAAGATGTCACAGCAGAATTATATTCTACAAACAAACAACAAAGGAAAGACCATAATGTCAAAAGCAACAAAAACCTTTGAGAAAAACGTCTCGAGAGAGAAATGGAGCAAACACTTCGGCAAGTGGTTTCGAAAAGTCCTGATCGAAGGAAAAATCCTCGACTACAGATATCCAATCAAAGGATTAGGCGTTTGGCTCCCATACGGCTTCAGAATACGGGAAAACGTTTTCAGAGTGATCCGCAACCAGCTGGACTCCACTGGACACAGCGAAGCTCTGTTTCCACTTCTGATTCCAGAAACGTCTCTGCAGAAAGAAACAGAACACGTTGAAGGATTTGAAGCACAAGTTTTCTGGGTGACCCAAGGCGGACAGAAACAGCTAAAAACGCGACTAGCCCTTCGACCGACGAGTGAAACCATCATCGGACCAATGGAACATCTATGGATACGCTCCTTCACTGATCTTCCACTGAAGCTTTACCAGATAGTTACTGTCTTCAGGTTCGAAACGAAAGCCACACGGCCGATCCTGAGGATGCGGGAATTCGACTTCAAAGAGGCACACACAGCACACGCTACGGAAGATGAGGCAGAAACAGAAGTCCGAGAGGAAATCGACAATTACAGAAAAATCTTCAACACACTGTGTGTAGCTTACCGTGTCTCGAGGAGACCCGAATGGGACAAGTTTGCAGGTGCCAAATACACGACTGCCTTCGACATGATATGCCCTGACGGCAGAACACTACAAATTGGGACTGTACACAACCTCGGTCAGCACTTCTCAAAGGCATTCGACGTTTCATATGAGACAAAAGACGGTGGAAGAGAACACGTGTGGCAGACATGCGCCGGAATTTCAGGAAGAGGAATAGCCTCAGTGCTTATAATGCACGGCGACGACCATGGAGTCACATTGCCGCCCAGAATTGCGCCAACCCAAATCATAGTCATCCCGATTCCATACAAAAGCAAAGTGGAACTCGTTAACAAAGAATGTCAAAAAGTCGCAGAAGAACTGAAGCAAAAAAGTTTCAGAGTCGAAGTTGACTTGAGAGAAGACGCTACACCAGGCTCGAAATACTTCGATTGGGAACTCAGAGGAGTTCCAATTCGAGTTGAGATAGGTCCTAGAGAAATTGAAAGAAACGAAGTCACAGTCGCCAGAAGAGATACTCTCAAGAAACAGATCTGCAAAAGAAACGAGCTGCCAGAGTTCCTAAGCACTCTTGCTGACACTTTGACCGAAGATCTTAGACAAAGAGCATGGGAGTGGACAAAACAACACGTGTATCGAATCGAGTCTCTTGAAGAAGCAAAAGAACTCTTAGACAAACATGCAGGAATCGTTGAAGCCCCATGGTGCGGAAAAGCCACGTGCGGACATAAGCTCGAAGAAGTGACCAACGCACGGGTGTTAGGCACTCCCGAAGATACTGAAGAAAAGGCAAAGGGAAAATGCGTGATCTGCGGCGAAAAAGCCCAAACAATGGTTAGGACGGCAATAGCATACTAGCCAAGACAACAAACCGTTCTATAGCGAGATTTTCACTCTGCCACCGAGTTCTCTTGCCACATCCTCTAACCCCAGTTTGAGCAACGTGGAACCTGTCGGTATCCCACGTTCATCCCATCCTCTTTTTTGATAGTATGTCTTCAACATATTATCATACTTGAACCTATCGAGTCTCTTACCTTTCAATGGTCCCTTCGTTAAGGGTTCCTCAAACCATCTCGCTGGAGGGACATCCATCTCAGCGCTCCATTTGCCGCCGAACTCGCGTACCCAGAAAGACCTGATTAGGTTGAAAACTCGGTCGCCTATCATATTCAGGGTTTCCCATGACATTTCAACTCCCGTTGCTGCGTACAAGAATTTCGGGTACCACTCAAGCTCAAAGCCCAACTCGACCCACGGGAATCTGCAAACCGTCAAACATTCAAAAATGCCCCCACGGATCCGCTGCAATTCAATGACCTTGTCGACTTTCTCAGCTGTGTATCCCTCACGACCAGTTTTCACTTCCCAAGAGATCACCCAAGCGTCTTTGTGATGAGCGCCAATCGAACAAGTGCCAAAGGCAAGAGCCATAGCAGGTGTTGTATGACAATCATAAGCCGAAGTCTCCAGACCCTTAACATGCATCGCCCAGCGGTCTGATCCGTTGCCTATTTCCTGCGAAGCAGAATATACCCCGTCTGCCAACAGGTTACCTAGGTAGCCTTTCCGGTAGGCTATATCGCTGACCAGGGTTTTGGTCGCTTTAAACTTACCCCATGGAATGCTTTCTTTGATGAGACCCTTTTCAGAGGCTTCCATTGCGAAGCCTAAAACATTGCCCAGAGAGATCGTGTCTAAGCCGTACTCGTCAGCAATTCTGTTTAAAGCTGCAACGCTTTTCAAGTTGCCAAGTCCAATGTTCGCACCAAGCATAGCCACGTTTTCGTAATCAAGTTCAGACTCTTTCCTGTCTGAGTCTTTGACAATGTTACCACAGGTCATATTGCACTGAGGGCAACCCTTGTTGGAAACCTTCATTTTCTCCATGACAAAGCCTCCAATGCTACTGGCTTTTTCGAAGACCCCTTCGCGGTAGTTACGCGTTGGAAGCACGCTGTTTTCTTGGCTCCATTCGATAGTGCTCATCGTGCCTTGACGCTTCCAAAAAACATAGTTAGGTTTAGCCAATACCTCTCTGTACGCTTCCTCACCGAGATCCTTCATCTCTTTTGGATGCGCAGCTGGCAACTCGTTGGAACCGATGAACACCACTGCTTTTAGGTTCTTGGAGCCCATAACGGCACCGATGCCAGGTCTGCCGCCCGCACGGCCTTCTTGTGACACGATGAGAGCGTATTTCACAAGATTCTCTCCCGCCTGACCTATACAGAGGACGCCTGCAGTGCGCCCATAAAGCTCAGCCAGTCTTCTTTCGGTCTCAAAAGTGCCGAGACCCCACAGGTCTTTTGCGTCAAAGAAATCTGCAGATTCATTGCGGATCAGTGATACCATTGGGTTTTTGGCTTTGCCTTCGATGACAACAGCATCATAGCCGGCTTTGCGCATTTGAACTGAAGCATATGTTCCTATGTTTCCATCTCCGTACCCCCAAGTCAGTGGGCTTTTTGCAGCTACGACCATCTTGCCGCTGCTGGGGAGAGCAAAACCCGTAAGTGGTCCTGCAGCAAAGACAAGTCGGTTTTCAGGGGACAGTGGGTCGATCCCAGGCTTGAGTTCGTCCCAAAGGATTTTGGCTGCAAACCCTCTGCCTCCAAGAAAATTCTTTGCTATTTTAGAATCATACTTGTCGGCCACGGCTTTTTCTTTGTTCAGGTTCACGTGCAGGATTCTTCCATTCCAGCCAAACATGTTACCTAGCTTCCCTAAAATCAGTGCGAGGATATTATCTGGCCGAACGTAGATAAGGCTAACCCTTTGCGGGTTAGATCACCAATTTCTCTGGTTCTACGTTTCGGTTCTTCAGGCCCAAGTCGCTGACTTTGAACTTCTTGTCGCCGTGAAGATAAGCGTACTCCTCGTCCCTGTATAATGCTGCAGCTATTCTTCCAATAGCGTCAGCCTTCAGTATTCCACTTCCGCTCGCACCGCCTGCGACCATAACACCGTTTTCTTCAAAAATTAGGGGTTGTCCGTCGATACTGTTGATTTCATACAACCCCGCAAACGACGAAAATGGTTGACAGCCTGTGAATTGAGGGAAATACTTGACCATGACTTGGTACAAACCATAAGTGTAGTAATTTTCTTCGGGTTCAGGTTCGTCTTCAACTATGAAAGCTCTTGGGAACTCGTCAGCGTAAGCCAGCCAAAGCGCGTCTTCTTCAGGGGCTGGACGAATGTAGGCCGAAGGCTTCGGAAGTATCGTGAAGGGCAGGCATCCTGCTTCTGTGAATTCTTTGCAGAAAAGCAGTTTCGAGAGCACTGTAGTTTTCGCTTTGATTGAAAAGACCTGTCGTTTCTTTGCTTTGATAAAACACTCGATACCAACAGGGTCCAAAAGTTGGGAAGCCCAAGCGCCAGCTGCGACTATCGTTTTTTTGGATTTTATCGGCCCCTTTGCCGTTTCCAAACCTGTGACTGTTGCATCTTGCCAGAAGTATGGCTCACCAGGCATTCCCAATGGTTGACGGGGTTCAACGGTCAGTCGTTTCACATCGGTATGATACTGAATGTTGCCGCCGAGTTTAAGAAACTCAGATTCATAGAATTTGACGAGCAAATCAACATCGATCAAGCCGGCTTTTGGTATCAGCACTCCTTTGTGGACGTTGCCCAAACCCATCATTTTTGCTTCGTCATCACTCTCAAAGTCGGTTCGCATGTCAAGTTTTTTGGCCAAATCTGCTGAATCGTACTCAACGTACTTGAAGCCTCTTCCTGCCAACTCTTTCAAAACTGGAAGCATCTTGCGGTAGCCGTCTTGATCAAAAAACCACAAGTAGCCAGCCCAACGCAGCTTGAGGTCAAAACCCAAATCATCCTGCACGTGCCGATAGAACTCGGCTGAAGAGTCTGCCAGAGCAAAGTTTGTCCGTGACGCAAAAAGGCAACGAAAAGCAGCTGCGCTCTTTGCTGTACTGCCTTGTCCAGCTGCTCCGAACCGGTCGACAATCAGAACATTGAGGTTAGGGTTCACACTTTTGATATGGTATCCGGTTGACAGACCCACTATTCCAGCACCCACTATAACCGCATCATATTCTGCCATACGAGGTCCACCGGCTGTGGAGTCAAATATTGAAAATAAACGAGATTTAAGCTTAGCTGTAGTATTGTCTGCAAAAGCATTTGCATTGTTCACAAGTCTACCATGGAAATTTCGCATGCAGAGGTACTTTGACCGCTTTCGAATAACGTGAGCACCGGTCTTACGAAATTCAACTTCAGATTTGAGTTACTGCAGACAAGCTCTTAAGTCACGCCAGACCAAATCCTAAACGAAGACTGATGAAGAAAAGTGAAGTTAAGACTGAGAAAGATGTCATTCGATTCTTAAGCCACAAGACAACCTTCGAGAGAACTGTTCTAGTTGCAACCTTCAAAATCCCCAAGGGCAAGGTCAGCACCTACAAAAGAATAGCGGATAAAATAGGCAAACCAAAAGCTCACCGCGCAGTTGCCAATGCACTTCACAAGAACCCACTGCACCCTACAGTTCCATGCCATCGTGTCGTCAGGTCCGATGGGAGATTCGGCGGAGAAAAGAAAGCAGCTCAAAGCAGAATGAGACTCGTAAAGGAAGAGGGCGTTCCGATCGAAAATTCAAAAGTCGTATTAAGCAAACAGATACTCTTCTAAACAAACACAAGCACTGAACGACTAGATATCCGCTTGAACACGTGTTTCCCAAGAACACAGTGCTTAACATCATCTTGTCCTGAAATGCTTATTTACCCCTGAGAAATATGTTCTACAACAACAATTCAAAATCAAGGAGTAAATTGCACATGAAAAGACAGGCTCTGGCAGTTTCTACGATTCTCATAGTCATTCTGATCTTAATCGCCGCCATAGTCGGCGCACTAGTAGCGTACATGTGGACTATGGCGCCTTTCTATTTGGAACCTGAAAATGCCGTGGACCTGAGTGTCACGGACACGAATTTTCCAGTTAACAATGCAGGATACTTCAATGTAACGGTCATGAATCCGTCACACTCGGTCTCTGCTGCAAACATAACAGACATCTACATCACAGCACCAGGATTCAACAGAACAAGTGTGACGGATAGTAACCCAGAACTCCCCCTCATGCTTGATCGAGGCACAACCCAAACCATCAACTGTTCACTTCTATGGGGCAACCTAGCTGGAAAGCTCGTAACCGTTCACGTCGCAACAGCCAACAACACGGGAGCAGAACGTTCCGTGCAGACCCAAGACGTCAGACTCGGACTCAACACCTTCTTCAACGCTTCACAAAGCATCAACTACTTCAAAATCAGTGTCACGAGTATAAGCTCACCTATCAATCTTAGCCTTAGCCGAGTGTTGTTCGACTTCTATCCGCTGAACAGCACGAATCTCAACACAACGCTTCCAGTCATTCAGCAGGGACAGACAATCGGTCTGACATGCTACGTCCGATGGGAAGGATTCGTGAATCCCCTCATTAGGGTAGAAACGACTGAGGGGTACGTGGCAGAAAAACAGGCGGATGCGCAAGGAACTGTCAGCCTGCAAGTCACTGAAGTCACTTTCAACGATACAAACGTGAATGAGGTTGATGTGAAACTTTTCAACTCGCCAGAATCGGACGTTGGAATAGACGTCTCAAACATCATATTGACGCACGGAAACATCACCTACGCCATAAGCGGAAACCTTTCAAACCCCGCCTTGCCGATGTCAATTAACAAGAATCAGACAGTCATCTTTGCATGCACATGGCCATGGTCAGACAGCGCGAACCGCGACATCGACATCACAGTAAATGCCAACACCACACAAGGATTCGTGTCCGTCTCCAAGTCTGTAAGCACGCCGCCAAGAGTAGCAGCAAACATGACTGCAGTGAACTTTGACCTGGACAACACGGGAATTTTCACAATCAATGTGACTAACCTCCAATACTCACTCGACAATGTCAACGTCACGAGCATCGATCTCAACCAGACGGTCGTAGGAACGAGCCCAATACTGCTAATTCCTGGACAACAAGCTACGATTTCATGCACATTCAACTGGTCAGCGTTTATAGGTCAAAACGCAAGAATAACATTCCACGTCAACTCTTCTTCAAACGCGTTCCCGAATTTCTATGACACGCACGTTTCATACCTGAAGGTGACAAACGCAGACTTCTCGGAGTTCTCAGAGAATAGTCTCTACGCAAACGTTACAGTCCGCAACAGCGAATTTTCCAAGGTCAACGCCACAATCACTGGAGTGCAAGTCAGAACGGACAACGCAACCTTTTCAATAGCAGGAGTCACA